>Ga0207416_1000103_pt1 | contig 151015 bp, 140 predicted proteins | sample PaiPotPPM11metaG_FD_184107 | JGI IMG/M metagenome (GOLD analysis project Ga0207416, IMG submission 184107) | Iron sulfur acid spring bacterial and archeal communities from Banff, Canada, to study Microbial Dark Matter (Phase II) - Paint Pots PPM... ...
AGCGTTGAGCCGCCAGGACGTTGCCATTGGCGTTCGACGCAGCTGATCGCGCACAGAGGCATTCTGTAAGGACGGTACTCGCCGTTCTTATCTTCGTCGGCGTCGTCGGCTGGCGGGTGAGCGCCGATACGACTCCGTCGCCGACGCCATCACCACAACCATCCGTTCAATCCACTCAGACCGCATCACCGATCGCATCGGCCTCACCATCTGCATCGTCCACACCAGCTGGTTCGCCGACCCTATCGCCGGGCGGCGGGCAAACGCCGCAACCGATCCATTTTACTCCGACGCCGGCGAGCGAAGATTTCCCGCGCATCAATCGCGGCGCTACCCCACTACCGACCGCAACACCGACGCCGCCGCCTAATCCGAACGGAACGCCGACACCGCCGCCACTGCCAAGCGGCATCGCCCGCGTGACCGCCGACCAGCTCTATGGTAACAACGGGCCGGGTGGCGGTTTCACAGCATACGGTCACGTGCGTCTCGATTACGCTGACGCGACAGTTGTTGCGGATCAAGCCGTCTACAGCTCCACGACCAAGATATTGCGCGCGACCGGGCACGTGCTGCTCACCCAGTCAGACGGAGACACCGCAACAGCGTCGGCGCTCGAATATCATTCCGATAACGACCGCGTCGAGATGTTTGATGTCGCGGGGTCGACTGCCGCAATCTACGCGCAAGGAGAGCAGATCCAAGGCAAGCTCTACTATAAAGGAAAGGAAGTAATCCTTGACCCTGGCGGGCACACGATTATCAAGAACGGCTACATCACAACATGCGAGCCCAATCATGTCGCCTACCACATCACCGGCAGAGAGATTGAGATACGGCCACGCGACCGAGTTATCGCCAAAGGCTCGGCGCTCTATCTAGGCAAGGTGCTCGTTGCAGCGCTTGGCGTGCTCGCATTGCCCCTCGCCGAGGTTGCGCAGCAGCGGCGGCAAAGCGAATATGCGCCCCGCATTGGTTACAACTCCGTGTACGGCGTCTTCATCAGGGAATTTATCAACTTCTACCGCGGTCCGAACTGGTACGGCACGTATCACGTCGACTTTTACCAAAAGGTCGGGATCGGTCTCGGCGCAGACTTTTTCTTTCAGCGCCAAGATGGTCGGGGCGGCGGCGAATTGACGGTCTACAACCTCAACAACAACGCCCAACAGCAAGCGCTGACCGGCACGCGAAATACGACGCAGGGGAACCTCAACATGTCGCGTCTGTTTTCAGATCATCTGCAGGGCGCGCTGTCCTTCAGCTATTCCGGGCAATCAGCAATTTTCACAGCTCTGCCCACCACAACCTCAACAAACTTGTCGCTCACGCACACGGGCGCTCGTAGTACGACGAGCTATGTTGTCACGAACACCGCAACCGGTCCCTCGAAATCATTCGGGGGCATCTTGCAGCACACAATTGCATTCTCGCCGAGCTTCAGCCAGACGATTGGGCTGAATCTGCAAGATAACACAAATCCCGGCGCCTTCTCGCGCGCAATTGGCCTCAACGCCGACACGCACGTAAGCGCGCGCAGCTTCGACGCCGACCTCGTCGTGCAGACTAACCATGGATCGCAGACCAACAACATAGGTTTGCCGGGTGGCGAGACGACAACGCCGGTCATCGGCATCCAGCGCGTCCCCGAATTCACACTACGCGCGCGACCATTTCAACTCCAAAATCTTCGCCTGCCGATCAGCGTCGCGCTCATCGATGGGATCTACAATGACGGCTATGACAACATTGAAACGTCGCGCTTGGATTTCACAAGCCAGATCGGGCCCGGGGTTTACAGGATCGGCAACAGCGCGATTATCAACGCCTCGGCGACATTGCATCAAGACGCGTATGGGACGGGCGACTTGCTGGGAGCGATCGGCTATCAGGCCAGCTTGCAAGATTACATCGGCCACCATGCTGATAATACGCTGTTCTACACCGCGCAGAGCGTGCGCGGTTTCACACCCATGCCCGCGCTCGACGCACTGAGCGGCTCAGATCAAATCAGCGAGGTGCTCAACGTCTATAACAGTATGTACTATCGCTTTACCGCTTCTACTAATTACGATTTTAAGAACAAGTTCCTCAGCTCGATCAACTACCAGCTGAACGCAAGTCCCAGCGCCTATTCGTTCTTCAGCGTCGGCACGTCGTATGACCCGCACGGCACTGGGTACTCGCCGCTTGTGATCGCCTTTGCCACGCCTGTGACGCGTACCGACTATTTGCAGTTCACCGGAAGTTACGACTTCCATCTGCACGGTCTACAGGGGCAAAACTATTACCTGACGCACACGGTAAGCGATTGTTATGTCGTTCGCGTAGCGTACCATCAACCGCTGAAGGAAGTAGACGTCTCGTTCTCGCTGCTCGCGTTCCCCTCGCAGAGCGCGAGCTTCGGCATCAATAACAACGGCCCGATCATCGCCCAACCATTCCAGTAACGTTTACGTGGCTGTGACCGTGATCTGACCGCCGATAATGAAGAGGTTCGGATTGGGCGGGCCCGACACGCCCGAGAAGTTGGGAAGCTGGATGGTGTTGTTGTGCGTGATGTCCACAGGCACCTGATAACCGACTGTGCCAAGTCCGGCCGGACCAAGCTGGTCTTGTGGAACGCCCGAGGCGTCGGTCGTAATATAGTTAACGTAAATAAGCACCACGGGCGGCATCGTCGTGGTTGGCGGATTCGAGCCGGCAGGATTTGGCCGGACCGAAATATCGGTCAACGGCAGCGTTATGCTTAACACGTTACCGCTGCCGGTCCCAAAGCTGGCGTTCGTGACAAATTTGTAGTCGTTCGCATTGAGACCGATGTCGAAGAAACGCACCGACGTTGTGCCCGCGCCGCCTGTCAGTATCTTGTACTGGTACAAGAAGCCGTTTGTGGAAGCGCCGCTTGAAACGCCGTACACAAACTGTTGATCCCAATGCGTGTAGGTTGGTGGTGTGCCTTGCGCTTCAGAAGCCGTTGGCTCGCCAGGAGTTTCGCCGAAGCCGCTATTGATGTTTTGCGTTGGGCTGATGTTCGTGTTAATTGCTATGATGTAATTTCCTTGGCTGGGTGCGATCTGACCGTTGACATAGAGTTGGAACTGAATCGTGGGCACGAATGGGATAATGGGCGGCGGGGTAACCGGCCCGCGGCCGCAGCCAAGCTGGGCTAGAGCGGCAATCGCGAAAACCAAGCACATCGCACTGAGACGGCGAATCGTAAACATTATAATGGGAATGTCAGCCGCTGCCCGCGGCTTGGTGGAAACGCCGCAGGCTAGAGTCTCGTGGCCGGTCGCACTCGTGGCGTCGCTTGCCGGCCCATGGCTTTTGAGCCTTGCATTTCCGTCCGCCAACCTCGGATTGTTCGCACTCATTGCTCTCGTGCCGCTGTTCTTGCTTTGGTCGAAAGCGTCCTGGAAAGGAGCTTTCTTCTGGGGTTGGCTTGCCGGAACGTTCATGTACTTGCTGCTATGGTATTGGATGACGCACTCGGTCGGCGATTTTGTCGGGCCGTGGTCGATCGTGGCCCTCGTGTTGCTGTGCGCCATCGAAGGGCTCGCCGTCGCCATTGTCGCTATGGTCACGTCGCTTGTCGGACGCGGCGAATTTCGCGCCGTTTCAGTCTTTGCAATTCCAGCAGCCTGGCTTCTCCTTGAATGGTGGCGCACGCACGGCATGCTCGGCGTGCCGTTCGGCGAGCTTGGGCTTGGGGCCGCACATCTGCCGTGGCTGCTCCCGCTCGCAGCCTTTGGCGGCGTCTATTTGCTTACGGCGATTATCGCGCTCGTCAATGCCGCGATCGCCGGCATCATTGCGGGCACGCCGGCCGCGCGTCGCACAGGCGCAATCGTCCTGGCGGTGGTTATCGTGATGCTGGTCGGCGCCAACCGGACATGGGGCGGCGTGGTCATCGACCCGCCGACCGTTCGCGTCGCGATTGCTCAGGGCAACATCTCGCAACGCGAAAAGTGGACGCCCGCCATATTCGAGCAGACGCTACAGATCTACACGACGCTAACGCGTCAGGCCGCAGCCAGGGGCGCCAAAGTTGTCGTCTGGCCTGAAACCGTTGTCACGTCCTACCCTTTGCAACAACCGGACCTTCTCGCGCGCCTGGAGTCGATAGCGTCGCAGGCGGGCGTCTGGATTATGACAGGTACGGTTGATCGACCCTCGGTCGACGTTTACTACAACTCAATGATTGCGCTCAATCCGGACAGCTCTTTTGGCGGCATCTACCACAAGCGCTTCCTCGTGCCATTCGCAGAGTACTTGCCGCTCGACCGATGGCTGCGCCCGCTGCCTTTGCTTGATAGCGCCTCGCGTTTTGTTTCCGGGCCGGGACCAACGCTGCTCGCCGCCGATGGACTAAAATGGGGCACTCTCATTTGTTGGGAGTCTGCATTCGCGCCGTATGCGCGAGAGACCGCAAACGCCGGTGCGGATTCAATTATCGTCGCGACCGACGACGCCTGGTTTGGCACGACAGGTGGGCCGTACCAACACGCCGACATCGCAGTTGTCGATGCAATTTCCACGGGCCGTTGGATCGTTCGTGGAGCGGACACCGGCATATCCGAGATCATCGATCCCAAAGGGAACGTCGTCGCGCGTTTAGGTCTCGACCAACAAGGTGTCCTCGTTGGCGATATAGGGCGAGGTCTTGTAACGCCGTACGACCGCTTCGGTTTCGGCTGGCTGCTCGGACTTTCACTCCTGGCTGTCATCGCGGGACTCGTGCGCAGCAAAGTACAACCCGTCGGATGGCGGTCGCGGCGCGGTTGATGAAAACCATAAGCGACTTCGTGACGCGTCGCCCCATGCTCGTTGCCTGGTTAGGCGTCGCACTCGTCGGCTGCTTTGTCGTTTACTTTCTTGTGACCGCGCTCCTCATGCCTGATGCGCCTGCAATCTTTGGGCAACCTCAGATCAAATTACACCAAGTGCAAGGGCAAGGCGAACGCGGAACGCAGTTGGGTTGGAAATTCGCAGCCGACAGCGCCGACACGAGCACCGATGGTCAGCTGACGACCTATCACCACGTGCGCCAAGGCGTTTATTATCTGAATGGTAAGCCCGCATACAAACTCACGGCTAATGAGGTGACGCTCGACATGCGCTCGCAAAGCTATACGGGCTCAGGCAACGTGCATGTTTGGAGCGTACGGCCGCGCGACTTGTCGGATGTTCGAACGGAAAACATCATTTGGAACAACCCGCTCCAGACGCTTACCTGCCCGACCGAGGTCCATGTGAAGTACAAAGGTTTTGATATGGTGACGGCACATTTGCAGGCAAATCTCGTTAACGGTACGTCGTCGCTGGGAACGACGTCAATCAACGGCACGCGCTAGCCGGCTCATGTAGCAAACTTCCTGGTTCAGGTTATGGTTTTGCGAGTTCCGACTTCAGCCAGTCAATGACGCGGACGGGCGTTGGGTCTTCGCCGTACGCGACCGCGAGATAGAACGACGCGAAATCGCCAACATACGTCAGCGACAGCATGCGTGAAAGCGTGCTCAAACCTCGCGCCCACACGTCGTCCGTAAACGTCGCAACGCGGGAAATGATTTGTTTGGTTAGATCCACGCGACGCTGAATTTTTGAGGGTTCTCGATCATCACGAAGCACGGTGACCACGAGCTGTTTTTCAACCTCACCCTGACCGTGGCTGCCGCTCCACCCCACCGTCTCATTGTGGTTGAGTTCTGGGAAAACGTTTGAAACGGCGTACGCTTTTGCATTCTCGTTGATCTGCGTCTTCCAGCGGTAGGCGACGACGCCACGTTCGCCTTGCGATCCGTATATGACCGGCAGCTTGCCGACCCAAGCAGATGCGAGTCGTTTAGCAATATTCTTTTGCAGCGGCACGTCCGGGTTACATTCATTTCGAATTTCACGCAGCACGGAACTGGCCTCATCGATCTCGTCGACGAGCAGTTCGGGCACGAGTCCAAGGCGAACTGCGGCCACGAGAAGCGGCACGAACGAGTAGCCCAGCGCGGCACGGGGTTGCAGCCCTCCGGGGAACGATACGAGAGGTATCTCATCCGCCTTGGCCATCTCGCTCAGCGTGCCGCCCGTAGAAAATGCAACGATACCGGCCCGTGCCTTCTTCGCAGCTTCGTACGCTGCGATTGTTTCTTCGGTGTTGCCTGAATTGCTCGTGGCAAACACGAGCGTATTCTCGTCAACGTAACCAGGCAAATGGTAGTCGCGAATCACGGTCACGGGCAACGTCAACGTTGCTTCATAGCCGGCACGTAAAAAATCGCCGCCAATCGCAGAGCCGCCAAGCCCTGCGATGACAAGCGAAGAGAACTTCTTACCGCGCAGTGGATCGAAAGTGGCGCGCATGGCGATGCGCTTTGCATCATCGACCTGCTCGGGCAAACCGAGAATTGCTCCAAGCATGTCGTGGGGATCGATTGATTTGTACGAGGGTGCGTCGAGTTCCGTCTGAGTCGTCATACTCGAGACTTTAACGTGTCGAGCGTTTGGCCTCTTCGATCAGACGTTTCACTTTTTGGCCGCCTTTATGACCGATCTGTTCATAGAAGGTCTGGCCGTACTTGTCTTTGACGGCGTTGCCGCCTTTCTGACCAATGTTTTCGAAGAACTCAGGTCCATGACGCTGCTTGGTTGACTTTCCGCCCTTGCGACCAATCTCTTCATAGAACGTAGGACCGTATTTGGCGCGCACGGCATCGCCGCCGCGCTTGCCGGCCTCGCGAACCGTCATCTCGCCGCCTTGTTTATCGCGCGAGTTATTTTTCACGTGAGCCATATACGTCATACGCCGGGTTCGTCAACAACCCGCCTCGTGCGCTGGCCGCCCTTGTGGCCAATCGCTTCATAGAACTGGGAGCCGTGCCGCCGCTTTGTACTCTCGCCGCCTTTGCGGCCAATTTCGGAATAGAAGGTTGGGCCGTATCGCGTCTTGACGATATCGCCACCTTTTTTGCCCGCTTCGCGGACCGTCATGCCTTCGCCATCTTGATTCATTACTGTAACTCCCTCAATGCGAGCGCCTGGCGTTCCAATGTACCTCATAGCAGTATACCCCTGTTTGGGTGATGCAAACCCGAAGAAACTTCGAGTTACAGGCCAAGGCTTCAGCGTGCGACGAATAGCGCGGCATGCTCGACATCGTCCTTAAAGGTGGCCTCGTCGTCGACGGCACGGGCGGCTCGCCCTTCGTGACGGATGTAGCATTCGTGCGCGATCGCATCGTGAGAATCGGTGACTGCGCGGCGCAAGACGCGGCGATGCACCTGGATTGCGCCGGTCTGGCAGTGACACCTGGATTCATCGACATGCACAGCCATTCCGACGAAATATTGCTCGTGTTGCCCACGGCCGACAGCAAAGTCCGTCAAGGAATCACGACCGAGGTTGGGGGCAATTGCGGCTTCGCACCTGCACCGCTGCTCGGCATCGCGTTTGATGAGAAGCGCGACGATATGCGCCGCCATTATGACCTCGAGCCGACATGGACGGATTTCGACGGATTTTTCCGGGTACTCGAGCAGTCGCCGCCGGCCCTGAACTTTTGCTGCCTTGCGGGTCTTGGCACGATACGCACGGCGATCGGCGAACTAGGAGCTGCGCCGCTCGATCCAGACGCCACTATCCGCGCCGAAGAACTGGTACGCGAGGCCTGCGAACAGGGAGCCATTGGCATTTCGTCAGGTTTGATCTATCCACCGGGTAAATCGGCTGACACGCCCGAGCTCATTGCTCTAGCAAGCGCGGCGCGGCGCGCCGGCAGCCCGCTCTACGCATCGCACATCCGCAGTGAAGGTGATGGTCTGATCGAAGCCGTCGATGAAGCGCTGCAAGTTGGGCTCATCTCAGGCTGTGCAGTGCAACTCTCGCACCACAAAGCATCCGGCAGACGCAATTGGGGGAAGGTACACGACACGCTCGCGCGCGTGGAGCTTGCTCGCGGCCGCGGGCTCGACGTTGTGCTTGACCAGTATCCATATAAGGCATCATCCACCGGTCTTGACGTCATCCTACCGAGCGATGTCAATGTCGGCACGCGTGAAGAGGTTGCAGCTCGCCTGTCGGATCCGCAATATGCAGCCCTCGTAGCTGCCCGCGTTGAACTCGAATACAGCGGGCGTTGGCACGAGGTGCTCATTGCTTCTGTAGGTTCGGCTAAGAACCGCAGCTTTGAAGGACAGACCCTGGCGGACATCGCGTCGGCAACGGGCCAGACTCCAGTAGCGGCCGCGCTGCGGCTACTCATTGAAGAAAAGCTCGAGGTTGCCGCGATTTATTTCACGATGTGCGAAGACGATATCCAAACTGTGCTCTCCTACAACAACACAAGCATCGGCACGGACGCATCGGCGCGGGCAACCAGCGGAATGACTGCTACCGGCAAGCCCCACCCGCGGTCGTTTGGCACCTTCCCGCGAATTTTCAAGCGATACGTGCGGGATGTAGGCCTTCTCACGCTCGAAGAAGCCGTGCGCCGAGCGACCGCTCTACCGGCCGCGCGGCTTGGGCTGCGACGCCGAGGTTCACTGGAGGAAGGCAACTTCGCCGACGCGGTCATTTTCAACCGGGAAGACATCGCCGACACGGCCACCTATTCACAACCGTATTGTTATCCCGAAGGGATCGTGCACGTTTTCGTCAACGGCGCGCCGGTCGTGCGCGACCGAGCGATGACTGGCTTGCGGCCGGGTCGAGTCCTGCGCCGAGGCAGGGACCTCTAAGGCCTGGTTCGGTCCGATGCGCCCCTGGCGCCCCGTCTCGCGCCCTTGACCACCGGGTCTTGCGCGGTATAATGAGGCTCAGGAGCGTGACGAAACGTGGCAGTTCTGCGTTTCTATAATGTATGAAGATTGGAATGGGTGCAGCTTGTATGGCTGCCCTTTTCTTGAGCGCCGTGCCGCCTTCGCAGGCGGCCCCTATCCACATAGCGCCGCCACGAATTTTTCATAGAACCATACGAGCGGCCACTCCACAACTGGGTGCCCCTGGCCTGTTGCCCGCCGGTCCGGACCAACCCGCCCGCCCGTGGGTCGAGGGTGTGACTCCTCCCCTTGAAAATCGCCTGTTCGACGCCACCTACAAGACGCTGCCGAGTCACAACGTCCTCAAAGTGTACGTCTTCGACACGAAAGCGTACGAGTCGGCCGGTATTCGTTTTTCGGCGCGCGTGCCGCATGAGGCCCGTGACCTCGGACGCTCCGAAATGAGTCATGAAGCCGTTTCGCTTATCCGCACCACCTTTGATGAATTCCCGGAGCTTCAAACGCTTGACGTCTGGGCAACGATCCCCGTTCCCAAATCTGAATTAACGCAGGTCGAGAATACCGTGTTCTCGGTGTCGGCCGATCGCGACACTTATCTATCCATCCGCGACAAGCAGCTGAGCGATCAGGAATTCCTTGAGGCATTTGGCCGCGTGTGGGTCGCGCCCGAGATCCCACAATGAAGCTACTGCTCGTCCTGCTCTCCGCGTTAATCGCAAGCAGCGCGGCGGTTGCGCCTGTGCGCATGCCGGGCAAGATGTTACCCGAGCTGCCGCCTGCAGGCGCGTTGCCTGCGCCGCCTGCATCGTCCGTCGACGCCGACGAAAGCGCCGCGTACGGACCCTACGGCGAGGTCTGGCACGTACGCACCGAACGCAAGGAAATCGCGCTCACATTTGATGACGGCCCGTATCCTTTTTACACGCCGGTGCTTTTGCACATTCTCGATCATTCCCGCGTTCCGGCTACGTTCTTCATCGTTGGCCGATCGGCGCAGGCATTTCCGGAACTCGTCACGCGCATTGTCGAATCAGGCAACGAAGTCGGCAATCACACCTTTAACCACTTTACGCTGACATCGCTGCGCGATGATCAAATCGCTTACCAGATCGCAGCAGACGGCGCGTTGCTTCAGCAGTTTACGGGTAGACCTTTATCGCTGTTTCGTCCCCCGCATGGCCGATTCAACCGGCACGTCGTGGCGATTGCTCGCGAGCTAGGCTATCACACAATCTTCTGGAGCGCCGCGGCTGACGACGTCAAGGATATTCCGCCCGAGCTCATCACCGCACGGGTGCTCAGCGAAGCAAACCCAGGCGGCATCATTTTGCTGCATAGCGGCCAGTACCGGACGATCGAAGCGCTGCCAGACATTATCGACGGGCTGCGCGAGCAAGGTTACAGTTTCGTGACGGTCTCGAAGCTCATGGAAGACGGAGAAGGACCCGAGCAGAGTCTCGGGCGCTAGGCTGACGGGGCGCGCGCCGCGCCGGTAATCGTTTGCCACGCGCGATCGACTTCACGACCGAGAGCCGTTAGATTGTCGTCATTGTGAATAACAATATCGGCGCGCTTTTCGTACTCGGTATCGGGCAACTGCGCGCGCATACGCGCCTCGACATCGCTGACTGACAACCCATCGCGCTCTTGCAATCGATGACGACGCAGCTCGGGCGATGCGATCACTGCGACTGACCGGTCGCAGCTCCTATCGAAACCGGATTCGAAAAGCAGCGGCACGACGACGAGGATGATCGCATCCGCTGGTTGGGCACCGATAATAGCGAGCACGCGTTTGAGAATCTCCGGGTGCGTCAGCGCGTTGAGTTTCGCGCGCTTGCCCGCATCGCCGAAGATAATTCGCGCCAGCGCAGTTCGGTCCAGCGCGCCGTCGGAGCGAATCATATCGTCACCGAACTCACGGCGGATGGCCTCGAGCGCTGGGCTCTCGGACTGGACCACGTCGCGCGCGATCAGGTCCGTGTCGATGACGAACGCTCCCTTCTGCGCAAAGAGAGCCGCGACGGTCGTCTTACCCGAACCTATGCCGCCGGTCAGCCCGATAATCATTCGTATCCTTCTAAAGAGAACGGACCTAAAGGTCCGTTGCTACAATCGCATACTGAAAGCCGGCTGTCTTAGGCGTCGGCGGTCGTGTTTTCGACGGGCGTTTCCGCAGCAGCGTCGACCGGCGCTGGCTGCTCGGATTCAGATGTTGCTTCACCCTGGTCGCTCGTCACCTTCATGCTGACCGTGATGCGGCGCGATCCGACGTTGATGGACAGAATCTTCACCTGCAGCGTAGTTCCGGGTTCCGGCGGCGCAGCAGGGTCGAATTCGGCCTTCGGCACCATGCCCGTCACGCCGGGCATCAGCTCCACCAACAAGTAGTTGGCGGTAACCTTGGTAAGCGTCGCCGGCAGAACATCGCCCTCGTGCAGCACGTCCGGAACCGCTTTCCACGGATCATCGAGAGAATGCTTGAGCGAGAGGCTGACCTTTTTTGCCTCCGGGTCGAATTTCATTATTTCGACCTGAACCTTATCGCCGATCTTCACCACTTCGCTCGGATGCTTAATGCGTCCCCACGACAGCTCGGTGTTGTGAATGAGACCGTCGATGCCGCCCAAATCGACGAACGCGCCGAAATCCGCCAAGCGCACGACCGTGCCTTCACGAATTTGACCAGGCTGCAGCGTTGAAAGCAGCTCCTGTTTCTTTTGATTGAGCTCTTCCTCGAGCACGACGCGTTGCGACAAGACGACGCGGCGCCGCTTATGATCGAGGTCAATAACTTTGAGACGCAACTGCCTGCCGACCATTTCCTCGAGATTGCCCACCGGCTGCCGGCGGATCTGCGATGCGGGCACAAAGCCGCGCATGCCTAGATCAACAAGCACGCCACCCTTGACGACTTGCGTCACGGTTGCGTTAATGGCTTCGTTGCGCTGGTGCGCTTCGAGGACTTTCTCCCACGTTTTGAGCGCACGCGCACGCTTTTCGGAGAGATACATCGTGCCGTCGCCGTCACTGTCGATGCGGTAAACGAGCACTTCCAGGTAATCACCGACCTTGAGATCGGAGATGCTCATGCCGGGCGAGAGCTCGCGTGCGGTCACGACGCCCTCGGATTTGCCGCCGATGTCAACGAGCAGCTCATCGTTGGATTTGGCCACGATGAGGCCTTTGAGCAGCTGGCCTTCGTCGAGTGTCTTGAGACTTTCTTCGTAGAGCTTTTGGATCAGAGAGAATTGATCTTCGACCGCGCCGGTCTGTTCGAGGACATGGGTATCGGACATTAAAAAACTATCACCTTTGCTTGAATTTTCGTCTGGATGTGGACGGAACGTTCCCTAGCGCTGGCAGACCGGGCAGTAAAAAGTGCCCCGTTGTGCGAGCACAGTGCGCCTGATCGGCGTGCCACAGCGCCGGCATGGCATACCGGCACGACCATAGACACTCAACTGGTTCTGAAATGCGCCTTGCTTTCCTCCAGCGTCAACATAGTCATCGACGCTGGAACCGCGATGGCGTATGGCGCGGCGCAACACACGTCGCAGGCAGACAAGCAGCTTTTCGCGCTCTTGGAGTGAGAGTTTCCCCACCCGTCTTTTGGGACGCAGCCGCGCATGGAAGAGCGACTCGCATGCGTAGATGTTGCCGATGCCGGCAACGCGCCGCTGATCGAGCAACCACGTTTTGACTGGGGTCCTCCGCCCGCGACTGAGTTTACCGAGCGCGTGCGCGTCGAGTTCTTTGGCAAATGGATCTAGCCCTAACCCGAGCACGCTGGCCGGATCGCCACGGAAAACGCGCATGCGTCCGAACTTGCGCACGTCGGCGAAAACGATGCGTGCAGAGTTATCGAGGTCGAAGGTTGCGCGAGTGTAAGGCACTGCATCGGCAGACGCCTTGTAGAGCAAGTTGCCAGTCATGCGCAGATGCACGGCAAGATGCAGATCGTCACCCAGTTCGATGACGATAAACTTACCCGCGCGGCCGACGTCGGAGATCGTGCGTCCTACGATTGTTTTCGCCGGCAGGCTCTGCGCGTCAAAAACGGGCGGTTTGCGCGCGGCACGCACCGCTGCGATGCGCCGTCCACGCAGCAGCGGCGCAAGATCGCGTGCGATCGTCTCGACCTCGGGAAGCTCCGGCATATTCTATTCCAAGATTTCGACAGCGGCCCAGCTTGGCCCGACCTTGAAATCGACAACCAATGGCACCTCGAGGCGCATCGCATTTTCCATCGCGTCTTTGACTTGCGCGCGTACGGAGGTGACTTCGTCGGGCGGCACATCGAAGATAAGCTCATCGTGCACTTGCAGCACGAGGCGCGCACGCACGCCGGATTGCGCAAAGAGCTGGCCGACTTTGACCATGGCGAGCTTGATGAGGTCAGCAGCGCTGCCTTGCGCCGGTGCGTTGATGGCCATCCGCTCGGCGGCGGCTCGCATCGGATAGATGCGCGAGCGCAGATCGGGCAGATAGCGACGGCGCCCGAGAAGCGTTGTCACGAATCCGTCGTTGCGGGCGCGCTCGAGCGTGCTGTCGATAAAGCCCTTGACCTTCGGGAAACGGGCCAGATACTCCGCGATAAAAATCTTCGCGTCGGCCCGGCTCATGCCCGCGCTCTGCGAGAGCCCGAAGTCGCTGATCCCATAAAGAATGCCGAAGTTGATCGCCTTGGCCCGCCGGCGCATTTCCGCGGAAACTTTCTCTTCCTCGGGAATGCCGAAGACCGCCCGCGCCGTAAACGCATGGATATCGTCGCCACGTTTGAAGGCCTCGATGAAATTCTCGTCGTGCGACATATGCGCGAAGATGCGCAGCTCGATTTGCGAATAGTCCGCCGCCATGAGGACGTTGCCCGGGGTAGCCGGCAGAAATGCGCGGCGAATCGCACGGCCAACCTCGGAGCGGATGGGAATGTTTTGCAGATTGGGATCCGAGCTCGACAACCGCCCGGTCGCCGCGCCCAACTGATGGAGCGTCGTATGCAAACGGTGCGTTGCCGGATCGACGAGCGCCGGCAGCGCGTCGACATACGTCGATTTGAGTTTTGATACCTCGCGGTACTGCAACAGTTTCGCTGCGATCTCGTGCTCGGCAGCCAGCGGCGTGAGCACTTCAGCGCCGGTGCCGTAGCCGCTTTTCCTTTTGGCGCCCGTCGGCAGTCCGAGTTTTTCGAAAAGGATTGTTCCCAACACCTTGGGCGAGTTGAGGTTGAACTCTTCACCCGCGAGCCGGAAAATGTCGGCGGACGTTTGCGCTATTGTGGACTCCAGCGATGAGCGAATGGATGCAAGCTCATCGAGGTCGAGTCTGAACCCAGTTGCTTCCATCTGGGCCAGCAGCGGCGCCAGCGGCTGCTCGATTTCAAACAGCACTGCGTCCATTCCAACCTGCCGGACAGAATCAAGCAGCGAATCGGCGGCTCTCAACAGCGCATCAGCGGGTGCAGCCCAGACCGGCTCAATACTTTGGCCCGGCTTGAAGAGTGTCGAACTTGCTGCGGCGCCGTCGGGGAAGGGAACGCCTTCGCCTGGCGTTCCGCGCAGCGCGGCTTGGAGCGACGGCTCGCCACGCGCGGGATCTTGAATCCCAGCGGCCAGCAGCGCGTCGAGTGTCACGCCGCCGATCTCAAAACCGCGCGCATTGAGCCAGCCGCACAGGTCCTTTGCGCCGAAAACTATTTTGCGTGCGGTACCGGTGAGCAATTTCGCAAAAGCTGCGTGGAGGGTTGGTTCTTCGGTCAACGCGCCAATTGGGATGACCACAGCCTCGCGCGTGCGCCACGAGATGGCAAGCGCGAGCGGCGTCTGCGTGCGCCACGATGAGAGCGCAGGTACGGTTGTCAACGCCACCCGGTGCGCATCAGCGGCTTGGGCGAGCGCGCCGGCGATCGCGGGCGTCTGATCGAGCACCTTGTAAGTGCCAAACTCGAAAACTTTTGATTCGGGTGCGGACACTTCACCGTTGCCGCCGGCGAGGCCGGCAAATGCCGGGGTAGATACCTTGGCTAGCAACGAGCGAAATTCTAATTCAGTGTAAAGATCGGCCAGCAGCTCTTTGCTCGGTTCACGGTACCGCCATCCCTCCCAGTCGGGTACGATCGCCAAGTCTCGTTTAGCCAACGATACGTCCCGACACGCGCGCGCTTTGGCAGCATGTTCACGCAAAAGATCCGCGATGCGTTTGGGCGTGACGTCGTCGATGTTGGCGAGCAGTGCATCGAGACTGCCGAATTGCCCGATGAGTCGCGCTGCAGTTTTCTCGCCGATGCCGGGGACGCCGGGGAGATTGTCTGAGGGATCGCCCTTGAGCCCGCGATAGTCAGCGAGCTGTTCGGGAGAAAGCCCGTAACGTTCGCGAACGGCATCCGCACTGTAGCGGGTCATCTCGCTGATGCCGCGTCGCGTCACGACGACTGTGCAATGGGCGCCGACGAGCTGCAGTAAATCGAGATCACCCGACACAACGACGGTGTCAAGCTCACTCGTCGCGGCTTGCGTCGAAATCGTCGCGATGACGTCGTCAGCTTCTTCGTTCTCAACCTCGACGACTGGAATCCCATAGCCGTCCAGGATCTTGCGGACCGTGTCAAACTGCGGCCGCAGATCGTCCGGCGTTTCCGGGCGATTCGCCTTATATTCTGGAACGGCAACGAAGCGCTCCGCCGGAATGCCGGCGTCAAATGCGGCCACGACGTGCGTCGGTTTCTCCTCGCGCAGCACGCGGTCGAGCATGCGCTGGAATCCATATGCGGCGCTGATCGGCTTGCCGGTCGACGTCGTCAGCGGCGGCAGCGCGAAAAAAGCCCTGTATACGAGCGCGTAGACGTCGATAAGAAGAAGTTTGTCCTGTGCCATCAGGTCAATCCGAACGCATCCTTACCCGAGTTACAGTTCGGGCGCCGCCTGCTCGATGTTGAAGTGCGTCACGGGTCTGGTCTTCGGCAAAGCGAACGTCAGTGCATACGCAACCACAGATATTCCTACCAGGGCCCACATGACCGGCACGAGACCGAAGCCGTCTGCAACGCGCCCGAGCAGGGCTACGCCGAGCCCCCCGATGCCGGTTGAAAGTCCGATCAACAACGCGGACGCGAGCGCCATCCGGGTGGGCATGTACTCCATTCCCATGACAACGGCGGATGAGAACGTGCCGATCAGCAGCGCGCCGGATAAGCCGAGCGCGATCCAGGCAAACGCGCCCGGTAACAGCAAGTACAACGCCAGCGCGAGCGGCACGAAGGTGAGACTCGCGCTCATCGTTTGTTTGACGCCGTAGCGATCTGCGATCGGCCCCGCGAGCAAGTTTGCAGCCGCTCCCGCTCCGAGGAAAATAAAAAGTAAGAACCCGTTGTTGCTGACATGCTGGTGGAGCACGTTAACGGCATACAGCGGCACAAAGGTGAGAACTCCGGCATAGACCATCGAGCGCAGCGAGGTCACCGTCACCAGGATGTTCATGGCGTATGATACGCTGCCGTCGGCCGAGGCAGAACGTGCGCGAGCATGGTGCGCTTCGTGCGCCTTGATGACCGCAGGAACGACGGTTGCCACCACCACTGCCACAACGAGCGCCGGAATGATCAAAATCCAGATGCTCGCCAAGCCGCGCCAAGCGATCAATCCGGTGACGATCAGCGGCCCCAGTGCGACGCCAATGTTTCCTCCTACCGCGAAGAGCGAGCTTCCCGTGGTCGGTAGATGACCTGAGACGGTGCGCGCCGACTTCGTCGCCTCCGGATGATACATCGCAGAGCCGAAGCCCGCCAGCACGACGAGCGCTACGACGGCTGCATAGCTGCCGGCAATCCCGATCCCTGCATATCCCGCCAAAGAGAGAAACACGCCGATGGGCAGCAAAAATCGAGTTCGCAGGTTGTCGGATGCGACGCCGAAGATCGGTTGCATGACAGACGATGTTACGCCGGATGCCATGACGAGTGCGGCCAGCCAGAAATAGGAGAAGTGAAATTCGCGTTGCAAGAAAGGCAGCAATGCCGGCAATGCACCGGCGCCGATATCAACGCTCAGGTGTCCCAGTGAAAGGATGCCGAGCACCTTGCGGTTCACGACCGATTCACCTTTTCAACCAGGGCTTGCGAGCTTTGCACCCTAAAGGCAGGCGCGATGCCGCACCCGACACTCATGATCATCCTGACGCTGCTCATACTTCTCATAGCGCTGCCGCTGTTGTCTGTGTGGACTGGCAAGCGCATCCGCGCCGCCGCAACGACACCCGCGGCCAAGTTCCTGCGATACGCTCGTACAATTGTAATCCTCTGGTCACTTACGGCTTTAGCTTTATACGCCCTTCGGTTACACAACATCGATCCGACCTTAGTCGGTTTGCGCCCGCCGCGCTTTTGGGGAGAGCTTGCACTCGGATTTATCCCGCTCTTGGCGCCGCTCGCGGTCTCCTTTTCCAGAGGGCGGCGCGCGCTCAACGACGACTATGCGCGCGCGCTGCGCGCAATTGTCCCGGCCGGTCTGCCGCAGTGGATTCTGTTCGTACCTCTTGCTGCTAGCGCCGGCATCTGCGAGGAATTTCTGTATCGCGGCTTCGCTCTCAACACTCTCAGCGCGATGGCCGGCAGCGTGGTGTACGGAACCTTGCTTTCGTGCATCGCGTTCGGTATCGGTCATGCGTATCAAGGCAGGCCGGGCGTCATCGGCGCAACCATAACGGGCTTGCTCTACGCCGGCGTCTACCTTGCAACCGGCTCACTGTATCCGTGCATGCTTGGGCACTTCATGCAGGATATTGTCGGGGCATGGGTGCTGTCGCGCAAGCTCGAGGATTCCGCATCAGTAGGAGCCGACACTGATACGTCAGCCGCAGCTGGGGAGGCCTGAACGGTAGGACCAATGGGCGCTGAAAAGAAAGCCAGCCGACCACACTTTGGAGGCCGTCCTTGACCTACGTCATCTGCCAACCGTGCATCACCGTCAAAGACAAATCGTGCATCGACGTGTGTCCTGTCGACTGCATCAAGGGCAATGACGAGGACCCGCAGCTTTACATCGATCCGAGCGTCTGCATCGACTGCGGAGCGTGCGTTGCTGCATGTCCGGTGAACGCTATATATAATGAGACCGAAGTGCCAGAAGAGTGGAAAGAGTACACGAAGATCAACGCTGACTATTTCACGAAACAATAACTGTGTAGCAACGGACCTTTAGGTCCGTTTTTTATCGCGCTTCCCCACAAATTGCCAGCCAAAGCGGCCTTTGATACACAAATGGCCACTTCCGATATCATTGTCTAAGGGTGACGTGACCTTGACAATCTCTCCATCTTGGGCGTGCACTGTCAACGTGCAACCCACGCCACAATAAGAACAGACTGTGTCCCCCTTGTGCTGGCGCGATTCGTCCCATGTGCCTGCGTCGCGCATGTCGCGTTCCGTCTTGAACATGAGCGCGCCGGTTGGGCAGACCCCGATGCAATTGCCGCAGTACACGCACGCCGAATCGGGTAAGGGCACGGCGAATTCCGTTGAGATGCGAGCATCGAATCCACGGCCGGACACGGCAATAGCAAACGTGTTTTGAGCGTCCATGCCGCACGCTTCAACGCACTTGTAACACAAGATGCACTTCGAATAATCGCGCACGTAGAGATCGTTGTCAACTTTTACCGGTTGGGAAACGGTGTGCGCTGCGGCGCCGTGCTCAACGTGGTGATGACCCGGAACTGCGGCATCGCGCTGACCTGCCCGCGCAGGCGCGGTGGGGGCGCCGTAACGCTGAGGTTGAGCGCCATAGCGTTTCATTTGATGCTGCATGTCGGCGGCTAACGAAACGTCGACGGAAGACGCCAAGAACTCCAGCACGAGGCGGCGACTCAAGCGCACCCTCTCGCTGTCCGTTTTGACCTTCATGCCGTTCTCGCAGGCGCGCGAGCAGGCGGGCACGAGCGTCCGAGCGCCCTCGAGTTCGACGACGCAGACTCGGCAGACATTGACCGGCGTCAAGTTCTCCAGATAGCACAGCGTGGGGGTATCGATACCTTGCGTGCGACACGCCTGCAAAATCGTCGATCCTTCGGGCACGGTGACGTCGGTGCCATCGACATTAATGGTGACTGTGCGGTTCATTGATTCAAGTGATGTCATGATGACGTGGTACCGGCAAACAGATTGAATTTTGCGAGAGCCGATTCGATGGCGCTGGATGCAGTTTGTCCGAGTCCGCAGATCGACGCGTCGCGCAGGACCTGGCCGACCTCCGCCAACAACGTGCGCTCAGTTTCGACCGATCCATTTGGCTTCATCGCAGCAAGCCTATGCAAGAGTTCCTCTTGGCGCACGGTTCCTACGCGACACGGCACGCATTGACCGCAGGATTCATCCCGAAAAAATGCCGCGATTCGCAGCAGGATCGCTTTGAGGTCGGTTGTCTCGTCGAAGACAATAACGACGCCGGATCCGAGAGTGGCTTTGATGGCACGAACTCCCTCAAATGTCAGCGGTGTATCGAGCTCGTCGGGGGTGACGAACGCCCCTGCCGCGCCCCCGAGAAGAACCGCTCGGAGCCGTTTGCCTTCGCGGACTCCGCCTGCGAGCTCCACGAGCGATCGCAACGTGGTGCCAAAAGGGACCTCGTAGAGACCTGGGCTCGCTACGTGCCCCGATACGCAGAAGAGTTTTGTGCCGGTTGAATCAGGCGTGCCGGTGGCCGCGTATGCTTGACCGCCGCGCAGCACGATGTCTAGTACGTTCACCAGCGTTTCAACATTGTTGACGATCGTCGGTTTTCCGAAGAGACCTTTTTGTACGGGGAAGGGCGGTTTGTTGCGCGGCTCGCCTCGGAAGCCCTCAATCGAGTTGAAGAGCGCTGTTTCCTCGCCGCATATGTACGCGCCCGCGCCGCGGCGCAACTCGATATCGAAATGGATGCCCCGCTCCATGACGTCGTCGCCGAGCATACTGTGTTCTCGCGCTTGCTTCATGGCAGTTTCAAGCCGCTGCTGAGCCAACGGATATTCGCCTCGTATATAAATGTAGCCATGTTCGCACCCGCCGGCGATGGCTGCGATCGTCATCGCCTCGATGAGCGCGAACGGGTCCTCTTCCATAAGGACTCGGTCCTTGAACGTGCCGGGCTCAGATTCGTCGGCGTTGCACACAACGTAATGAGGGCGAGCAGGTTCGCGTGAGACCGCTTCCCACTTGCGCCCAGTTGGAAAAGCGGCGCCGCCACGTCCCATCAATTTCGACTCCGTGACTTCGCGAATTATTTCGGAAGGACCCATTTCAATCGCGCGACGCAGGCTTGAGAAGCCCCCCGCCGCTCGATAGTCGTCGATATTGGTAGGATCGACTTTACCGACGCGTCGCAGCAAGCGAAGATCGGCGCCACCGATTTTCGAAGAGGCAGACCTTGTTGATAACTTTCCTGATCGAGAAAAGAAATCGCGAATTTGGGATATGTCGATAGGCGCGAATCCATCAGGCTCGGACTTCGGCCCTAAAAGCAACGCTGCCGGCGCGCGCTCGCACAGGCCGAGGCAAGGGCTGCGCACCCACGTCGACATCCCTTCGACGAGCGGAGTGCCCGGTGCACCCACCGTTCGCTCAAGCTCTTCGCACAATTGCCCAGCACCAGCAGCCATGCACACGACGTCGTCGCAGACGTGGACGACCATCGGCGGTCGCGGCCTCGTGGACAGGAGCGCATAAAAGCTGGCGACGCCGAATGCGTCGGCCGGCGGGACCGTCAGACGACGGCAAATATAATTCAGTGCGCCTTCACTGATCCAGCCGATGCGATCATTGACGGCATGCAGTGCTGGAAGTAGTTGGTCGCGACGGCTTCGAGCTTCGTGCCCGCCCGCTGCAACGTGCCAATCAACGTCGTTAGGCGGCGCACCTTCCCACGCCGAAGGTGGTGGTCCAAAAAGAGCATTGACCGCCTCGCGTTCCTCGTCGGTCGGTTGCGCGTCGGTAAAATGCAGATCCAAAAATATTCTCCGCTCGCAGCCGCGATAACGGACCTAAAGGTCCGCTGCTACAACGAGTGCGTCGCTGCTACAGCGAGCTTTTCGATTCGTATGGCCGAAGCCTTGAACTCAGCTGTGCCGGATTTCGGATCGTTTGCTTCAATCGTAAGCAAATTTGTCGCCACATCGAAATGGAAGGTCATAAAGGCAAGTCCAGGACGCAGCGTCTCATCGATGCGCACAGGAACGACAACGGAACCGCGACGGGAGCTGACTTTTACCGCCTCGCCTTCTGTGACACCGTACCGCGCGGCGTCTTCGGGCGAGAGATCCAGCGTTTCGGGGCGGCGCAGCGGCGAGGTATACCCGCCACTTTGCACGCCTGAGTTGAACGAGTCGAGTCTGCGTCCAGTGGTCAATAAGATTGGAAATTCGGGCGTAATTTCGTCGACAGGCCCCTCCTGCACGACCACGTGGAAAGGTGCCCGCGGACCGCTGACCGGTTCTTCCCACAGGCGCGCGTGCAAGAACTGCTCGCCTGGGTGTTGCTCGTCCGGACAGGGCCAGCGCAGGCCGCCAAGTTCCTCGAGCCGCGCGTACGACATACCCGCGTGCATGGGGCTCAAGCTGCGCACCTCGTTCCACACATCTTCCGCGCTCGGCTGACCGAGATCGTGGCCCAGACGTCGCGCCAAGTCACACACGATCTCAATGTCGTCACGAGCGTTGCCCGGCGGATTCACAATTCTGCGCACGCGTTGCACTCGGCGCTCGGAATTTGTCACCGTTCCTTCAGATTCGCACCAACCCGCCGCGGCAGGGAAAACAACGTCAGCAAGTTCGGCAGTCTGCGTCACAAAAAGATCTTGCACGATGAGGTGATCCACATGTGACAAAATATGCTCGGCACGGTGACGGTCTGCTTCCGAGACCAGCGGATTTTCACCGATGACGTAGAGCGCGCGCATCTCACCGCGCTCCATTGCGTCGAACATTTCGTTGAGACGCCAACCCCGCTTGCTCGGGATATTCACGCCCCATGCTCGTTCAAATTTGCCGCGCAATGCGTCGTCGCTCACGCTTTGGAATCCCGGAAGGCGATCGGGGATCGCGCCCATGTCGCCGCCTCCCTGCACGTTGTTCTGACCGCGCAGTGGGTTCAGTCCGCTGCCGTATCGACCGACGTGCCCCGTGAGCAACGCAAGGTTGATGAGCGCGAAAACGTTGTCGACTGCGTTGTGGTGCTCGGTGATGCCAAGCGTCCAGCAAATCATTGCGCGATCGGCAGATGCGTACGCGCGCGCAACCTGACGGATGACGTCCGCTGGTATGCCAGTTACTTTCTCGGCATGCTCCGGCGTGTAGTCCCGAACCGACGCTCGATATTCCTCAAATCCCGTCGTCGCGCGCGCAATGAACGCACGGTTCTCAAGACCGCGTTCGAGGATCTCGTGAGCCATCGCGTTCGAGAGTTCGATGTCGCTCCCGACATTGAGTCCAAGCCAGCTGTCGGCCCACTGCGCCGTGACCGTGCGGCGCGGATCGACGACGACGAGGTGCGCGCCCCGGCGCACGCCCTTGAGAACGTGATGAAAGAAGATCGGGTGCGTTTCGCGCGCGTTCGATCCCCATAGGATAATCAGGTCGGTCTCTTCGGCCTCCTGATACGAGCTCGTGCCGCCGCCTGCTCCGAAAACCGCCGCCAGACCGGCGACGCTGGGAGCGTGTCAGGTGCGGTTGCAGCTATCGATATTGTTGCAGCCGATAACGGCGCGCGCGAATTTCTGCGTGAGGAAATTCAGCTCGTTGGTCGTTTTCGAGCAACTGAACAATCCAAAAGCGTTGGGTCCGCCTTGTTTAACGGCAGCGGCTATTCCAGCCGCAGCACGGTCAAGCGCCTCATCCCACGTGGCGACTCGAAGGCGATCGCCGTCGCGGACCATGGGCTCCGTGACGCGCGCGAATTGTTTTTCCATATGGTGGGTTACCCCAACAAGAGCGTTGCTACGTTCGAGCAAGGCCGCCCTTCACATACGCCAAAGGTCCCTTCGACTCGGAATAGTCGGGACAGCGCGCCGGCGAAGCTTAACCGTGCAGCCCCGAGCGCCGATGAATCGTGTAGGGCCCAACGACGCGTCCGGGCCGAGAGCATAGCCTGTTTTCCTTGTTTGTCTTGCAAGCGGCGGCGCATTATAGCAATGACCCCTTCAAAGTTCAACAAGCGTTTTCGAAAGTTGCTTGGCTTCGTCACAGGCGACGCCGCGCCGCTGCCGCAGGGTCCTGAAGGCGAAGAAACCCCGCTCCCAGATCCGAGCGCTGTGCCCGTCATCGTTGATGAAATATCTCCCGGCCCGCTTGAGGGTGGCGGCGACGATTTCGACCGGCTGCTCAAAGAAGAGCGTATCCGCACGCTCTTTCAACCGATCGTTTCACTCTCCGACGGCAGCGTACTCGGGTACGAGGCGCTCTCTCGTGGTCCAATCGGCACGCGACTCGAGGGGGCGGATGCGCTCTTCTCCACTGCAGCTGAGCGTGGGGTATCGGCGCAGCTGGAACGCATTTGCCGTTTCCGCGCCATCGCGAATGCTTCTGGTATCCCGCCGGGCTGTTATCTCTTCCTCAACATTAGCCCACGCGTTTTCGAAGAGCGCAATGAAGCGCTCTCGCGCGATGTCGTCGATCAGAATCGTTTAGCGCAAGAGCGAATCGTCCTCGAGATCACCGAAAAGCAGGCCATTGAGGACTTTGACCTCTTCAAGCGCACACTGCTGCACTACAGTCGTCAGGGCTTCAAAGTTGCAATCGACGATGCCGGCGCCGGCCACAACTCATTGCGCGCCGTCACGGAAGTCCGCCCGCATTACATAAAACTTGACATCGCACTCGTGCGCGACATTGACCGCGATCGCGCTAAGAACGCGCTTGTTTCGGCGATCATCATCTTCGCTCGCCGCATTGACGCGAGAGTTTTGGCCGAGGGGATTGAGACGGTCGAAGAACTGGCGACGCTCATTGAGATCGGCGTCGAGTATGGCCAGGGGTTCTTGCTGGCGCGCCCGTCGTCAGTGTTCGCCGAACCGAAGGCCGAAATCGCCGCATTCATTCGAGAACGGGCATCGGCCAGCCGCACGGCGCCTGCACCCAAGCGGATGACGGTGAGCACGGTGACCCGTCGCGCACCGGCGTTGGCACCCACGGCTTATACAATGGAAGTGATGGAGATCTTCGATCGCAATCCCGATCTCGACAGCGTCGTGCTCACCGATAGCGGCGCGCCGGTTGGGCTTGTAAGCCGGACAAAACTCTACGAAAGACTTTCGCATCAGTTCGGATATTCGATCTACGCCAGACGGCCGGCTCGATTGGTGATGGACGATTCATATTTGGCCGTCGACATCAACGATTCCATCGACGACGTCGCGCGAAAAGTTGTCCACAGGCGACGGTCGGAAATGTATGACGAGATTGTCGTGCTCGAGGACGGCGAGTATTCCGGCGTCGTTTCGGTGCGCGACCTGCTGCACACGATGACTGAATTCCAGGCGTCGGTTTCGCGGTACTCAAACCCCCTGACGGGATTGCCCGGCCGCATGCTGGTGACGCAAGAGATCGAGCGCCGAGCCGCAACCGCTCTGCCCTTCGCGTTGCTCCACGTCGACATCAATCATCTGCGGGTATACAACGAACGCTACGGGTTTGGCCGCGGGGATGAGGTCATCAATATGCTGGCCGAGACGTTGAGTGTCACGGCCAAGGCATTTGACGCGCAGCATAGCCTCGTCGGCCACCTTGGCGGAGTCAATTTCGTCGTGCTGTGCTCGGAGACAAGAGTCGAACAGCTGGCGACGTCGATCATCGCCGAATTCGAGCGCAAAGTCGGGGCGCTTCACGTGAGCCGCGAACTGCCGCTAATCGAGGCTGAGGCGCTTCGTCCTGAGCCCGAGGTAACGTTGACCGTAGTCGGGCTATGCAGTTCGCGAACGGCGCTGCCTTCGTTCTCCGCCGTGGCGTCCAGCCTCGCACGGTACAAGCGCGCCGCTCGCAACCTGCACAAAAGCTCCTTTATCCTCGACGGCAACCTACTCGCCCCGGGAGAACTGCTGCCCCGGCGCTTGGGCTAAAAGGGCACATCGTGCTTGACCTGGCTGCGGCATATGACCCGGCGCGGGGGGACATTACAGCAGGCGCCGTGAATCTTTTAACCAGCACGTTGGTACGAGCCGAGGACGTTTATTTGTGCCGCTTTTAGACTCATTACGCCGAGTCTTCCATCGAACGGTGACTGTGCGCCATCCCCGCGCGCATCCGCGCGTTATGATTAGCGAACCGATACGCGTGCGAACCCACTGGGCAAATGAGCAGCAGGCCATTCTCGAGGATATTTCCGTCGGCGGCGCCTGCATTCGAACGCATGTGCGGATGCGACCGGGCGATACTATCGGGCTGCTGATGAGTCTCGGTGTCGGCCGGCGTTTCGACGCGCGAGCTCGGGTCGTTTATGCGCTCGCGCAGTCGTCAGGCTATCAGGCTCGCTACGGTTTGCGCTTTGTCAGCCTACCCGAGCGGGACCAGAGCGAGATCAACCACTTCATTGTCGAGCAGAAGTTCGGGCGGCAGTTCGGCGTTCGGCCCATGCAATCGAGCTTCGAGCGGGGCGGAGACACCAGCTTCTAAGGCGGTGCGCCCCGCAAGCCAGTCGAACTCTCCCCACGGTGGAAGCCTCTCTCGACGACTACCCGAACCTCCCATTTCTTGACCGACGAGCCGCCGGCGTTTCGCTGGCTCGCGTCCTGCGATCTACGCCCGATACCGTCGTGCTTGGCGTCGCCCGCGGCGGGGTGATCGTTGCTGCCACCGTTGCGGAGGCGCTGGGCGCACCGCTCGAAGTCCTCGTCATCCGCAAGGTTGGTCATCCCATGCAGCCGGAACTGGCAATTGGCGCCGTCTCAGCGCACGGCGAGGTCGTCGCGACCGAGCACGCCGCCGGTTTCTCCCAGGCGGTCGCTCAGTCGCTCTTCAATCGGACGAGCCAACAGGCGCGTGCGCTCGAGGAGCGTTTGCGCGGCGACAATCCTCCACTCTCGCTCGCCGGTCGACCGGTCATCATCGTCGACGACGGCATAGCCACCTCGGCCACGATCATGTGTGCCATGAGCGAAGCGCGCAAACTTGGCGCATCGCGCATCGGGTGCGCGGTTCCGGTCGCGCCCGCAGACTGCGTGATCCACTTGCGGCCGTACTGCGACGAACTCGTCGTGCTCGTTGCTTCGCGAGAGCTCCCATTTGCCGTTGGGCGGTACTACTTCATGTTTCAAGAGGTGAGCGACGCGCGAGTGCGTGACGAACTCGCCCGCGCCCGCGCACGCATGCATGGAGTGACGGATTAGTTTTGATTTGAGGACGTAAACGAACGGTTTACCCATAGGTTGGTTGTTCGCGCTCGCGTCCCACAATAGATACACTTTCCCGCACGTCTCGAGCATGCTTGCGACAACTTTTTTCGCTGCTCCAGGGCTCATTAACATGCGCGCGGTCAGCGGATCTTGCGGAGCACCTTCGGAGGCACCAAGTACATGAGAGTGCCGGTGCCCTTTTTGAGGGCCTGCATGTCGACGCGGGTCAACGCGCCCTTTTTGAAATCGAACGCATCGCCGTCGCGGCCGCCGATGAGCAACGCAACCGTTAAGCTGAGATGAGGCTCGTGACCCACTAAGAGGACGCGCTTGGTCGCTTTGTTTGCCTCGAGCAGGGCGATGACTTCAGTAGGATTGTGATCCGGTTCCAGCGCGGGCGTTGTTTGGATATCGGAGCTATCGATGCGATAGGCATCGGTGACGGCCTCTGTCGTTTGCCGAGCGCGGGTATAGCCGCTATCAAAGACAGCATCGAACTCGACGCCCAGTTTGAGCATGCCACGCACGATCTCGCGCATCCGCTCGAGCCCCTCAATGGTAAGCGGGCGTAGACGGTCATCAGGATATTTTTTGGGATCTCTTTCTTGTGCAATCCCGTGACGTAGGAGGTATACTTCCATGGCTCGCATCTTGGCGAGGCGAGTCGGCACGCCTTCCGAACCAACCTGAAGGTAAACGGATCTAAAGGTCCGTTGCTACGGGCTTAATGTGCGGGTTTCGCCGCGCGGCATGCAGAAACCGCAGGCCGTCGATGCTCTTCGAACAGACGTTGTCATATGCGCTCGCGCATCAGCCTGATGTGTGGCTCGCCGTGCGCCAACATGTGTCGCTGAGCGCTGCAGCTATTGCAATCGCGATACTCACCTGCGTGCCGCTCGGTATCTGGACAGCACGCGCGCGCGCGGGGCGTTCGGTTGTGGGCTTCGTCACTGCCGCGCGCGTGGTGCCGAGCCTGGCAGTCCTTGCATTCATGCTTCCGATTTCCGGAGTTGGTTACAGGTCGGCGCTCGTCGCGCTCATTTTGCTTGCCTGTCCACCGATTCTCATCAATACCGACATTGCATTCCGCACCATCGACCCCGCTATCCGCGAGGCGGCAGTCGGCATGGGCATGCGTAACCGAGAGCTTTTGAAGCGCGTTGAATATCCACTCGCTTTTCCGATCGTGATCGCAGGTGTACGCACGGGAACAATTGAGGTAATCGCATCGGCGACGCTGGCCGCGTTTATCGGCGGCGGGGGACTGGGGAACTTCATTCTCGACGGGTTGGCGAATAACGATATGCGCCAGCTCTTGCTCGGCGGCTTGTCGGTTGCGCTGTTGGCGTTGGCCGCCGAGGCGACGTTAGGAGCCGTAAGCTATGCCGCGCAGCGTCGCTATGGAAGAGCCTCGCGTGCTTAGCCCGCGCATTACACGCGCCGGCGCACTTTCGGTGTTGTGTGGACTAGCGCTTGGTGCGTGCGGACAGCGGGCGGCCTCGGTCGGCATCGGCTCGAAGAATTTTGCGGAGGAATTGTTGCTTGGCGAGATGTACGCGCGGTTGCTCGAGCACGCTGGACTCCCCGCAGTGCGCAAGCTCAATCTCGGCGGCACCAACATCGCCATGGCATCGATCCTGCGCGGCGAGATCGACATATATCCGGAGTATACGGGTACCGCGCTGCTGACGCAGCTCAAACGAGCGCCACTGCACGACCGCAAAGCCGTGTATAAAACGGTCAAGCGCGAGTATCAAGACCGCTACCATCTGACGTGGCTTGACCCTGCGCCGATGAATGACACTCAAGCGCTTGCCACCACAACACAGACAGCGCAGCGCTTTCACCTTTTTACTCTATCCGACTGCGCGCGACTAGCGCCGCAGCTTCGGCTCGGAGCCGTGCCTGAGTTCACTGACCGCCCCGATGGCCTGCCTGGGTTGCAAAAAGCGTACGGCGGCTTCCATTTTGCAAGCATCAAGCTCTTTGACATCGGCCTTAAGTACGCAGCGTTGCGCCAAGGTGAAGTTGACGTGGTCGTGGCCTTCGGCACCGATGGGCAGATCGACGCCTACCACCTCGTCGTGCTCAACGACGACAAGCACTTCTTCCCGCCGTATCAGGTTGCGCCGGTCGTGCGAGAGGATGCGCTCGCGAAGTTTCCGGTCATCGGTCCCACGCTGAATCCACTTGCGCCGCACCTGACCGATGCGACTATGCGGCATCTTAATTGGCGCGTCGACGGCAATCATGAAGAGCCCGCCGACGTGGCGGCCGAGTTCCTTTCGAGCATCGGTCTCGTCCCCCGCTGACCGTGGCAGCGCCGGCGGCAGTTTCCTTTCAACACGTCGTCAAGGAATATGAGTCGGGCAAACGAGTTATCGACGACGTCTCGTTTGACGTCGCGCGTGGCGTATTCGTCGTCCTTCTTGGCCCGTCGGGCTGCGGAAAGACCACGCTTCTCAAGACGGTAAACCGGCTCATCGAGCCGACCTCGGGCACGATCCTCGTGAACGGCGCGGACGCGCGGGCGCTTGAACCGACGACGCTGCGCCGCGGCATCGGCTATGTCATTCAACAAATCGGGTTGTTCCCTCACATGCGGGTAGCCGAGAACGTCGCAGTGGTACCATCACTGCTCGGCTGGCCAAAGGACCGTATTGCGACGCGCGTTGAGCAGATGCTCGATCTCGTGCATCTGCCAGCCGCACAATTCGGCGAACGGTTTCCCGCGGCGCTCTCCGGCGGACAGCAGCAGCGCGTGGGGTTGGCTCGGGCGCTCGCAGCCGACCCCGACATCCTTCTCATGGATGAGCCATTTGGCGCGCTGGATGCTATTGAACGCACACGCTTGCAGAGCGAATTGGCGTCGCTGCAGCAGCAACTCCGCAAAACGGTGCTCTTCGTAACGCACGACGTCGATGAAGCGTTGCGTTTGGCTGACGCAATCGTCGTCATGCGTACCGGCCGCATCGTACAATATGGCCGTCCACGCGAGATCCTTGCGCGTCCGGCCAATGCTTTCGTCGCTGAACTCGTCAATGCGGGAGACCTCGTGCGTTTGTTCAGCTTGATGAAAGTGCGTGAGGTTTCGCTCGTTGCAGCTGACGCATTGGAAGGTTCTGATGCAGACAGCAATGCCCCGGCAATCGACCAGAACAGTGACTTGCGCTCGGCGTTTTCGCTCATGCTTGCGGCTGGAGCCTTCCATCTCAACGTCGTCGATGAATCTCAAAAGCGGCTTGGCGCGCTCACCTTGGAGAACATGTTGACCGCTGCTCATGCCGCGGGTGTAGGGGATTCGGCGTGAATTACCTGTTTCGCCATTTCGATCTCGTCGCGCGCCTGAGCCTCGAGCATGTGTGGCTCGTCGCGACAGCGCTATGCATCGCGCTCGTCATCGCTGTGCCGGCAGGAATTGCGGTCAGCCGTTACCGCACGCTGACAACACCCGTGTACGGGGTTCTCGGCGTCATCTACACCATTCCAAGCCTTGCACTTTTTGCATTGCTCATTCCACTCTTGGGTCTAGGATTTTGGACCGCGGTTATCGCCCTGGCAGCGTACGCGCAGATGATTCTCGTGCGCAACACCGCAGCGGCGATCTCCGGCGTCGACGCCTCGACCGTTGAAGCTGCGCGCGGCATGGGCATGAGCGCGGCTCAAACGCTGTGGCTCGTTCAGCGCCCGCTCGCCATGCCGGTCTTTGTTGCGGGCGTCCGGTTGGCGACGGTCTCGCTCATCGGCATCGCGACGATCGCTGCGTGGATCAATGCGGGTGGTCTTGGTTCGCTCGTGCTTGACGGTATCGAGCATGATTATCCGGACAAAGCAGTCGCTGGAGCCGTAGCTGCTGTCGTCCTCGCTTTCGTTGCCGACTACGCCTTACGCAGGCTCGAGCGCGTCTACTCCGTCGCCGGACGTGTGGCGCGCACCTAAAACTGCTCGACCGTTACACGCACCGCAAGAGATGGCACGCAAAACGATGCTCGGCGTCCGACCACACGTATTGGAGCTCAAAGCCGGCGTTTCGGGCGAGGCGCTCGACGTCATCGCGCGAGAATTTGTATGACGACTCAGTGTGAATCGACTCGCCCTGCGAAAACGAAACGTGAAGGGGCAGCGCGTCAATCGCCACCACCTGATCCGTGGTGCTCACGAGATGCATCTCGACTCGCCCGTGCTCTTCGTTGTAAACGGCGCGATGGCGAAACGATCGCACTTTGAAGCGTCCGCGAAGTTCGCGGTTGATGCGCGCCAAAATATTGAGATTAAAGGCGCCGGTGAGACCGATTGCGTCGTCATAGGCGGCTTCGAGCGTCGCGCGATTCTTTTTAAGATCAGCACCGAGCAGCAGCGCATCACCGGGCTCCAGTACATCGCGAATGGCCCGCAACAAGCGTAGTGCCTCGGGCGGATCGAAATTGCCGATATTGGATCCTAGGAAAAGCGCGAGGGCGCGATGGCCCGTTTCGCCAGGCCGCGAGTTCGCCTGCGCGAGCGCCCGCAAGCCACCGTAGTATTCGCCTTGATAGCTGTTGACCGTGAGGCCAGCGTATTGGGCCCGCAGTGCTTTCGCCGTTGCCGCGAGCACCGTTTGCGAGATATCGATCGCGCTATAGTCGAGGTTTCGCTGCCGGCGCAAACCTGCTTCGATGAGATAACGAGTTTTCTGCGCGCTGCCGCTGCCAAGTTCAATAAGCCGCGAGGGCTGGGCATCTGCGATGATTTCGTCCGCGTGCGCGGTAAGGATCTCTGTTTCCGCTCGCGTGAGGTAGTACTCCGGCAGCAAGGTGATCGCTTCAAAGATTGCAGACCCGAGCTGGTCGTAGAAATACCGTGACGGCAGTGTTTTTGGTAGCGCGGTCAATCCTGCGCGCACGTCGTCGGCAAAAGGCATCGCCGCTGATTCGCACAGGGCACCACGCATCGCATTATCGAAACGGGACGCTATGGCCAATACTGTCTGGTGGGGACTGCGCCTGGCGGCCTTCGTCGTCTGCGCGTTGGCAATTATCCCCGCGGGAGCAGTCGTGTTACACTCCCCTCAACCACTCACCGCCGGGCAAGTCAAAGCGATACTCGCGACTGGACATCCGGGAACGCGGCCAAATCTCTCCGGACGCGACCTGTCCGGGCTCGATTTGACGGGGGTCGCATTCCATGGCGCTCGCCTCGATCGCGCCAACTTGTTCGAGGCAATTCTCATCGGCGCGGACCTCTCTCTGGCTCGGATGGACGGCGTAAATCTCTCCAGCGTGAAAATGGACCGTGCGAAGGCGAGCGGCGCACTTTTGCGCGGCGCGACTTTTCTGACGACGGCAGCCAATGCGAACTTTGAGGGTGCGGATCTGTCGCGATCATCGGGATACCTCATTGCGCCCGACGCAGATATGCGACACGCCGTCATCCAGCGTGCTCACCTGGCTTCCGATCTCAGCAATCAGCCGATGGGGATGCTGCACACGATATTGGCGCGCGCTAATCTTGAAGGTGCCGACCTCTCATTCAGCGATGTGTCTTTTGCGGACCTCGGGTACGCCAACTTCCGTAAATCTCTCGCCCGCTGGACTAACTTTCACGGCGCTGACCTTTCCGCAGCGGATTTCACCGGCGCTGACGTAACAGGAGCAAATTTTGCACAAGCGGACCTCACAGATACTGTTTTCGTTCATGTGCGCGGCCGTTCGGCGATGAGGGGACTCAATGCCGCGCGGAATCTCGACCGTGCTATCTTCCGGCGTTAGGCACATCGCATGGAACAAAAAATAACATTTGACGACGGTGTGAGCACGACGCTCGAGTCGTGGGGTAAAATTGGCCCTGCCGTCATTTGCGTTCATGGCATCACGAGCTCTCGCAAGGCCTGGGAACGTACTGCGCTCGCATTGCAAAGCTCATTTTGCGTGTTCGCATACGATCAACGAGGGCATGGTGATTCTTCAGATTCCCTCGGCCCGATGACGCTTCAACGTTCCCTCGATGACTTGCGCGCGGTTGCCCACGAGATCGGTGAGTCCGCAGCGCTCATCGGGCATTCCTGGGGTGGGGCCGTGGCGCTGCTCGGCGGCCGGGAGCCGTTCGCAACGAAAGTTGTTGCCATCGATCCTATGGTGCACGTCGAGCCGGGCTCGTGGCGTCGAGAATATCTCGACGACACTGAAAGCGATCTCGCGCTCGAACCGAGAGCGCTCGAAACGACGCTTCGTGAACGGCTCGCTGCGTGGCATGAGAAGGACGTCGAAGGGAAACTGCATGCAGTGCGGCACATGAAAGCCGATGCGATTGCGCGTCTTGGAAGCGAAAACCGCGTGGATAATGGTGGTTGGGATCTCCGCACTATCGTCTCTGGTTATCCAAAACCGCTGCTCGTCTTAGCGGCCGGCCCTGACGACTCAGTTATCGTACCGAGCGATCTCAAGTTTATTGAGGCGCAAGGCGGACCCAACGTCCGAGTTGAGATGTTTGCGGATCAGGGCCACAACCTGCAGCGCACGGCGTTCGAGCGATATATAACCGCAACGTCGGCATTCTTGCAACCATAATAAAGAGGCGCGAGCGATCTCGCGCCTCGTCGGCGTTAACGGACCAAAGGTCCGTTGCTACGCGGTTAACGGACCTAAAGGTCCGTTGCTACATCGTCGTTAGCGGGCAACGTTGTGATGCAGTTCGTTGAGGTCTTCAAGGTTGTTGAGCGTCACCGCATCTTTGATCTGGTGATGCTTCGAACCCAGTTCTTGGTGCATGTGCGCCGCTTTGTCGTCAGCGTGCTTGTAACCGAGGATCGCCGCGTTGTGCTTCTTGATCGTCTCCGCGTCAGTTTTGCCCTTTTGAACGACCCATTCTTCGAATTCGATGTACGTGGGCTTACGCGTGCGAACGTAGGTGATGACCTCATCCTTGTTCAGACCGAGATTGCTGATCGTCATGGCGTCGAATCCCGGCCCGCACTCGTCGTAACCTTCCGGCAACAAGCCGGCAGCCGCGAGTGTCAACTTGGTCCACAGGCGCGGGAGATGGGTGGCGCCGAGAGGGCCCACACTGCCTGAGCTGATGAGCGGAGTAACCTTAGTCCCTGAAGCAACCGCCATGAGAAACCTCCTTACAGTAGGTGGCGAACGAGTGTTTGATTGGTAGGCTCGTCGAGTATGACTTTTAAGCGGGAGTCTTCTCCCGCGCGCGTCGTGATTTAAATGTGAGTTCGGCGATGCCGGATTTATCCAGTTCGCCAAGACCTTCCGTGACCATTCTGTCGAACTGGCTTTTCGTTGCTTGCGCCAAGGGCAGGGACAATCCGGCCTCCTTGGCCAGCGCAACTGCAATGCCTGAGTCTTTGGCCGCATGAGCGGCGGAGAAGTAGCAGTCGTGCGCCCGGTTCTGCATGTCTTCGCCGTCCGTCACGAGCACGCGTGATCCCGCGCCGGTTTGGCTGAACACCTCGCGCAGCATTGTGAGATCGAGCCCAAGCGCCTCGCCCAGACCCAAGCCCTCGGCTAGACCGGCTGTGTTGATGTTCATGACCATGTTGACGAGCGCTTTGACCTTTGCCGCCTCGCCGGCTTTGCCTACGTATGTCAGCGAGGAACTCATCTTCTCGAGAATCGGTTTGGCGCGTTCGTATGCTTCCTTACGCCCACCGATCATCAAGTACAGGGTGCCTTCGCGCGCTTGCGGTATGGAACTGGCCATCGAACCTTCGAGACTTTGCGCGCCGCGCTCTTCGGCAAGCTTTTCCACCTCGATGTGCACTTGCGGCGTGATCGTCGCGGCATTGATAAATAGTTTGCCTTGAGCACCGTTAAGCAGACTATCGCCCGATGTCGCGTAGATCGTGCGCATCGCCTTATCGTCTGTCACAACAGTAATGATGACATCGCTGCGCTCGGTGACGCGTGCGAGCGTGGGTGCGACCTCGGCGCCCAGCTCCTGCGCTATCTCTTTCGCGACTTCGGGCCGTACGTCATAAACTGCAGAGATAGTGCAGCCAACGTCTTTGAGCCGGCGAGCTATATTCGCTCCCATGCGCCCGACACCGACAACACCAATCCGCTCAGTTGTAGCCATGCTGTTCCTCCCTATTCTCCGGCAGGCCGCCCTGTTTCAACCAGGCCGACGCTTCGCGCTTTGACGTACCGGTAAATGTCCTCAAGTTGGGCTCGGTTGAAAAACCCAGCCCAGCTCGGCATGCCTTTACCCGTTCGACCCGCAAGCGCGGTGGAAATAAATTCACTGTGGGTCATGCCTTGCTGCAGGCTGACGCGCAGATCGGGCGCATATTCACCACCGACCGCATCCGGCCCGTGACACCGGAAGCAATAGGCATCAAAGAGCTGCCACCCGCTAAAGATGCTATGCGTCACTACATGATCAGAGATAAAAACCGGAAAGTCTAAGGTTACTTTCTTGCCATTGACCGTGTACGAGTATGTCTTTGACGGTGCACTCGACGTTGGTGCTGGTTTTGGCATTTTCGAACCACGCAGCGAGAGAACCCACTGGACCATGGATGTCAGATCTGCCGTTGAAATATTCGTGTGCGGCGTCATCGCAACACTACCCCAGTTGCCCGATCCGCCGCTGCGCACTTTCGCGACCAGTTTCGAAGCGGCGTCCTTTTGGCCCGCGTAACGTTTGGCAACCGAAACGAATGCCGGGCCGACGACCTTGTGATCGACCGCATGGCAGGAAAGACAATCGTTGTTGCGCACCAGAGTCTCGCCGCGCGGCACGGCGGCCGCCTGCGCTCCATCACGAGCCCACAATGTCAGACTGGTCATCGCAAGTGCGCAGCCGCAAACGGCTGCCAGGCTCCAGATCGTTCCTTTTGACATCAGTATGGGTTGAAATTCGGCTGATAGAGTTTCACGCCGAACCCATTCAAAATCGAGACGAGCTGCGCTTGATGCGTCGTGATGACGGCATTGAGCCGTTTCTGGAGCGCGGTGTCGCCTGGCCGGACACCCATCGACATCGGAAAGATATACTGCTCAGGAGCGCCGCGTTGCCGCGAGTTGGGCAAAGGCACGATCGCGAGCCTTGAGTACGTGCTATTCCGCAGGAAATATCCGACCGCCGGCTCCCACGTGATTGCGACTTGTATCCGACCATTTCTGAGGGCGTCCAGCATGACGGCTGGGGACTGCCCTTGCGTTCCGCCTACGTCGAAAGGTACGTTGCCCACACGGATGCCGCGCATTATCAACCCTTCTTCCGGCGGTGTTTCGGTCTCGAATCCAATCTTCAGGTCGCGCAACGCAGGCGAATCGAGCGACTCGATGTCGTATCCTTTGGCCTTGTCGAAGACGAACACGTACGATGATACGTAATATGGCTGCGTCGTGAGTAGATCTTGGTTCGAATACGGAACGTCCACGACGAGGTCGCACTTGCCGGAACGAAGCGTTTCGTGAATGAACTCGTCAAAACCGCCGGATGTGTGGAACCCACCTGGCGTGTTGCGCATTGAAAACCATGTATAGGACAGCTTCTCGCCCAAGTATCCGGCCACGGCTTGCGCCACCTTATTTTCGAAGCCTTCTCGAGCGCGGTCGGAATACGGCATGTAATCGGGGTCTGCGCACACTCGCAACGTTTCTTGCGCCCGTGCCGCAAGCGGCGAGCAAAAGCTTGCCACCGCGAGCGCTGCGAAGAAGATGAGTGCAACAAATCTGCGGATCATCGAATTCTCCTATTTTCCGCATTGAAGAAAAAAGCCCCGATGCCGGCGCTACCGACATCGGGGCAACATGTTGTCTTACAGTGAGAAGACCATCAGAGTACCGCCCAGGTTCGTATAGTTTTTGAGATCCTGAGCCGCGTTGACGGCTCCTAGGCCGGCAGTCGGCTCGTTTAAGCCTGCGGCAAGACCAATTGCAGCCCAGCCACCGACGCCGGTGAGTACGGCAACATATTGTTTGCCGCCGTGCATGAAGGTCATCGGGTTGCCGATGACGCCCGACGGAACATGGAACTTATAGAGTAGCGCGCCGGTCTTCGCGTCAACCGCTTTGAACCAGCCGTCCATCGTGCCGTAGAACGCGACTCCGCCGGCAGTTGAAAGGACGCCACTCCACGCTGGGAACCTCTCGTGGTCGCTCCAAACGATTTGGCCCTTTATCGGATCCCAGGCAATGACGGCACCACGATAACCGCCTGGCCCCGCGTACATGAGCAGCGTTGCGCCCACGTATGGGAATCCAGCTTTGTATTTGACCGTAAAGGCTTGGTAGTCCATACAGTTGTGGTTGGTGGGCACGATGAACATGCCGGTTTGCTCGTCGTACGAGGCTGGTTGCTCATCCTTGTTGCCCATGGCTGCAGGACAGATGTTCTTGACGTTGACGCCCGCCTTCGTCATGTACTTCGGATTAACGACCGGGCGGCCGTCGCTGCCAATTCCCGTCGCCCAGTTGACCGACGGGTCGTACGGCTTCGCCAGCAGCAGCTTGCCAGTGCGCCGATCGAGCTCGTACGCGAAGCCGTTGCGGTCGAAGTGCACCAGCGCTGGGGTGGGGTCGCCCGGCGACATCGTGAGGTTGGCGAGTATCATTTCGTTAACGCCGTCGTAGTCCCACGCGTCGTGCGGCGTCATTTGATATCCCCACACCGCCTGACCCGTATCCGGGTTGCGGGCGAAGATGGTCATTGACCATTTGTTGTCACCCGGCCGCTGCGAGGGATTCCACGTGCCCGGGTTGCCTGTGCCATAGTAGAGCAAATTGAGGTTGGGGTCGTACGAATACCAGCCCCACGTCGTGCCGCCGCCGAGCTTCCACTCATCGCCCTGCCAGGTGTTGATGCCGGCATTGCGCGGGCCTTTGAAGTTCGGGCCAATCAATACGTCACTGTCGGGTCCCATGCTGTACGCGCGCCACACTCTCTTACCCGTGTTGAGGTCGTACGCCGTCAGCGAACCACGAACGCCAAACTCGCCGCCCGAGATGCCCACGATTACCTTGTTATGGACGATCAATGGCGCACTCGTGACTGTCTGGCCTAACTTGGGATCGGCATTTTTAGCTTTCCAGAGCACGCGTCCGGTCGCCGCGTCCAATGCAATGATCGTTCCGTCGAGCGCGTCCTCGATGATCTTGCCGCTCGCATAGCCGACTCCACGATTGACCAAATCGCAGCAGGCCACTGCAACGGCGAACTCATCTTGTCGCGGCGTATACTGCCACTTGGTGTGGTAGTCATCAAGATCAACCGCAAAGACATGGTTTGGATAGGCGCTTTGGAAGTAGAGCGTGTCGCCAACGACGAGCGGTTGGCCTTCATGGCCGCGCAGCGCGCCGGTGGACATCGTCCACGCGACTTTAAGATCCTTAGCGTTGTCTGTATTGATCTGATCGAGTTTGCTGTAGCGTGTGTTGGCGTAATTTAGACTCGGCAGTACCCACTGATTCGAGTCCTGCGATAGCGATGATAGGTCGTCTGTCCGCGCAAATGAGGGAAGCACAAACGCGCAACCGCAAATCGCCACCGCCCAAAGCCACAATCGCTTCACCTTCATCGTCTTCTTCCTTTGACGCACATGCGCCGACAAGTAGACGGGCTTAACGTGGGTTACGGGGTTGACGCTCTGATCTGGGCGCTCCTAGGGAAAACCGAGCGTGCACATGTTCGTCCACACTCACTTCCCGGGGGAGCGGTTTTTTAATATGACTGAATGTTTTCTCCTTCCGGGTATCTCCGCGGAAACCGTTTCCGCAGGTAAAGGAGGTACTTGTAATACCAAAGAACGCGCCAGTACTGCAGAGGAGTACTACTATGCAAAAATGGGAGAAACCGAGCTTCACGGTAGTTTCCTTGGGCGCTGAGGTGACGGCGTATCTGGGGAGCGAGACTGACGCGACACCCGTTTAGGCGGCGAGTCGGTCCAGAGCGCATGAGCCACAGCAACGCTGTGGCTCATGCATTTGCTGCGCCTTGAGCGTCAAAGTACCGTGAGAGTCAAAATCCTCGGCAGTGCAGCGGGTGGCGGCGTTCCCCAGTGGAACTGCGACTGCTGTAACTGCGTGGCTGCTCGCAGCGGGGCGGGGCCCCGGCGACTGGTTGCCTCACTGGCGGTCTGCGCACATGACGACCGCTGGGTGCTCGTCAATGCAAGCTGCGACATCGGCTTGCAGATCAACGAAACCCGTGAGCTGCAACCGCGAGCATCACGCAGTTCGCCGATCGTCGCGCTGCTTGTGACCGACGCAAACATCGATCACACGGCGGGCATACTTGAGTTTCGCCAGGCCGATACATTCTCAATACACTCGACGACGGTCGTTAAACAGACGCTATGCAAGCATCCAATGTTCTCGCAATTCGAGCGCAACAACAAACGGTGGCACGCGTTCGAGAGCGGAATTCGGGTGCGGCTGCAACTACCCGAGGCGCCGCAGCTCAGCGTATATGCAATTGCGGTGCCGGGTCTTCTCCCTTCGTATGCCGGCGCTGCTCGGACTGATGGCGCGGCAGTCGCGTATATTTTCGAGCATGAAGGGAAGAAAGTCGTATACGCCCCTATTTTCCTGACCGTCAATGACAACCTCAGGCACGAAATGGAGCTTGCTGATGCGGTGCTGCTGGACGGAACCTGCTGGAGCGACGACGAAATGATCGAGCTCGGATTGGGCGCCCGCACGTCACGAGCGATGGGGCATGCCCCCATCGGTGGTCCCGACGGCTCGTTGCAGATCGCAAGCGACCTGCGCGCTCGGCAGCGTTACTACACCCACATTAACAATTCCAATCCGATATTAGATCCGGCCTCGGCGGAGGCACAACAGCTGCGCGACGCTGGACTCGCGGTCGTAAGCGATGGCTTGGAGCTCGAACTCGATGGCGACACAGCCCACATCTGATAGGCCAGCACGACAGACGGAATTTGTCGAGAGGTTGCGCGCAGTGGGAGCGCAGCGCTACCACGATAAGCATCCATTTCACGTGGCCATGCATGCCGGGCAGCTGACGCCGGAACAGATCCGCGGCTGGGTTGCCAACCGCTACTACTACCAGAAGAACATCCCGATCAAAGATGCGGCGATACTTTCAAAGCTGCCAGATCGCGAAAAGCGACGCGTCTGGATTCAGCGCATTCTCGACCACGACGGCACTCTCGCGACCGGCGGTGGCGGCATCGACCGATGGTTTGCGCTCGCACGCGCGGTCGGTCTCGCAGACGACGATGTCAAGAGCGAGCGTCTCGTGTTGCCGGGAACTCGTTTTGCGGTCGACGCGTATGTAACGTTTGCCCGCACGCAGGAGTGGGTTGTCTCGGTTGCGTCGTCCCTCACGGAATTGTTCGCGCACGATTTGATGTCGGCGCGCATCGCGGTGCTGGTTGACAAATATCCCTGGATCGACGACGCGGGCTTGATGTACTTCCGCACGCGTCTGAGTCTTGCGCCGCGCGACGCGGAGTATGCGTTGCGCTGGGTGGTCGACAACGCGACAACGGAGCAAACGCAAGATGCGTGCGTGCGCGCACTCGAGTTTAAGTGCGACGTGCTGTGGGCAATTCTCGACGCCACGCAGCATGCGTATGGCCCCAGTCCCGCCCGACCGCCGGCATGAGCGCTCCGAGCTTTTCTAAGGGCGTCCGCTTTCGCCGCTTGCCGGAGGGCCAGGGCACTTTGCTCATCCCCGAAGGCATCGTCAACTTGAACGCTTCGGCTGCCGCTATCGTAGAGCTCATTGACGGTGAGCGCAGCGCTGCGGCTATCGCGCAGACATTAAGTGAACGCTATGGTGCGAATGAAGCCGATATTACGCGAGACGTTGAAAGGCTGCTGAAGGATCTTGCCGCGCTGTCATTGCTTGTACTCGGGGAGGCCGATCGACAACCAACGACCGCGATTGAGCAGCGGTGAACGAGTATCGCCCGCTTTCGTTGCTCGCGGAACTGACATACCGCTGCAACTTGCAGTGCCCATACTGCTATAACCCTCTCGATCTTGACGCCTATCGCGAAGAGCTCGATGTGACCACGTGGTGCCGGGTCGTCGACGAGGCTGCCGAGCTGGGCGTGCTGCAGTTGCATCTTTCCGGCGGTGAGCCAACGCTTCGTGCGGACGATTGCTGCGTCATTGTCGAGCGCGCACGCGAGCGAAGCTTGTATACGAATCTCATCACACAAGGCACGTTTCTCTCGGACAGCTTGCTCGATCGATTGCTTGGCGCCGGTCTGGACCACATTCAGATTAGCCTGCAGGCCGCAGGCGCGCCACTAGGCGACGTTATCGCCGGCGCGCACGTGCACGAGCGCAAACTTGACGCGTTCGAGCGCGTTTTGCAACGCGATGTCGCCGTAACGCTTAACTGCGTCCTCCATGCGCGCAATATCGACGAGGTCGACCAGATCATTGCGCTTGCAGAGCGGCTTGGCGTGCGCCGCCTTGAGCTTGCAAACACACAGTTGTACGGCTGGGCGTTTCGCAACCGCGCTGCGCTCCTGCCTACTCGAGCGCAGGTCGAGCAAGCATCAGCCGTCGTCCGCGAAGCACGCACACGCCTCGCCGGACGCATGGAGATCACCCACGTGCTCGCGGATTACTATGAAGCCTTTCCCAAGCCGTGCATGAATGGATGGGGACAGCAGTTCATGACTGTGACGCCAGATGGCCGAGTCTTGCCGTGCCCCGCAGCGAGCGCCATAACGACGTTGCATTTTGAGAACGTCCGCGATATGCCGCTCGCCGATATCTGGCAACGCTCGGAGTCGTTCAATGCGTATCGCGGGACCGCATGGATGCCCCAGCCGTGCCAATCGTGCGAGCGCCGCGAGATCGACTGGGGCGGATGCCGCTGTCAGGCATTCTTGCTGACAGGCAACGCCGGTGTCACTGATCCGGCTTGCTCGCTCTCGCCGGACCATCATCTCATCATCGATGCTGTCTCAGGCGAGCGCAGCCTCGAGCTCGTCCCTCGGCGAAGATGAACGAAGCTTTATTCATTACTTAAAAAGATAGCCCTGAATGTGTAAGTACGACCTGCCTTCCTTTGGATTGAACACACCGGGGTAAAAACTGAGGGTGTGCGGCCCCGACGCGGACCATTGCCACGCGAAGAGAATGGCATTGCGGAAACTTTTACGCGTCACGGATTTGTTTTGCCATATGCCGGTATTGTCAAACGTCTCCACACCATCAACAAAGATGCGGGCGTGGCCAGACTCGCAGCACCTTTCCCCTAATGTGCCGACGAGAGCGATCCGAGCACCGACAAAGTGTATCGACGCCGGCAAGGTGGTTATTGAATCAGCCACGTAGCGTGCCCGGGCCCACGCGTTAGCATGCGAGGGAACTCCCATCGGATCTAGCGCAGCAGCGGCAATCATGAGCGCGCAGCCGCCGTTTGTTTGCCATTCGGAAATCGTCGCTGCTGGAGGCGGACCGCCAAAAAACCTCCCAAATGTACCGCTCGTTTCGCGATCCGATACCGCCGCATCCGCATTGTTCAACAGCCAATTTTTGATCGAAGTATCTCCCGACTTGGCCAGATCGTACATGACCTCGACCAGCGGCTCTTCAATGTCATTTTCAGCTTGGAGGTTTTCGTAAATGTTGGCGCTGTCCGATAGATATTTCATCACGGCGTAGGCTGTTTGTAAAGCTTGACGCCGGTAGGTCGGATCTTTTGTAACGGCGGCTAAAACGGTGCCATTGTACACCATGAGACCATTGACCGATGCAAAAAAGCGGTGCGGCAGTTGGGTACACGTCGAGCCGTTATCAAAAACGTAAACGCTGTATAGCGGAACCTGGGGATCGAGGAAATATTTACGCACAGCGGTGTAGCGCCGGATTGAGGCTGTCAAGTATTGCTGTAAGCCGGTGTAACGATAAAGGAGCAAGCTTGCTTTAATCGCGTTGGCCTCGGTTTCCAAAGTCTTCAGACCGCCACCAGCACCAAAGGGCTTTTGAAAGCGAATGCTTGGGCATGCTCCAAGCGCATAGGCGGTCGAACTTTCCACTGATTCGTATGAGGCTTGCGCTTTCTTCAGCGCATCTGCTAAGCGCGTTACCTCAAACGCACGCGAAGCGGCAACAGAATCCCACTCCCGCCCGTCACTCCATTCCTGGCACATAGCCGCAGGACACGGCCCATACAGAGGCATGGTCTGAACGAGTTTTTCAAAGTATGGAAGCACCGCTGGGTCATGAGTCGCTTTCCAATGAAAGAAGAGTGTATTGGTGAGAGAGTCGGCCCCCCAATCGTGATTACTGAAGTTGCAGCCGCTTACACATTGACGCCAATAACCACGATGGTAAAAATCCTTCAGCAACGCCGTCATTGAAGCGTTGCTGTACTGTTGGTACGTCGAAGCGAGTCCCTGTGACTGCAGCCCTAGAAACAGTAAGAGCAAGACTACGGTTAAGATATGCGTGAAGGCGAACTGTCGGAGCCTGCGCATGCTGGACGACATGACCCTAGTCTTTTCCGAGCGGCACTGGCAATGACCCGCCCCGTGTCCGTCTGCAAGAAATCGCGGAACGCACACTTTTGACCTTTAAAGGATGCAACAAGCTCATAGGCCCTAGCTACGCTTGAAAGGTGCCTGAGGAGGGCCGCGCGATCATGGGGAATGAGGCCAAGCTTCCGCCATGAAAACTTCGAACTGGAAGATTTGCTTGCTAGCAGCGCTGGTTGTGGGCGCATTCGCACTCGTCGCGCCAGTTCACGTTTGCGCTGCGACGGTTGGAACGGTCTCCGGAACGGTGGTCGACATCGATGCTCGTGCGATCTCAGGTGTATCGATCGCCGCGACCGCTCCGTCCGGTCAATACCTTGCTCGCACAGATGCCCGAGGGCACTTCGTCATTTTTGGCGTCGTACCGGACAGCTATAAGGTAACGTTCAGCGTTGATGGCTATGAAATGCTCATTCAGAACGGGATCACGGTGCTGCCCGGTTCTCGCGTTATGCTCGAGGCGGTGCTGCAGCCGGTCGTCAAACAACTTGCCCGAGAAGTCATCCGAGCATCGCGCCTTGGCATCACGCGAACGACGGATGAATACCTTGTGGTCGGCACAGCAGCTCGTGCGCAAAACGGTATTTCGACCGCGGGACTTTCATCGTACGTGCGAGGCACCGTCCAAGGAGCGCTGGCCGCTGTGCCGGGAGTTTCTTTTGATACTTTCGGCGATGCAATCGTGCGCGGCGGCAAAGCGAACGAAACTGCTTATACCTACGAAGAGGTACCGATGCCGCAAAGTGAAGTGGCCGAGCCGGGAGGCAACCCGATCAGCGCCTCTCTAGCAACAACGGGCGTGGCCTATACGACCGTCGACACTGGAGCGTTTTCTGTAGCCGACGAGAACGTGCTCTCGGGCGTCATCGATCAGGTCGCAACGCTAGGGACGAATCCGTCACAACAATCGTACGGCATCGGTCAGGGACTTTTGGGCCGCGCCTTCGACCAAAACGCAAGCGTTGGGTGGGCAAACTCAGACTTGTCCTCTCGCTCATATGTTGCAGCGCGCACCTTCAACGACGCGATCGACTACGGCGACCGACATGCATTCTACCCTGCTGAGATCGCTACGTACGGTTTGGGCCTGCAATCGCAGGGCGGATGGAGCGCGCTTGGGAACTTCCACGCACGATTGCACGATGGCGATGACGTGCAGTTGTTTCTCTTCGGAGGCCAAGCCGCGTATGACGTCTACTCGACGCCCTACAGCGGCGAAACGTTCGGAAGCTTCGGGCCATACCCGGGTGCGCCAAATCTCAGCGCGCAGGTCGATGCAGCCAGCAGAGTTCGTGGAACATATTCCATCCAAAAGCTGCAGTTGACGCGGCCGCGGCAAAACTCGCTCGTCCGCGTTCGCGTGTATCAATCGTACAGCGCCTCGACAGTCTTTGGGCCATGGTGGGACGACTTATCGTTTCCGAGCGGACCCATTTCTCTTGCGAGCAACACGAAGAACGTGATCGGAGGACTCGCGGCCGATATCGAATCGCAGGCCGGTCCGGCGAGCGAGCTTCACTACGGCGGCGGCGTCGAGGAACAACACTATTCGCTCGCCGAGACGATCCCGATCGTGCCAGAGTTGCTCACAAGCTCTCCTCCCATGTCGACGTTCGGCGTCTACATCGCTGACAAATGGGATGCGCGACCGTGGCTGGGCTTGGAAGGCGGCATTCGGTACGCAGGCGGGGTCGCGCACCTCAACGATGGATCAAAGGATACTTTTGTTGCGCTTGACCCTCGGGGTGCAGCTTCGTTTCACGTCGACCGGCACGATGACGTCGTGCGTTTGTGGGCGGGGAAGTATACCCAGTTTCCGTCGCCGCTTGAGGTCGAACGGATCGTCACGGCCGGCAATCGCCCATCGGTGCTCCTAGCTCCGTTGAGTCCGCAGACGGCGTCTGACAGCGAGGTTTCGTTCGGGCACGCGGGCTCGCTATCGTATAAACTCACTGCGTTCGCGCGTCATGAGACTAACCTCATCGACGTGGTTCCAACCAACTTTCGAACTCCTGGGGTCGTCAGCGGTACGGCGGGAACGTCGCTGGGCGTAGCACTTCCGCAAAATGTCGGCTCGGCTCGCATCTCCGGTTTTGAGTTCGGCCTCGAGAGCAACCGCGCAAACGTGGACGCAACGTATACGAAGGGCTACTCGACCAGTGCCAGTCCTTTCGGGCTCAACGCCCTCAACGCTCCGGCAGCCACCGCGGGTCACGTCTTCCCGTTGAGTTTCATCCCTGCGCTGCAAGCGACTGCGTCGTATCGCTTTGCGGCCGCACATTTGGAGATCGTGCCCACGCTAACGTTTGAATCCGGCTATCCATACGGCAACGGCAAGCAAGTTTACATCTATTGTGCGAGCATTTCGTACGAGTGCGCGAGTAGCGGCGGTAAACCCAGCGCCGTGCTCAACGACAATAACGTTAATCCCGGATACAACTATTATTTTCTGCGCAATCCGGCGTTGCCATACTGCCCGCAGCCTTTGGGATGCGCGGGCGGCACCAGGTTCAATCCGATCACCGGCAACCTCGGAACGCCTGAAGGCAACGACCCGTTCACGCTGCGATCGCCGCCTGCTTTATATGTCGCGTTGCATATTAACGCGCAGCTGACGCGTTCGGTCAGTGCATCCCTTGGTGTCACAAACCTCCTCAACCACACAAGCCCGTCGCAGTACGAAGGCAACCCATGGCTGATCGGGCCGCCCGGGTATGCAGGCAGTCCCGGCTGCAGCAGCGCATATGCGAAATACTACGGTGGTGCGGCCGGCATTGGCAGCGGATGCTACACGCTAGGCAACGGCATCCCGACGCTCAACGGGCAAACCCCAGCCGTACCATGGACATACAGCACGCAAGGTTACGTTCCAACGAGCTGGCCGGCGCCGCAAAGCGTCTATCTCCGGCTCGAATGGCATAGCGTGTAAGAGCGCCCTCTAACGTTACGGGTAGACGCCGCGCAGCTTGGTCGCCTCAGCCACGCGTCCGACCGCAACCGCGTATGCGCCGCGTCGCATGTTTACGTTACGCCGGCGCGCATGATCGAGGGTGTCGCGGAAGGCGCGCTCCATAATCCGCCGCAGCCGATCGTTGACCGCTTGTTCTTCCCAGAAGAGTTCCTGCAAATTCTGAACCCATTCAAAGTATGAGACGGTCACGCCGCCGGCATTGGCCAGAATATCGGGAAGTACCATGATGCCGCGTTCGTGGAGGATGTCGTCCGCCTCGGGCAGCGTCGGCCCGTTGGCGGCTTCGGCGACGATCTTCGCCTTGATGCGCGGCGCGTTCTCAGCGGTGATGACCTTCTCCAGGGCCGCCGGTACGAGCACCTCGCAATCATATTCGAGAACGTCCCTGTTTGAAATTGATTGGCCCCCACCGAACCCGACGACTGTTCCCTGCTCGCCTTTCCACGCGATCAGCTTTTGCACGTCGAGACCGTCCGTATTGGCAACGCCGCCGCGGCTGTCCGAAACGGCGACGATGCGGTAGCCCTCGGCATCGAAAAGCTCGGCAGCGTGCAGACCGGCGTTGCCGAAACCCTGAATGGACACACGAGCCGAGCGCTCCAGGCTGAGCTCTTTCATCGCCTCGTCGACGACGTACAGGCAGCCGCGCGCGGTTGCTTTATCGCGACCGAGTGAACCGCCCACCGCAATCGGCTTGCCCGTCACTACGCCGGGAATGGAGTAGCCGTGCTGCATCGAGTAGGTATCCATGATCCAGGCCATGATCTGCGGCGTCGTATAGACGTCGGGCGCCGGGATGTCTTTCTCCGGCCCGATAAAGATCGAGATCTCGCTCGTGAAACGCCGCGTGAGATTTTCTATCTCCTGGATCGACATCGACTTGGGATCGCAGATGACGCCGCCTTTCGCGCCTCCGAACGGAATATTCACAAGCGCGCATTTCCACGACATCCACATTGCCAGCGCTTTGACTTCGTCGAGCGTGACATCGGGGTGGTAACGGATGCCGCCCTTACCTGGTCCACGCGACAAGTTGTGCTGCACGCGATACCCTTCGAACACGCGATGTTCGCCCGAGTCCATGCGCACCGGCACTGAAACGGTCAACACTCGTTTTGGCTCGCGTAAGTAGCCGTGGATGGAGTCGTCGAGTCCAATGATCTCTGCGATGTCGTCGAGCTGGCGCTGCGCCATCTGCCAGACGTTCAGCGTTGACTGAGCAGCCGATCGATCGAGTGTGGTAGCCATGAAACCTCCACTACGTAGCGCAACAAAGAGTGGGCGTAAGGTGCGTCGCTATGCCCTGGAAGGGACTCGAACCCCTACAGCCTTGCAGCCACTGGCACCTGAAGCCAGCGCGTCTACCAATTCCGCCACCAGGGCGAGTACGCATCAAGCGCAGGAGGGCTGGCTTCGTCACACTCGATGCACCGCCTTGCTCCACTCACAGCGGGCTGGCCCTGAAGCGAAGGAATATTGAAATCCTGTGCGACAGAGGTTGCAGTGAAACGTTTCTGGACACGCCAGCGTTCTCATAATATGATGAAGCGCCTGATTGCCGTCTTGCTCGTGGCATCACCGCTTACGGCTGCAGCCAATGTGACGAACGTTTCAAAGGTGCCTGGTTATTTGCCGGTGCCCAAAGGCGCTGCCGTTATTTTAAATATCGGTTCAACTAATACGAGCGGATATCGCATTGTCGTTCAGCAGACAGGTAGCGCCGAATACATTACGGAAATGACACGGGCCAAAGCACAAGTACCGGGCTCACTCGTGTCGAAATTTTTTAGCGACCTGCACGCCGCTGCACCATTGCAAACCTTGCAGCGCGAACCGTGCATGAAGAGCATATCGTTCGGGACGTCGCTCTTTGTCTGGTGGGACCACAGCCGTTCACCTGATCTGAGCTGCCCGGCAGATGCGCGCGGCAGAGCGCTTGAGTCAGATGCTCAGGCAGTCGCCTCGGCGCTTCACATCTCAAGCGCGCCGCGCGGTCCCGTCATGCGCCCGCTCATGCCCGGCGAGCAGCACAAGCCGCTCCCGCCTATATCGAATCCCACGTCAAGCGCAACTCCGATGCATTAAAAACGGACCTAAAGGTCCGTTGCTACACGGGTGAACGGACGTAAAGGTCCGTTGCTACAGACGTTGCGTTAGAATTCGGTGCCGCTTGAGAAGTGGAAGTCTTCTATTTTGACGGCCGGGAGAACGTGACTTTCCGATCGCACGAGCGCGGATGCAAGCTCGCAGCGGCCCAACGCACCGGTGATTGATTCGTTAAAGCGCATGTTCTTGAGACCTTTGGTGATCCGGCCGCGCTCGATGAGAAAGAACCCGTCGCGTGTCATACCTGTGATGAGCGTCTGCTTTTGATCCACGAGCCGAATGTACCATGTTCGCGTCACGAGCACGCCGTGTTTCGTGTCTCGTATCATCGCTTCGAGCGCGATGCCGCCAGGGTCGACGACGATGTTCAGCGGCATGGGCCCGTCCGACTGCGGCGCCGGCAGAGCGTGCCCCGTGTTCTTGTGCTTCAGTTTGGCCGCGTAATACGAATCGTATACAACGTCTTTTGCAACGCCATGATCGATCAGCGGCACGACCGTTCGCCGCACCCCCTCGAAGTCAAACGGAATGCCGCTGCCCAGCGGGTGTGTGAAGTCGTCTCGAATGCTGACGTTTTCGCCGACGACTTTCTCTCCCAGGCGGCCGCTCATGAATGACGACCCTTGCTCAAACGTCTGGGCGCCGAACCCGATCCACGATAAATATCCGATAAATTCGCGAAACGCCGGCGCTTCAAGGATCACGGTGTACTTCCCCGGATCAAGTGCGCGTGGATTCTTGCCTGCCACAGCTTTTTTGGCCGCGCGCTCGGCAAGCACTGCGGGTTCGAGATCGTCGAAGCGTCGTGAGAATCCTTCGGCGTAACCGCTCGAATCCGAACCAATCGCCTTGATATTGATGGCGCTGTCGGTCGAGCGATGGAAGCGTTTGACGCCTTTCGTGTTCCCAATCGCGAACGCGTCTGACTGGGTCGACACGTACCCGGCAGCATACAGATCATGGACGCGCATGATCTTGGCTACATCGTTGACCGCCGCTGCGCGCATGTCGGGAGTTGCAGATGCGGTCGTATCATCGTACGCGTCGTCAATCTCGACGATGTCGCCGCCCGGCCCCGGGAGTCCGGGAAAGACTGGATCTTCAGTGGAGAGCTTCGCACTTTCATACGCACGCTTAACGACATCGGCAATGCTCGCTTCGTCAAGCTTGTTCGTGCCGGCAACGCCTTGACGTTTGCCAACCACTGCGCGCACTGAGATCTGGCAGTTGCGCTCGTTGACACTTTCGTGCGCGGAATTGTGAGTGTATCTCGTCAGTGACGAATCGCTCGCCGCAACAAGCGCTTCCGTTTCGTCCGCCTTGGATGCCGCGAGGGCGCGGTCGAGCACGGACGCGAGTTCCTGCGGATCGGCGAAATCCTTATCACTCATAGCCCACGCCAACCTGAATGTTGCGAAAACGTGTGGGCGACGCACCCTGACAGGAGCGCGCCGTTTGGAGCGGTTCTCCTTTACCGCAGTTGGGCGTCCCCCAGGCGACCCATGATTTTGCATCGCCGATCGCGTCGCACGATCGCCAAAACGCCGGCGTCATCCCGGCGTACGTTGGGTTCTTGAGCAGTTTGCCTTTCTTACCATCTTTGATCTGGTAGCCGATCTGGCAGCCGAATTGGAAATTAAGTCGCTTGTCATCGATCGACCACGAACGGTTGCTCTCCATGAAGACGCCGTTCTTAACGTCGTCAATGAGATTATCTGCTGGTACGACACCTGGCTCGAGATTAACATTGCCGATGCGGATCATCGGCAAGCGGCCCCAATATTCCGCGCGCACGCAGCCGCTGAGCGCAATCTTTGCGGTCTTCACCGTGTCGCGCCCGGCCATGTAACCGACGAGGATGCCGTCGCGGATGAGATCGACCGGCGTGGCTTTGACACCCTCGTCATCGTAGCCGTGCGTTGCAAGCGCAAGCGGGCACGTCATATCGATGACGACGCTCACGCACGGGCTGCCATAGCGAAAGCTGCCGAGCTTGTCGAGGGTGGCAAACGACGTGCCCGAGAAATTCGCTTCCCAACCGAGCACCCGGTCGAGTTCGAGCGCGTGCCCGATCGATTCGTGAATCTGCAGCGAGACTTGGTCGCCTGACAAGACGATGTCCATCGTGCCAGAAGGGCATTGGTCGGCGGTCAGCAATGCAACGGCCTCTTCGCCGATGCGTCGTGCGTTCCCGAGCAAATCGGCCTTCTTGATAATCTCGTAGCCGCCTGTTTGATAGAGGCCGCCAGTGCCCGGGTAGCACCGGTCTTGGACGTCGCGTTCGCCGACTGCGAGCGCATGCAGGGCACTGCCACACTGCAGCAGCTCTTGCTCGATCTTGCTGCCGTCAGTATTGGCGAAGCATTTCTTCGTTCGCCAGATATCCATCCAGGCACGCGCGACGGTCACGCCTTTTGCAGCGCGCACGTCTTTCTCGACTGCAAGCAGATAATTGACGCGATCGCCGAGGGGTATCGTCGCCGGATCAATTTCAAACGGTGTCTTGTAGGAGTCTGTGTACGCCGGCGACGGCACGAGCGTTATTGCTTGACCTTTGACACGCCCGCTTGCGCGTGCAATGTTCACTGCAAGAGCCGCCACTCGATCGAGTTCCGCGTCGTTGATTTGCGCGCTTGAGGCGAAGCCCCACGCGCCATTGACAAGCGCCCGCACCGAAAAGCCGGCACTTTCGCCGTCGGAAAGACTGTTGACGACACCGTTACGCACCTCGATGTGTTCGTCGCGCGTTTCGCTGAAGCGCACGTCGGCGTACTCTGCTCCAAGACCAGCCGCGGTGTCGAGCACGCGCTGCGATTCGGCGTCGAAGTGCAAATTAAAACCTCCCGTGGTCATAGAGCCCGGTTCGGGTAGTTTGGCGTGTCCCAGAAGGCGACCTTGCTCACCGAGAAGGGACCTCGGTCGCTATTTCACGCGCACGAGGGGCGTACAAAAGGGAGCGGCCGAGCAAGCGCAAATCTCGACGCGGATGTTCCCAAGACAGAACGGTCAACCCGGCGACGCGGAAGGAGTCACCTCCGCTGGAAATGGCGCGACCGTCACGGCTCCTCGCGTCCCGGCGGTTCTCAAAGCTTTCAAGCTCCTTGAGACGATCAGTCTTTCCGACAAACCTCTCGGCGTCTCCGAGCTTTCGCGGCAGTTGCAGATGGGCAAGAGCACGGTGCACGGTCTCGTTACTACACTCGAAGCGCTTGGCGTGCTCGAGGCAGTCAACGGCTCGAAACGCTATCTGCTTGGGCCTCGCTTGTCGGCGCTCTGTTCGCGCGGTGGCAACCAGGTGGACCTACGACAGGTCGCTCGCCCGGCGCTCGAGCGACTCGCCGCAGCCACTGAACAGACAAGCTTCCTCGGCGTACCGGCCGACGGCCACGTGACGATTCTCGACATCGTTCACGGCCGACCGACGCTTTCGATTTCCGCGCCCGTTGGTTCGACGATTCCGCTTCTTGCCGGCGCGGTCGGCAAAGTTGTGGTCGCATCGTGGGATCCGAAACGTCGGCGTAGTTTCCTCGAAGAAACCACCTTGCCGGCGTTTACGCCGGCTGCGATCGTCAACACCGCTGCCTACGAACAAGCGGTCGTCGATACAATTTCACGCGGAGCAGCAATCGATGTGGACGAGTACGTCGACGGAATCCGCGCAGCCGCGGCTCCAGTATTGGGCGCGCAACATCAACTCGTCGCTGTTGTGTGGGTGGCGGGGTTCTCGCGGCACATTGACGAGCGGCGTCTCGAGCTCATTGCAGCCGAGGTCAAACGGGAAGCAGTTGAGATTAGCGGGCGCCTGGGGGGCACTTAAGGCGCACGCCTAGGACTTCAGGTTCATGGCGGCTTACCTCTCCCCATGAAGCAGTCACCCTGACGCGGTGATGTTTTCATCACCGGGGTTGGCAACCTAGGAGCTCCTCTTCACCCGTTGTTGCGATGCGGCGGATTATCCGAAAGCATCGAACAGCGTGTGGTGTGGGGCCTTTTTGCTGCACCGATGCTAGATGGGAACCTGAGAGGAGACGTACATGAGGCGACTGACTTTGATTACGACGGCTTTCGTTCTTGCAGCAGCCATCATGCTGGGCGGAGCGATGTCGTCTCTCGCTGCCGATCAACCTGTAGCGACACAAGCGACGAACACCAACGTTCCCGCAGCGGCCCAGGGTGCCGAACGCATCAGCTTAGCACACAGCAAGAATCCGTTTGAGCTGTTAAGTCCCGACAGTCCCGAAATCGTGGCGTTAAACCTGCTCGCGAAAGACGGATTTATTACGCAGAACACGCAGCCTCTTGCCGATGGCAAGCCGATCATGCGCTACCAAGCTGCTATTATTGCCGCCGAGGCTATCACCACTGCTGAAACAATGCTGCATGACGGCAAGATGGTGGCTATCAAACAAGAGGATGTAGCCGCACTGCAAGAGACATTCGATAGCTTCAAAGCGGATCTCAGCACGCTCAAGGGCAGGGTCGATACGCTCGACACCCGGGTGGCGGCAGTTGAGAAGAACCAAGCCTCGATGCACGACGAGATGACAAAACTCGACCAGACTGTTGCTGCGGTTGTGCCGGAAAAGACGAAAGCGGGATTCGAACTTCACGGCGAGTTCCGCGTGCGCCCGGTCAACAGCTTCAATCAGTCCTCGGCCGGCACTAGTGTCACTGGCGCTCAGCTGCCAAAGAGTAGTTTTGTCCCAACGTCGGGCTTCAACGGAGCGGCCGTGCCAATTGGCAACAATGGATTCGGACAGATGGAAGCCCGCCTCCGGCTTGTCGGCACCGGCAACATCAGCGACACGGCGAAATTCATCATTCGTCTGTCGACCGAAGAGAACGCCGGCGCCAACAATGGCCTGGGGTCGTGGGTTCATAACGATTTTGACTTCTTCGAGTACAATCTGCCGCACACCGACTGGAACTTCTACGGCGGCAAACTGCTGTATTGTTGCAATACGCCGTGGTTACCAGACGGCAGTGGACTTATTGCCGACGCGGTGCCCATCGGCGTCGCCGCGAAGTGGACTTCGATGAACAAACGCTGGTCCGCATGGGGCTCGGCCGGCTCGGTGAAAAATGCCGAGACGACCCCGACGCAACTTCCCAGTGGTCCAGGACTAACGCAGAATGTCACAGCGTTTCACGTCGAAGCGAACGCTGGTAACGTCCTTTTCGCCTACCAATACTTGAGTCTCAACTCGCAGGACATCACGAACTTTATCATACCGGCGGGATCGCCGCCGACAGCGGGAGCCCCGGTGACAGCGTTTGGGTCGGTGACGGTTGGTTCGCTGTTCGTGAACGCCAACATCGGGTCGCAACTCAACGCTCAAGGGGAATTCCTCACGCGCTATGGCAACGATCCGACAACAAGACAAGGTTACACTGACCCGAGTGCGTGGCTCTTCGATCTCGCCTACGGCAGCACATCGCTGTGGCATTCCCAGGGCACGGCGCGTTACGTTCGGACGGGCAAGAACTCGGTCATCAACGGGTTTTCAATCATCAACAGCGTCGACAGTATGTGGAACGGGCAATTTTTGCCCAACGCAACTAACGTGCAGCTCTACGAGCTTGGGTATTTCTACCAATTCGACAAGAATGGCAATCTCGGTCTCCAGTATGGCCATTCCAACCTCGGTACCGGACAACCCGGCACTAACGGCAGCACGCTGACATCGGACAGCCGCAACCTGTTCGTGGTGACCACGAGGTTCGGTTTCTAGATACGAAAGGAGCGGTCGGTGTGAAAGTCGACCGCTCCTTTATTTTTTAGCGCGTCGCTACTCGAAGCGCTTCGGTCACACAAAAATCCCTACAACTAGCTCTTGAGCGCTTGGTCGAGGTCCGCGATGATATCCGCCTCTGCTTCAATGCCGACGGATAGACGTAGCAACGCGTCATGCACACCGCGCGCCTCACGCACGTCTTGTGGGATTGCGCCGTGCGTCATAGAGACGGGGTGACAGATCAGCGACTCGACCCCACCTAAACTCTCGGCAAGTGAAAAAATCTTCGTCGCTTTTGCAATTGCCTTAGCGCGCGCGGCCCCGCCTGTCGGAACGAACGAAATCATACCGCCGAATCCTCGCATTTGGCGTTTGGCGACCTCATGCCCCGGATGTGCTGGAAGTCCTGGGTAGTAGAGCTTCTCAATATCGCCGCGCTGTGCTAAATACGTGGCGACAGCGCGCGCGTTGCACTCGTGCTCGCGCATGCGCAGCGCAAGGGTCTTGGCGCCGCGCAGCGTGAGAAAGCAATCAAACGGTCCGGGCACCCCCCCGACAGAATTCTGATGAAACTTTATGGTCTGAAACAGATCGTCGCGGTTGCATGCGACAAAGCCGCCGATTGCATCCGAATGGCCTCCAATATACTTGGTTGTCGAATGAACGACGATGTCTGCACCCAGGTCAAGCGGGTTTTGCAGATACGGTGTTGCAAAGGTGTTGTCAACCGCCAAGAGCGTTTCCCAGGCTTTACTGAGCGAAGCAACTGCGGCGATATCAATAATTTTCATGAGCGGGTTTGTCGGCGTCTCCAACCAGATCATACGTGTGTTCTTGCGCATGGCGGCTTCGACGTTGTGCATCTCCGTGGCGTCGACGTACGAAAAGGCCAGGCCGTAACGCGCGAGCACCTTGTCGAAGAGCCGAAACGTACCACCATAAATGTCGTCCGTGACAACCACATGATCGCCGGCCGAGAGCAGATTCATCGCCGCCGCGGTTGCTGCCATGCCGCTGGCAAAAGCTAACCCGTGCTGGGCGTTTTCTAATGAAGCGAGACAACGCTCGAGCGCGAGTCGCGTCGGGTTGATCGTGCGCGAGTAGTCAAAACCAAGGTGCTGGCCGGGCGCCGGCTGCGTGTATGTCGAGGTCTCATAGATGGGTACGATGGTCGCGCCGGTCGTCTTATCTGGCTCTTGGCCGACATGAATGGCCCGTGTTGCAAACTCCATCGTCGGCCTACGTCGCCGACAGGTAGTTGATGATGTCCATCTTCGTGAGCACGCCGATTGCCTTTCCTTCACGACCAACCACGATCGCCGCGTGGCCGAGTGACAACTCTTTGTAGGCGCGCGCAACCTCTTCTTTCTCGTCTAAGAGGGGGAAGGGGCGCCCCATGACGTCTTTGACTTCGCCGTGCACGATGTCGGCATGGTCGAAGATCAGCTGCATGACGGCAACTTCGTTAATGCTCCCGACCATATCGCCGTTTGCGACGACCGGTATCTGCGAGATCTGAAATTCGCGCATCAGCTCCACGCCGTGTCGCACGCTGTCAGCGGGAGAAAGCGTAATGAGCTTGGGCAACTCACCTTTCGAGCGCAGCACGTCACCGACGGTGGCTGCGAGCCCGTCTTCGCCCAGGAAGCCGTTGGCCCGCATCCATTCATCATTAAAGATCTTGGTGAGGTAGCCGCGGCCGTTGTCCGGCAGGAGCACCACCATGATAGCTCTTGCCGGAAGCTCTTGTGCGACGCGCCGCGCGGCAACAAGCGCCGTACCCGACGAGCCGCCGACCAACAAACCTTCCTCGCGGCAGATGCGCCGCGTCATAAGAAACGATTCTTTGTCCGACACCCGCTCGATACGGTCGATTGCGCGCAAGTCGACTGTCGCAGGCAAAAAGTCTTCGCCGATGCCTTCGACCTTGTACGATTTTGCAGTGTCGCCGGAATAGATCGAACCCTCAGGGTCAGCGCCGATGACATGGATGTCGCTGTTTTGTTTCTTGAGATAGTGTGAAACTCCCGAGATCGTGCCGCCCGTGCCGATGCCGCTCACGAAGTGCGTAATCTTGCCCGCCGTCTGTTGCCAAATTTCAGGGCCGGTCGTTCGTTCGTGGGCAGCGGGGTTCAGCGGGTTTGCGAATTGATTCGGCTGAAACGCGCCCGGTATCTCACTTGCCAGTCGCGCCGCAACGCCATAGTACGATTCAGGGCTGCTGGCCGGCGCTTTGGTTGGAGTGATGACGACCTCGGCACCGTAGGCACGCAAGAGCCGAGCCTTTTCATCGCTCACCTTGTCAGGCATCACGAGAATGCAGCGGTATCCCTTAATGGCTGCAACCATCGCAAGACCAGTGCCCGTATTTCCGGAGGTCGCTTCGACAATCGTGCCGCCCGGCTTGAGAAGACCTCGCTCCTCCGCGTCGGCAATCATCGTCAGCACCGGCCGATCCTTCACGGATCCCCCAGGGTTGAGGTACTCGACTTTGGCGAGCACGGTACATGATGACCCATCCATCACGCGATTGAGCCGCACGAGCGGCGTCCAACCGATGACGTCCAACGCGCTGTCGTAATAGTGCATGCCATCGGCACGCAAAGGTCCGGGCGACGCCGTCGTCGCGTCCAGTTTCATTGGGATCTCCTCATGCAGTCTATCCTGACGGCCGGCCGGCAAGAAAGTCTTCGGTTCGCGTGTCGGCGGGGCGGCTGAAAATGAGTGGAGTTTCGCCGCTTTCCACCACTTCACCGTTGGCGAGGTAACAAGTTGTATCAGAAAGCCGGGCAGCCTGTTCGAGATTATTTGTTGCGATGAGCACCGTGTGGTCCCGGCGCAACGGCAGGATCACCTCTTCGAGTGCCAGTCCCGCCACCGGATCAAGGGTGGCTGTCGGATCGTCAAAGAGCAGGACCTCGGGGTCAAGCGCGAGTACGCGCGCCAAACACAGGCGTTGGAGCAGATCGGTAGGGAGTTCTACCGCCGGCCGATCGAGTGTCGGGCTCACGATATCCCAGAGCGTCGCTCGACGCAAAGCGCGCTCGCAGCGTTCTTCGAGCACGATGCGATCGCGCATGCCCTTAGCACGAAGCCCAAAAGCAACGTTGTCGAAAATGCTCGTTGCAAGAATCGTCGGACGCGTGAAGATCATGCCGACTCGCCTCCGCAAGGCGAGCACGTCAACGCTCCGACCGAGGATCTCTGCACCATCGAGCTTGACGCTGCCATGCATGCGCACCCGAGGATCCAAATCGTGCAGGCGGTTAAACGAGCGCAAGAGCGTCGTCTTGCCGCTGCCCGATGCGCCGATGAAGGCCACCGTCTTCCTGGCGATGACCGAGATAGTCGCGCCGCGCAATGCATGCCGTTCTCCTAACCACACGTGCAGCGCTGACGTCTCAAGTTTGGTTTCGACAGCGGGTCCTCGGCCTTCGCTCATGGTGATAGCGACACGGCTTCGACGCCCCGGCGTAAGCACGCTCTCGACAGTGCAAGAAAAATGACGATGACCGTCACAAGCACAGCGCAGGCCGCGGCCTCTGCTCCCGCGAGACTGCGATTGGACGCGAAGTGCCATATCTGCACAGACAGCGGCTGAGGTCCATTACTCGTGCTGACCGCAATTGCGATTGCGGTCGTCTCACCAATCATCTGCGCTGCGACGGCGAATAGTGCTGCCGCGACCGCCCAGACCGACAAAGGCAACACTAAACCAAAAAACGATGCCGCAGAAGATGCGCCGAGAGCGGCCGCAGCCTCGCACGCTTGGCGCGGCACCGCGCCGAACGCGAGCGCAAGTCGAGACGTCGCGTTTGGCACATTGAGCACGACCAGCGCGAACGTTGCCATCGCGAGCGCATTTTGACCGTGCAGCGCGATGGCGCAGAAAAAAACAGCAGCGCCGACGACGACAGGGGGCGTGCCGGATGACCATTCGATGGACTCGCGCAACGCTTTGGACGCGATGCCGCCGATGTTCGGATCGTTCGCGCTGCCCGCTGCCAAGGTGCCGGCAACAAACGTGATGGGCAGCGCGATAAGCACGATGAGCGCCGTCGTGCCTAATGCTCGCAGCACTCCTTGCGGACCGGGTGTCGAGAGTACCCACGCAACTTCATTCCACCCGTACGCGACAAGTGCAACGCCGATTGCCACGGCCGCTACCGCTGCGGCGGCGCCGGCAGTATAGGCGCAGGCGGTGACGAGCGTGTCGCGTTCCCGGAATGAATCCGCTTTGGGCGCGGTCGGCGAGGCTAGACCCACTGCAGGTCTCCCATCCGTCGCGCAGCGAGAGTCTTGTTGACCGCTGCGAGCACCAAGACAAGCAGCGCCGATTGTGCTATGCCGGCATCAACGAACTGGATAGATGGTGCATGCGCCATGATCGCACTGGGAATCGTAAACAGATCGACCGGATAGCCGGCGCGCACCGCTGCCAGGAAAACGATGGTCACCGCGGCGGCCTCACTGACTCCTCGCGAAAACGAATCGGCATAGACGCCGCCCAGGCGGCGCCGGATTGCAGGAAGGGTGACGTGGGCGGTGATGCGCGAAGAGCTCGCGCCCGCGGCGGCCGCGCTCTCGCGAACCGATAACGACAGGTCGGCAAGCGACCTTGAAGTGAGGCGATAAGCCCGTGGGATGACCGCCATGGTAACTACCGCCGCGGCCGCGACAAAGACGGCCATTGCTGTGCGGCCCGCCAGTGCGGGCAGCACGACGGTTGCTCCAAACCATCCCAGCACGACCGCCGGAAGCGCGGCCAAGATGCGAATGGCCAGCACAAATGTCCGTCCCGTCTTCGGCGGAAGCAGCTCGCGCGTTAAGAGCGCCGTGCCTAAGCCGATGCTCGCACCGACACCGGCACCGATGGCGCCAACGAATACGGTTGCAAAAAGTTGGACGACGAGATTACCGAGGAAAAAGACGATGTCGGGTTTTTGCCGGCCGCCAAGCGCAGCGGCAACCAGCACGCCGACCACGGCGAATGGCGTGAGCACGACGCACCACGCAAAAAGCCTTGCCGCCGCAATAAAAAGGCGCTCCCAAGGCCGTGCCATGGAAACGCTCTTTTGCGTCGCTCGTGCGGTACCCTCCGCTACGCGCGCACGACTGAGTGCCTCAGAAAGTATACTCGAGCTGCGTACGGCTGTACTTGAAATTGAACGGCGTAAATGCCTGTGTTCGATCTGCGTAGCGCTGACGAATCCAAAAACCTCTGTACGGGCCGCTGCGTACTTGCTTGAAAAAGTACGAAACGTCGAAGTTGAACTCAGCGCGAGAGTCGCCGTTGCCTGTGCCCGAAACCTTGCCGGGCAACGAGTAACCCCACCATGCGTTGGACGCGAGGATCCTCAGGCGCTTGTCATTCGATTGCCAAGTCAGCGCGATTTTCGAACCGGTTCCCGGTTTGTGCACGTCAGCCAAGCCTTGCGAAATCTGCGTGGTGTAGAGCGGATCGGTTGCATAGTTATCCGTGTACGGCGATGCTATGCCGCCTCGCCAACACCTGACGAGTCCCGGTGGAAGTCCCGGGGTTGACGTATCCGACACGCCACCGAACACGCCGCTCGTCGATGCCGCTTTTGGCGACGAAGCGGTTCCACAATTCTTGGCCGCGACGACCGATGACAGAGCGGGCGAACCGTTGTAGCCCACGATCAAGTTAAGGTTTTTGGCGATTGTCGCTCCGAATTGTCCGCCATAGGTGCTGTTACGGACCAGGCCGACCAAATGATTGCCTGTGGAGCTTTCGTCGAGGAATTGCCCGGCCACGTACGGGTTAGCTCTTGCGCCCTTATTGAAATTCCAGACCGCATTGACATACGTCATGGTCGTGATGTCGTAAACTTCGTATTGGTATGCTTGCGCCGCGAGGCCGATATGCGGGAACGTTGCCTGCGCTGAGAACTGCAAGAAGCCTTGGCTGTGCTGGGGCTTGTTGCATGGATCGCCCGGGACTGTGAACGCTCCCGCTACGCCGACGATGGGGCCTTTGCCGGTTGGGAATGCGGTATTGCAACTCGTGAGCAACGTGTTTGCGTTAAACGCTGAGTTGGCGCGCGCTCGAAAACGCGGCATGTACATCACGCCAAGGCTGAGAGTCGGGGTAAGATTGCCGTTGAGCTGCGTACCCTGAAACGCGACGGGGTTTATGCGGGAGTCCGAAAGATTAGCCCAGGGCGACTGCTGCTGGGTGAGAACCTGCCTGCCCATCTGACCGAACGTGCCGACCGTCTTGTACTGAACGTATGCCTCTCCGAATAGGCTTATCGGGTAGCCGGGAAGCGTGTTGTCGACGAGCGGGTTGTATCCGATGTTGTGAAGCGGCCCACGCCAGTTCGCACCAAAAGGATACGCGCCAAAATAGGTGGCGCCGAGGGCCCAAGGTGAGTAAGGGATGTTGACTTGTCCGTGTAGTTGCCCGCCAAAATTGAAGGCGGTCGCATTCGGGCTGCCCATGACCTTGCAGGTGAGGCACACGTTCCCATAGGTGCGGCCAAAATAGAATGCGCGCAGATCACCGGCATAGGTAAACCATGAAGCTGGAATCGACAGGTTCGGGCCCAACACCGTTGTGGCCGCCGGCGATTGACGCGCGATGCTCAGCGTTACTGACTGTTCCATCCCCTCTGCCACAGCGACTGATTGCGATTGCGCGGTTTCGTATCCGTCGAGACTTGTGATGAGAATGTAACTTCCCGGAACGAGACCTTTCAAAGTGAAGGTACCAACGCCTGTCGTCACAGTGCGGGCTGTCATCGGACCTTCGGCGACAACCGAAACTCCAGCAAGAGGCGCCTTGGAATCTGCGTCAACAACTTTGCCGGAAACTGTTCCACCCGCGGCCAGCGCCACGCTGGCTGTCAAAACGACCGCGGCTACTACGGCGACCGCAAGACTCAGCGCGAAGTTCAGCAATCGACTCAAGATGGTGCTTCCCAAAGTGCCTCCGTCATATTCCAGAACGCAATGGATGACATATACCTCGTGTCACTTCAAAGCCCGCCGCTGCTTGCAGATAGCGTCATTTTAGCAGCCGTGTGATTAAGAAGGCATAAAGCCCAGATTAACTCGGGGCCAATTTACCTTTAAACATTTAGAGGCGATCAAAAGCCAGTAGTCGAGAGGCCGCAATAAACGCAAATTATCCAAAGCGTCCCGTGATGTAATCTTCGGTGCGCTTGTCCTTTGGCGTCGTGAACATCTTGGACGAAGTATCAAACTCGATCATCAATCCAGGTTGGCCCTCTTCCGCCAGCATAAAGCCGGTATAGTCGGACACCCTGGCCGCCTGCTGCATGTTGTGCGTCACGATGATGAACGTGTAGTTGCCCTTGAGCTCGCGCATGAGGTCCTCGATCTTCATCGTGGAGATCGGGTCGAGCGCCGATGCGGGCTCGTCGAGGAGCAGCACCTCGGGCTCAACGGCCAGCGCTCGAGCGATGCACAAGCGCTGTTGCTGCCCGCCCGAGAGCGAGGCCCCGGAGCGATTAAGTATGTCCTTCACTTCGTTCCACAGCGCCGCTTTCCGCAAGCTCTGCTCCGCAATCTCCGCGAGCTTCGCTCGATTGCGCGTTTGATTGGTGAGCTTCACGCCGGCGAGCACATTTTCGAGTATTGACATCGTTGGGAATGGATTCGGACGCTGAAACACCATGCCGATGCGCTGACGCATGGCCGTCGGATCGACGCCTGAATCGTACAGATTCTGTCCATCCAGCCGAACCTCGCCCTCAACTCGCGTGCCTGGAATAATCTCGTGCATGCGATTGAGGCAGCGCAGTAGCGTCGACTTGCCGCAACCAGACGGGCCGATCAGCGCAGTGATTGCGCCCGGCGCAAAGCGCATGGAGACGTCCTTCACTGCGCATAGCGTGCCGTACCACGCACTTAAGTGCTCGGTCTGGAGCGATTTTTCAGGAGCACCGTTGGGATCGGTCATCGCACAACCCGCGCTGGGAACAGCGCACGAGCGGTGATGTTGAGGATGAAGACGAGCGCGATGAGCGTTAGCGCTCCACCCCAGGCAAGCTGCTGCCAATCCTTATACGGAGAATTCGCGTACTGAAAGACGATCAGGGGCAGAGCCGACGTTGGGGCATTGGGGTTTATGGACCAATACTGGCTCCCAAATGCTGTGAAGAGCAGCGGGGCTGACTCACCGGCGACGCGTGCGACACCGAGGAGAGCACCCGTGACAATGCCGGCTCGCGCGGACGGCAGGGTAACGAGCACGATCGCCTTCCATGCGTTGATCCCAAGGGCCAAAGCGCCCTCGCGAATTGCGGGGTTGACGAGACGCACCGCCTCCTCGGTTGTGCGCACGACGATGGGCAGCATGATGACTGCCAGCGCAACCGAAGCCGCATACGCCGAAAAGTGCTTCTGCGGCAGCACGACGATCGTGTAAGCAAAAACACCGATGGCAATTGACGGCACTCCCGTAAGCACGTCGCTCAGGAAGCGCACCGCATCGGCCAGTCTGCCCTTCCCCAGCAGCGCAAGATATATGCCCGCCATGACGCCGATTGGCACCGCCAGCAGCGACGCCATCGCTATGATTTCAACGGAACCAACGATCGCGTTTGCAATGCCTCCGCCCGGTATGCCTGGTGGCGTCGGCACTTGCGTAAAGAACTGCGCGTTGAGGGCGGGAGCGCCGCGTTGGATCACGTGCATAACGATGAGCGCCAACAGCGCGGCAGCCACACCGGCGCACAGCCACGCGACCAAGAGCATCACGGCGTTCCACGCTTGGCGCAGCTGCAGCGACATCAGTTGCGCCTCGCGCGATGGGTTCGAACGTTGCGCACCAGCAGCCGTGCCAATACATTGATGATCATGCTCAAGATGAAAAGCAGCGATCCGATCCCGATGAGGACGGCAATATACTGCTGACCGTTGGCCTCGGTGAATTCGTTTGCCAGCACGGACGCGAGCGAATACCCCGGCGCGAACAGCGATAGTGAAACAGTCGGTTTGTTGCCGATGACCATGACGACCGCCATCGCTTCTCCTAGGGAACGCCCGAGCGCGATGACCAAAGCTCCAATGATGCCCGAGCGCGCGTACGGGATGACTGCTCGGGTGAGCATCTCCCATTTCGTCGATCCGAGCGCCAGCATTGCTTCGCGTTGATCGCGCGGAACCGCATCGAAGATGTCACGCGTGATGGCGGTGATCGTGGGCAAAATCATGATGGCGAGCAAGACACCGGCCGTGAGCAGGCCGACGCCATAGAAGTACCCCTGGAAAAAGGGAAGAAAACCAAGGGAGTGCGCGAGAGCCGGCTCGACATAATTGCGCATGACCGGTGCCAGCACGTATAGACCCCAAATGCCGAAAACGATGCTCGGAACTGCAGCCAAAAGTTCGATGAGCATGGCGACTGGGTTTGCAAGCTTGCGTGGCGCGATCTCCGCAAGCAGCAGCGCGGCTCCGATGCCGATAGGGCCCGCGAGTACAAGCGCTATGGCAGACGTGACCATGGTACCGTACACGAACGAGAGCAAGCCAAATTTGCCGTTGCTCGGATCCCACGTTTGGCTCGTCAGCGAGGAGACGAGAACGTTCAGCGCCGGCAGCGCCGCGTGCGCAAGGACGACGAAGAGAGCGATGACGGCCAAGAGCACAAGCCACGCTGCAGCCGTAAACGCTCCCAAGACGATGCGATCGCTCCAGGCACCGGACGAGCGAGAAACGCGAGGCTGCGCCATGAAAGGCATTCTTACGAAATCGGCTCTATCGTGCGACATTGAGTGCGACAGTTCGCTCGCTTCAAGACTGCAAAGGAAGGCGCTGCGCAGGTTTGTTACCTATGGGCGCACCGCCTTCCAATGCGAACGAGGTTGAGTTCCCCCCTTGTGATTAGATGTGGATGGACGCCAGCGCCTTGTCTGCTTCCGCTTGCACGTTCGTGGGCAAGCCGACGTAGCTCACCTTGACGGCGTAGTTTTGGCCGTCTTTTACGAGCCAGCGGAATAGGTTGACGAGTTCTCTGCCCTTCGCCGGGTTCGATTGTTTTTTCCACAGCATCGCCCACGAGTAGCCGGCGATAGGATAGCTGCCGGCGCCGGGCATATCAACGATAGAGAAATCGCTTGGATTGACCGCCGGTTTTTGCGCAGCAGCGGCTCGCACTGTATCAATGGAGGGGAGCACGTACTTGCCGGCGCTGTTGCGAACTGCGGCATACGTGATGTCGCTTTGCAACGCGTATGCAAGCTCGATGTATCCGATGGCTCCGGGCGTGTTTTTGATTTGGCCTGCTACGCCTTCGTTGCCCTTCGCGCCGACCGATGAGGCCGCCGGCCAGCTGGCAACCTTAGCAGTACCGACCTTGGTCTTCCACTCGGAGCTGATCTTGCTCATGTAGTCCGTAAAGATGTAGGTAGTGCCGCTTCCGTCTGCCCGGTGCACGACGACCACCGGTAGGTTCGGCAAATTCGCCCCCGGATTAAGCTTGGCGATGGCCGGATCGTTCCAGTTTGTGATCTTACCGAGGAAAATGTTGGCCAAGGAGCCCTGGTCGAGCTTCAACCCCTTGGCAACCCCGGGCACATTGAATGCGATGGCCGCACCGCCAAGCGTAACTGGGAATTCCACGACGTCGCCATTGGCAGCTTGAGCCGCCTTGAGCTCGGTGGCGTTCAGCGGCACGTCCGAAGCGCCGAAGTCAACCGTCTGCGTGGTGAATTGCTGGATGCCACCGCCGGAGCCAATGCTCTGGTAGTTGACCTGAACGTCGTCGTGAGTCTTGTTGTACTCAAAGAAAGCGCGTGCGAAAAACGGCAAGTCGAAGGTCGAGCCCGCGCCCGTAATCTGTGTCGTGGCGGCAGTCGCTAGGGTACCGGTGCCGAGGCCAATGACGGCAGCCACGACCGCTAGGTTTGAAACAAATCGGAATCGATTCACACTTTGCTCCTGGTCATAAGAAACGGACCTCGAGGCCCGCACTTTGAGGTTAGCCTAAGGATGTCAACGGCAGATTAAGATGATGTTAAGAAGCCTTAATCATGCGCCATTGATTCCCACGGCCTTCTGAGAAACGTTGCGCGCAACACAACGCGTTCCGCATCGGTGCGCTCGGTGGTCGCAGCAGTGCGCCTTTCGCGCGGCATTTATTGGCCACGGACTCTTAACCCGCAACATACTGTGTGCTATACAGTACCGTGTGATACATAGTATATGGCCACCAGTATAGAGACGTTATCCAGCAAGGAGAAAACAATGACTTTAGGCGTTTGCAGCGGTCTGGACTCGGCCGACGTGCTTCCTCAAGAACGCACAGGGCTGGTTCGATTTGCCTGCGGCCTAAACACAAGCATTTTCGGCGGTTGGGGCGTTCGTATCTGAGATGCCTGACGTCTTCGACTCTTTACGCCTTGAGTTACGCCGCGGCTGTCTGACACTTGCGGTCTTGGCACACCTCAAGACCGAGCATTACGGCTACACGTTGCGCAAGGCTCTCGTCGACCAAGGGCTGGACATCGACGAAGGCACGCTCTACCCGCTGCTAAGACGCTTAGAAGATCAGGGTCTCTTAGTAAGCGAGTGGCGGGAACAGAACAAACGCAACAAACGCTTCTACCGCTTATCCCGCGAGGGCCGGCGCACTCTCGAACAGCTGCTTGACGAGTGGCGACGCATTAATGCGTCACTCGGACGAATTTTCCACGAGGCATAGGTCATAGAACTTCTCGATCGCTACATTCAGGCGGTTAAAGGCTATCTTCCCCGCGCGCAGCGTGACGACATCGCTTTGGAGATATCGGACACTCTTCGATCGGAAATGGAAGACAAAGAATTAGCTCCGTCGCTCCCTCAACCGCGATTTACGTTACCATGGCCCGGGGTGTTGCCCATCCCGAGCGCTATCAGCTCGCGGCAGAAGCCCTCAGCGCAACGCTCTTTGTGACCTTCATCGTCTGGGCGATCATCGCCGCGGTGTCTGCCACCATGAACCCGCTACGGCTTCGCAGGCAGCCCGAGAGGCTGCTCGCCGCGAGCGATAACGGCTAACCGGCTGAAGTTTTAGTCTGCGGCCGCGGGAGTGCTCGTTTGCATGATCTCATCGGAGTGCGCAAGCACCTCGTTGAACTCAACGACCGAACGTTTGAGTTTCTTGGGCACTCCCTCGACCATGTACACGACCCGCTCGCAGATATTCGTCGAGTGGTCGGCGATGCGCTCGAGGTAGAGCGCCACGAGCAGCAAGTTGCTTGCACGTCCAATGGCTTTGGGATCGTTCGCCATAAACTGAATGAGCTCGGCGAACACCTTGCGATAGAGGCGATCGACCTCATCGTCCTTGCGCGGCACTTCATGTGCGGCTTGGGCGTCGTGATGCGAGAATGCATCGAGCGATTCGCGCAACATCTCGCGTGCCTTCGCAGCCATGAGTGGTATGTCCACCAGAGGCTTGAGTTGCGGCTCGTTTGCCAGGTTCTTTGTGATCTGAGCAATGTCGCAGGCATGATCGCCGATACGCTCGAGATCGATGACAATGTCGAGCATGGCCGCAATCGTTCGCAAATCGCTTGCCATGGGTTGCTGCAAGGCGAGCAAGTTAAGGCAGTTCGTCTCGATGAGCACGTTGAGATCGTCAACGTAATCGTCGGCCTTGAGGATCTCGTCTGCCAGCTTCGTATCGGAACGCGTCAATGCGTCGACGGCCTTGGTGATGGCCTCCTCGACGAGGCTGCCCATACGCAGAACGTTCTGCTGCGTTTCTTCGAGGATGCGATGAAAATTTTCACGACCCAAAGCAGGGGGTCTCCTTTATGTTTGTTATCGTCATTACGGGTTCGGGGTTACACGTTTGCAAATGTGCAGTGGAAGCTTGTCCCCACACCGAGCTCGCTAGTGGCGGTAATGGTGCCGCCGTGTGCTTCGATGATATGCTTCACGATAGCGAGTCCCAAACCTGTCCCCGATCGGCTGCGAGCCCGCGCCGGATCGACAACATAGAATCGTTCGAAGACATGCGGCAGGGCAGTTGACGGAATGCCGCTCCCTGTGTCAGACACCACAATGTTGACCGCGCCGTTGCTGTTGCTCGCTGCGAGCTTCACATGACCGGACGGTGGCGTGTGCCGCAGGGCGTTGTCGAGAAGATTGGCGATCACCTGGGAGAGCTTGTCGCGATCGGCTGATATCGTTATCGGCGCGTCGGGTGTGGAGCACTCAAGCGCAATGCCGAGCGTGTGGGCGCGAGCGCGTTGGGCTTGTACCGCCTGCCTGCAAAGTTCGCCGATGTCAACTGCCCCGAGCCTCATCTCCAGCTTGCCGCTCTCGAGGCGCGCAAGGTCCAACAGATCCTCCACGAGCGCGATCATGCGCTCCGTCTCTTGGGCAATGCTGCCGAGAAACTCATCGCTTGCCGGCCGTTCGACGCCAGTCTGCAACGTCTCGACCATCAGCTTGACGGCTGTCAAGGGAGTACGCAGCTCGTGCGAGACATTGGAAACAAAGTCGCGGCGCAGCGTCTCGAGCTCCCGCATGCGCGTCTGGTCGGTGACAATCACGAGCGCGCTGCGGCTACCATCGCCCGCAAGCACGCGCGTCGTCACCTGCAGATACCGCTGTTGCGCCGCGACGTACGTAAGTTCGGATGTCTCCTCGACGCCGTCACGCAGCGTTGCCCCCACCCGTCTATCAAGCTCGAAGTTTCGAACGATTTCAATGAGCGCACGATTCGTTGCACGCTCGGCCGGCACGCCGAACACTTCGCCGGCAGCGGTGTTAAACGAGCGGATCTTACCGTCCTCACCGATGATCATGACGCCGACCGGCAGCGCTTCCAGAACCTCAGCGACGCCCGGCTGCGAGCGGAGGCCAGCGTGCGTCGTCAGCGCCTCGGGTTCGACGGTCGTAACGCTCGGCTGCCCTTTTGTGCGTACGGGGACGAGAGCAACGACGAACACAAGCGCAACGACCAAAGCGACAGCGACGAGGATGGTACGCGCCGGTTCAGGCTGCGTTGCCGCTAGATAGGCAACGGCAATAATGCCGATAAGGGCCCCGCCGCACACGAGCCGCGTCGTCACTTAAGCGCGTCTCGGGTTTTTAGTCGCGGAAGAGATAACCGCGGCTGCGCACGGTGATGATGTGCTTAGGATCGTTCGGATCGTCTTCAATTTTCTCGCGCAACCAACGGATGTGCACGTTGACCGTCTGTTGATCGCCGTAGAAGTCGAAGCCCCAGACGCGATCGAGCAACAATTGTCTGGTCACGACACGGCCCTTATTCTGGAGCAACACGTGCAGCAATCCAAATTCTTTGGGGGCAAGGTCAATTGCCTGCCCCAACTTCGTCACGCGCTGGCGGTCGAAGTCAAGCTCGACGGGCCCGCCGCGCAGCACGGTTGCCGGCGACTGCGCATTTGGCTGGCTCAAGCGACGCAGATGCGCCTTGACGCGCGCAAGCAGTTCGTAGATAGAGAACGGCTTTGTAATGTAGTCATCTGCGCCGATCTCAAGTCCGAGCACCTTGTCGATCTCCTGGTCCTTTGCCGTAAGCATAAGGACGGGAACGCTCGAGCGCCGTCGGATCTCGCGACACACTTCGATGCCGTCGAGGACCGGCAACATAATATCGAGCAAGATGAGGTCTGGCTTTTCCGTTTCGACGACGCTCAGTGCTTGGCGGCCGTCACCCGCGGTGCACACCGCGTATCCGTTGCGCTCAAGATTGAAGCGAAGCGTCTGCAATATTGTTGCTTCGTCATCGACCACGAGGATCTTCGGCATGCGTGCAGGCCGCATTTCGGTCATGCTTCGCGCGTTCTGAGCCGGTCGCGCGACACCTTTTCCCCACAGCCTTTATTAACTTCTCTTAAGGAAGTTGTCGTGTTATGAGACTAGCGCGGTACGACGGTAAATCCATGATACACCCACGAATAGATGACGCCGTATGCGTTCGCCGCGATTGATATAACGATCAGACCGAACGAGAGCGCGCTCGGACAACGTTCCAGGCCCCGCGCGACGAGTGGCAACAAGAAGGGCGTGAAATCCAGGCTGTGGCGCATGCCGAATTGCTCGAACCCGTTGACATAGTAAAAGAGAGACGGCAGCGCAGTTAACACCGTCGCGCTCCACCACACGAGACCTTCACGGGTACGCGGGCTCGTGAGAAACGCGAGCACAAGTGCTGGACTGGTGAAGGTGAGGGCCACGCCGAACGAGGTGGGCCGAAACCATGGAAAATCCATCGAAAACGCGGGCGGGTAAAAGAAGAAGCTGTAAAGGTTGAAGGGCAGGTAGTGGAGCTTGAAGGGCGGCCCGGTTGGCTCGCCGACTTGGTCTGAATGATACCATAACGTGTAACCGATATCGAACGGTGTGTGCCAGCGTAGATAATTGTATCCGACATAGAGTACGAAGAGCGGCGCGAAGCCCAGCAGGAACGCACGGACGCCGCGCGCGTCGATTCGAGCTCCTTCAGTCTCGGCCCGCGCGAAGAGCCAGTAGCTAATTGGAATGGCAGCGAGGATCATCGGAAACCGCGTTAATGCCATGCAAGCGATGAGGAAGCCGATGAGCGCAGGCCGGCGCTTGCCGTAACATTCAGCGAGAATCAGGAGCGCGAACATCACCCCAATGACGTGCGCGAGCATCCATACGGCCGCAAATGTAGTGCACCACCACAACACTGTGCCGAATCCGAGAAAGGCGACCAGCCAATTGCGCAGCCGTGTTTCGATGCCCATGCGTTCGAAGAGGATGTCGGCGGCGGCGAGCGCTATTGCCGCGCAGAATGCAGCGAACGCGACTTGGTTCGCATGCAAACCGAAGATCGCCACAAGCGGCAAGAGCAAAACGGCGGGCAGCGGTCCTTCGATAATGTACCAGTGGCCCTCAAATTGCAGCGCGTCAATGCCTCCAACCGGACCATCAATCCAAATATGTCCGTGCAGCCACGCGTTGGCAAGAAGGACGTGGTTGTTGTAGGTAGTGTCCTTGAACCCGGTGGAGACGAGATAGACGACGAGAGAGATTGCGAAGATGATGAAGGGCCGCGACATGAGAGGACGTTTCGAGCCCTGCTCGGGCGCGGTCGTTTGGGTTGACATCAAGGGCTCAGTGGAGCGGGCTCGTTGCTTGCCGCCGAGGACGGCGTTTGACCGAAGACATCGGGAGGTATCGCGACTGGGAAGCGATAGTTGATGAAACGGATTGCTTCCTTATAGATGGGCGCAGGCGATGCACCTTGGGCCGGTCCCGTGCACACGACGGAGACGAAGATCGGCAACCAGTACCCTCCTGTCGGCAAGAAGTCTATGGAGCCGCTGCCTTGACAGTCTGAGCCTGTAACCACATACGTCTCGCGCAGCGGCAAACGGCTGACGGCATCTACGTACAACGACGTTATCATGAAGTCCGCCTGCGTGCTCCGTGTGAGCGTAAAGACATAAGCCTTGCGCCCCGCGACCGATCCGAGGATGGGGCGCGCCACGTCGTACTCATCGGTAGACACCGCGAATTGACTCACATCATAGGGCCAGACCGCCCGGTGCAACAAACGCGAGCGCGGTGGAACCAGCGGTGTGCCGTTAACAGCGATCGTATCGTTGCGCTCGAGACCTTGTGCTGTCCAGTAGACGCGATGTTGTTCCGTGACGATGCGATTCGGACCGCTTCTCGTGACGGTGTATTCAAACTCCATATTCGCCGGAATCTTTCGTGTGACGAGCGCGGCGCGATAGGAATTAAAGATAGTTGACGTTTGGGGCGCAGCTGCGAGCGCCACGAGCGCCGCTGCTACCGCGACGGCCGCCAGCCGTCTACCCACGTAACGCAGCCCGTATCGCATCGGAAACGGCAGCCAGTGCGGCATCGATGCCGGCTGAGTTTTTGCCGCCGCCTTGTGCGAGCTGCGGTGTTCCGCCGCCGCGGCCGCCAACGAAACTCATCATCTTGGAGAGCACGACCTGCGCCGAAATGCCACGTGCGACCACATCTTCGCTTGCGGTGACGAGCACTGAGACTTTATCTCCATCGCCGCCGGCAACTGCGAGCAACCCTTTGGGCCAGCGCGATCGGATTGCGTCGCTGAGCGTTCGTACACTGACCGCATCTTCCGCTCGAACCGTAAGGTATTGTATACCGTCGACCTCTTTAACGGCGCTTAAGTGCTCAGCAGCGCGCTCGCCCGCAACCTGCGCTTGGAGCGCAGCGATTTGCTTTTCGAGCTCGCGATATTTCTGCGAGAGGTGCGCCGCCGAGTCACCGAGTTTCTCGACCGGGGAACCAAGCGCGGACCCGGCCCGCTCTGCGGCGTCGCGCACTTGCATCACGTATCGATCGGCCGCCTCGGACACGACACCCTCGACCCGCCGGATGCCGGCAGCTATCGCGCTTTCCGACGTCAGCACGAAGTGCCCGATTTCACCGGTTGACTCGACGTGCGTTCCGCCGCAGAGTTCGACGCTCGGTCCAAAAGTGACGACCCGAACGACGTCCCCGTAGTTCTCGCCTTTCATATAAATGGCGCCGCGCGCTACCGCCTCCGCGAACGGCATGACCGCGACGCTGACGTGGTAGTCGGCGCGTATCAGTTCGTTGATGCGGGCTTGAACCTGGCGCTCCTGTTCTTTGGACAGCGCGCCTCCCGGTGAGTCGAAGTCGAATCGCGTGTGGTCGGGATACACTGCGCTGCCTCGCTGAGCAACGGCATCACCGAGGACTTCTTTGAGCGCCCGCTGCATGAGGTGGGTCACGCTGTGATGGCGACGGATTTCGCGACGCCACTTCGCATCCACGAATGCGTCAACCCGGTCGCCCTCCCGCAACGATCCAGATCCCATGGTGCCCTGATGCAGAATTCGCTGATGCGTCTTGTCTTGGTATTGCGTATCAGTCACCAAGAATTTAGCACCACCCTCGCGTGCGATGGCGCCGCGATCACCTGCCTGGCCACCGCGTTCCGCATAGAACGGCGTACGATCGAGGAACACGACGCCGCTTTGCCCATGCTCTAAGGCAGCCACGCTTTTGCCGGCGCCGTCAAAGAGCGCCACAACAGTGGCGTTTGCGGTGAGCGAATCGTAGCCGATAAACGTCGAATCAGGAAGATCGAGATTTTCAGGTTCCTCGACCCGCACGGCCGTCCGCTTTTCCTGTGCGTCACGACGCGCTCGCTCGCGCTGCTCCTCCATGCCAGCGCGATAACCTGCCATGTCGGCTTCGAGGCCATTCTCGCGCGCTATTTCGGCGGTCAGTTCGGGTGGAAACCCGTAGGTGTCGTGGAGCTCAAAGATATCGCGGCCCGCGATCTGTGCGACGCCTTTGCGCTTTGCGTCCGCGATGATTTTTGCAAGCTGCGACTCCCCCCGCACGAGGGTGTCATCGAAAACACGTTCCTCTTCGGCAAAGATTGCTTTGGTAGTGGCTTGGGCGGCGCGCAGTTGAGGATACGCATCGGCAAGTGATTCCGTGACTGCGCCGACCAGTGCGTTCAAGAAGCCGTCGGGTAGACGCAAGCTCCTTCCGCTGCGCAGCGCACGGCGCATGAGAAAACGCATGACGTACCCGCGGTCGGTGTTGCTCGGCTTGATACCGTCGGCAGCGAGAAATACCGTGGCGCGCGCGTGGTCGGCGATGATGCGGCGATGAACGTCCTGTTCGGGCTTCGCTAACGGGCTTGCTTCCGTCGGCTTCGGCAACGCTCTAATGATACTCTGATATAGGTCGGTGTCGAAGATCGATGTTTTGCCCGCGAGAATCATGCACAAACGCTCGAACCCCATACCCGTGTCGATGGCCTTACGCGGCAGCGGGTGCAGCATGCCGTCGCCCTCTCGATCGTACTGCTGAAAGACAAGGTTCCAAAACTCGATGTAGCGGTTGCAGTGCGGGCAGCCAACGCCGCAGTCTGCACGTCCGCACCCAACGCCGGTCCCTAGATCGTAGAAGATCTCCGAGCACGGTCCGCAGGGCCCGGTCGGCCCCATGTCCCAAAAATTATCTTCGCGAAATCGCGAGATGCGTTCGGGTCCAAGGCCAATCTCGCGCTGCCAAATCTCGGCTGCTTCATCGTCGTCCACGTAAACGGTGGCGTACAGACGATCCTTCGACAGCCCCAGCGTTTTCGTGAGATACTCCCATGCCCACGCGATCGCTTCACGTTTATAGTACTCGCCAAACGAGAAATTGCCGAGCATTTCAAGCAAGGTTCCGTGGCGGCCGCTGCGCCCCACGTTTTCGATGTCACTCTTGCCGCCGGCGACCCGCAAGCAGCGCTGCACCGTGACGACGCGCGGCGCCGGGGCGGGTTCTTGCCCCAAGAAAACCGGCACGAACTGTTCCATTCCCGCGATGGTAAAAAGCGTCGTGGACATGGCGTCAGGAATGAGACTGGCCGGGGGCACAAGCTTGTGCCCCTTGCCCTCAAAGAACGAGACAAAGGATTGACGGACTTCCTGCGGTTTCATTGCTTGGAATCGAACGTTGGCCGCGCGCGCAGCTATTCTTCTTTTAGCTCCCTCTTGAGCTTCTCGAGGGCGCGTTGCTGCAAGCGTGAGACGTGCATTTGCGACACGCCGAAACGCTTTGCAACTTCAGCCTGCGACATGTTCTCGTAAAAGCGCAGAAACAAAATGACGCGCTCGCGTGGATCCAAAGCGGCGAAACCACGTTCGAGGTTGGCTTTGTCTTCGAGCAGCGCAAGCTCCGGGTCTTCGCGGCCGAGGTAATCGAGCAGCGTCGCGGTCTTCGCGTCACTTGCAGTGGCAAGCTCGGAGTCGATCGAGAGCAGGTTGTACATCTGCCCAAGCTCCTGCGCTTCGATCACTTCTTCTTCCGACACGGAGAGCCGCCCGGCGAGATCGGTGACGGTGGGCGAGCGGCCGAGCTCGATAGCGGCGTGCTCCATCTCCCGGTTAACCGCCAAATTGAGTTCCTGCAAGCGTCGCGGAACGCGAATCATCCACCCCTTGTCGCGGAAGTATCGTTTGATCTCGCCGATGATGGTGGGCGTCGCGTAGGTGGTGAATTCGACGCCTCGCTCCGGATCGTAGCGGTCGATGGCTTTGATAAGACCCAGTGTGGCCACTTGAACGAGATCGTCAATCTGCTCGCCCCGGTTGCCGAATCGCACTGCGAGATAGCGCGCCAGATTGAGATGCGACACGACGAGCTCGTCGCGCACACTCAGGTCGCGGGCAACGGCGAAGCTGCGAAAAAGCTCCCGCGTCCGCTCCCGGTCGAACCGCTCTACCAGCCCTTCCGGCGAACTTGCATGTGAGGCGCTCATGGGCTTTACGTTCGAAGAAACTTCGTCATTGTGAGCTTCGTGCCGGACTCCGGATTCAGCTCATATTCGACGTCGTCCATCAACGATCGGATGAGAAAAACGCCAAGACCACCGACGGTCGGTTCACCCAAGCGCTTGGGCGCGAGATCACCAGCGGACGCAAGCCCGCTATCCTCGACCGTGACCTTGATCTTGTCAGGGAATATTTGGCATGTAATGGCCACGCTTTCACCAGCAGACGCGTGCTGGATACAGTTCGTGCACGCCTCGGCGACTGCGAGCTTGAGGTCTTCGATGTCTTCGATCGAAAACTGTAAGCGGCTGGCGATACCCGCCACCGCCAGGCGCGCCACGCCGACCCACTCGGCTTTACTTGGAATGCGCAGCTCGACGACGTTGCCGCCCCCGGTTGTGGTCTCCAAGATCAGAGATTCTCGCATGCCTGCGCTTCGGTGTCGTAGATTCCAAAGATCTTCACGAGACCTGTGATGTCGAAGATCTTCTTAATCTGTGGGTTCGTGCACACAAGGTTGACTGCCCCGGAATGCTCCCGCACGCGTTTGAGACCACCTATGAGCACGCCGAGACCGGTTGAATCGATATAGCGAACGTTCTCGAGATTGATGACAAGCGCGTAGTGACCTGAATCGATGAGACTCATGATCGTCTCCTTCACTTTCGGTGAAGTATAGACGTCAATCTCACCGTTGAGATCGACCACGCTGCACGGCCGCTGCCCGTTTGATTCTCGTACGTTGACTTTTATATCCATCCGCACTCTTTTGCTGTAGACAAGTCTTGTTACAGACGCGCACATGACGCGCCGCTTGCGCGGTCGACACAAGGTCGACCGCGACGAACAAACGCGCTGGCTACTCGGTCTCGAATTCCTCGCGCTTTGACTTTGCGGCTTTTCTCCCGGTCTCCACTGCGTCGTTAAACTGCGTGCGCACCGTCTCGAAGCTTTCGCGGCCGCGCTTGGCGAGCTCGTCTGCCTGCGAGCGCAGGTCATCAGCGAGGTCAGATGCACGGTCCTTAAGGTCTGAGGCAAGATCGAGCGCCTTGCCTTTAAACTCGTGCGCCTTGCCGCGGATGATATCGCGCGTTTCTTCACCACTCTGCGGTGCGAGCACGATCGCCACGGCAGCTCCAATCAAGCCACCGATGATGAATCCTGAGATGAATCCCGAACTCGTGTCGGTGTGAGTGTTGTGTCCCATATCTGTCTGCTCCCTCTCGTGCTTGCGTGCAAGCCTGTGTTTTTAATTCCCCAGTCGACGCTCGGTCAACCACTTGCGCTCGACTAAAAAGTCGATCGCTACATATTCGACTTATTCGCCGTAGTCGCGCCCGGTATCTGCGGATGCGCCGTTGTCACGACGCGATCGGAAGAACCTTTGGGCGCCCTGCGAGATGCCTGCGACGATGCCAACGACGTTGGCGACCGTCGGCGACACTGCCGACTGAGCCGTTTCCGCCGCACGGGCGATGCCGGTCGCGCCCTTTTCGAGCGCTCGCGTGAGCCGGTCGATGCGTCCGACCATCTCATCGATATTGCCCGCGACCCCGCCGACGTGCGCAAGCGTGTCGATCACCGGCGCTTGGAGCCCGTCGAGCACATGATCGACCCTATCCATCGTCTCTTGGGTCTTGTCAAGCACCTTGGCTGCGCGCACGGATAGATACGCAAGAGCGATGGCGATGATGAGAGCGGCAGCGCCCAGCGCAAGCCACATAAAATCCTGTGCGTTCATGGTAAGCCGTTCGGTTCTTGGAGCTTCGGGGGAGTGCCTCCCCGAAGCGGGATAGAGTCGTCTTAAGAACCGCGTGCGCCCTCAACTGTGAGCGCGCCTGCCAGGCCTCGCAAGCGAGCCACGAGAGGCGGCAAAACAAGCAGGACACGATCAACGTCGGCTTGCGTGTTTGCGCGCCCCAGCGAGATTCGAATAGAGCCGCGCGCAGCGGCCGGCTCGAGGCCCAGAGCCTGGGTCACGTGCGAGGGATCGAGCGACCCGGAGCTGCAGGCGCTGCCGGTCGAGATCTCAATGCCGGCAAGGTCAAGACCGACGACAATTGTATCGCCTTCGATCTGCGCGAAGCGAACATTCACGTTGTTGGGCAGGCGCGATGTTCGCGACCCATTGAGCGCTGATTCTGGTATTGATGCGAGGATGGCGGTAATGAGCGATTCGCGCAGCGCGATCACCCGGCTTTGAGTGTCGTGCAAATCGCCCACGGCAAGCGAGAGCGCAATTGAAAGCCCCACGATGCCGGGTACATTCTCGGTACCGGCTCGCCGCCCGCCCTCTTGGCCGCCACCCACAATTTGCGGTGTCAGCGGCACATCTTTGCGCACGAACAACGCGCCGACACCTTTGGGGCCCTCGAACTTGTGAGCGGAAAACGAGAGCGCGTCGATACCGAGTGCGCGTACATCGACCGGCACGTGTCCGACCGTCTGCACGGCGTCGGTGTGAAATATGCCGCCATAGTCGTGCGTCAGCGCCGCAAGGCGCGCGATGTCCTGAATCGTGCCGATCTCGTTGTTGCCGTGCATGATGCTCACCACCGAGGGTGAGCCGTCGAGCGCCGCCTTCAGCGCATCTTCGGAGACGAGGCCGTCGCGGTCGACGGGCACGACCGTCACTTTGTGTCCGCGCGCGCGAAGCGCATCTGCTGCATGCAGGACTGCATGATGTTCGATGGCGCTTGTGATGAAATGAGCGCGCGCAAAAGAACCCGTCATCGAGCCGAAGATCGCGAGGCTATCCGCTTCTGAGCCGCCCGACGTAAAAACGATTTCATCCGGTCGCGCACCCACGGCCTCGGCTGTGTGCTTGCGCGCTGCGCTCAGCGCACGCTGCACGCGCTGGCCGCTTGAATGGATGCTGGAGGGATTCGCATACGACGTCGTGAGGAACGGAAGCATGCCTTCCAGCACCTCGGGGCGCATCGCGGTCGTCGCCGCATTGTCGAGGTACAGTCTTTCCATATCGCACGGCGTTCTTCGCGGGGTCAGCCCAGCCCACCCGGAGAATATGAAGCATCGTGACTTCCGAACCATCGCTTTTTGGAAACACCCTTCCGGCCGATGGCGGCGCCGCGCCAATCGAGAAGCTCCCGCCCAATGCCCCGCTGGCAGCGCGGATGCGCCCGCGCTCGCTCGACGAATTTGTCGGTCAAGAGCAACTCGTCGGACCGGGCACTGCCTTGCGGACGGCGATTGAGCGCAATGCGCCGCCATCAATGATATTCTGGGGGCCGCCGGGCAGCGGCAAGACAACGCTGGCGCGGCTTATCGCAAGCCTCACCTCCGCGCGCTTTGTCGCGCTGTCTGCAGTCTCCGCGGGCGTGGCCGATTTGCGCCGTGCGATCGCGGACGCGAAACAGGCGGCGGCAGCAAATGGCCGCCACACGATTCTCTTCATCGACGAGATACATCGTTTCAACAAGGCGCAACAAGACGCGGTTTTGCCCAACGTTGAGCGCGGCGATATTACGCTCATCGGCGCGACAACTGAGAACCCGTCGTTTGAGGTCAACAAAGCATTGCTCTCTCGTTCGCGTGTCTTCGTGCTCGCGCTGCTGGGGGACAACGCGATCGGTTTCATTGTCGATCGGGCGCTCGCCGATAAAGAACGCGGGCTGGGGCCGGATGTGCGGCTCGAAACGGAAGCTCGAGCGAAGCTCATTGCGCTTTCTGGCGGCGACGCGCGCAGTGCTCTCAATGCGCTTGAGCTTGCGGCACAGATCGCTGCGTCACGCGGCAAAGGCGAACCAGTCGCAGCACATGACATCGAAGAGGCAATGCAGCAACGATCGCTTCGCTACGACCGTGCCGGCGACGAGCACTACGACGTCATCTCTGCGTTTATCAAGTCAGTCCGCGACAGCGACCCGGACGCCGGCGTCTACTGGCTGGCGCGCATGCTCGAGGCCGGTGAAGATCCCATGTTCATCGCACGCCGCCTCGTTATTTTATCGTCGGAGGATGTCGGTCTCGCCGATCCAAACGCGCTGCCGATTGCAGTCGCCGCCCAGCAGGCCACCCATGCGCTCGGCATGCCCGAGGCACTTTTTCCACTCACTGAAGCCACGATATACCTCGCGCTCGCGGCGAAGAGCAACTCCGGGTTACGCGCATATGTTGCCGCGAAGGCGGCGGTGGACGAGCGCGGCGCGCTCCCCGTGCCTCTCCACCTGCGCAATGCGGCGACAAACCTCATGCGCCGCCTAGGCTACGGCGAGGGTTATCGCTACGCGCATGACTTTCCGGGTGCTAAAGTCGAGCAGCAACACTTGCCTGACGAGCTCGAGCAGTCGAAATTCTACGAGCCGGGCGAGGTCGGCTGGGAGGCTGACGACTAACTCAAAGGCGTGCGAGTTGCATGGATTAGTGGCTGTCGCCCGCGCCGAGACTTGCAACCCAAGTCCGCGCGGGCCACTATGCGCCTGTGTGCCGGTTTGGAAACGTCGTGACGTACCGCAAGTCGCGCCCGTAGCGGCCCTCCTTGTGTCGACCGACCGTCAATCTGTTGCGACGCGCAAAACTTCTTCGAGTGTCGTGATTCCGTGTGCGACCTTCATGAGGCCATCATGGTAGAGCGTTCTCAGTCCCTGCTCGAGCGCGAGTCTCTTGAGCTCGCCTGTGGAAACGCGGTCAAGAAGCATGCGCCGAAACTCATCCGTCAAAACGATCAGCTCGTGAATGCCTGCACGACCTTTGTAGCCGCTGCCCGCGCATTGCTCGCAGCCTTCGCCGCGCGCGAGTTGAAGGGACGACACCGGAATCTCGTATTCTTCAAACTTGGCATGGATCGCCTTGACCGCTTTGACGCCGCGCCTGCACCCTTTACAGACGGTACGGACGAGTCGTTGCGCCATGACGCCTTGAACAGACGATGCGAGAAGGAAGGGCTCAACGCCCATATCGATAAGGCGCGTCACCGCCGAGACGGAGTCGTTCGTGTGAAGCGTCGAGAGCACGAGGTGGCCCGTTAAGGCCGATTGCACTGCGATGAGCGCGGTTTCGTGGTCACGGATCTCACCGACCATCATGACGTCTGGATCCTGACGCAAAAAGGCGCGCAAGCCGGCCGCGAACGTCAGACCAACCTTCGGATGCACCTGCACCTGGTTGATGCCTAAAATGTTGTACTCAACCGGGTCTTCAATCGTGACGATCTTCGTGTCCGGATCGTTGATCGCATTGAGCGTTGCGTACAAGGTGGTCGACTTACCCGATCCGGTTGGACCTGTGACCAAGATGACGCCGTTGGGCATCACGATAAGCTTTTTCCATTTTTCGAGGAGATCAGGATGGAAGCCGAGCTGGTCGAGCTCAACCATGACGCTCTTGCGATCCAAGATACGCATGACGATTGACTCACCCCACAGCGTAGGCAGTACCGACACACGGAGATCGTAGCGGTCGCGCTTGATCGTGACTTGGATGCGGCCATCCTGAGGAACGCGCTTTTCCGCGATGTTCAGGTTGGCCATGATTTTAAAGCGCGAACTCAATGCAAGCTGCAATGCTTTGGGCGGGGTCATCACTTCGCGCAGCAAGCCGTCAATGCGATATCGCACGATGAGCTGCTTCTCAAACGGTTCGATGTGGATGTCTGAAGCTTTCTGTGCGATCGCCTGCGTGACGATGAGGTCCGCGAGCCGCACGATTGGCGCGTCAACGTTGACCTCGTCGGGAAGCTCCTCTTGTTCTTTGACAACGTCCATTTGCTCGCCGGTCTCGCCGACGATTTCTTGCCATTTGTTGTCGCCGCTGTACGCGGCTTCCACGGCTCGCTCGATGTCATCGTAGAATGAGAGGACGGGTTCGGGAACGAGGCCGGTACGGATACGGACATCGTCCAGCGCCAAAATGTCGGTCGGATCCGCCATCGCCAGCGTGATCTTGTTGTCGACCTTTCCGATGCAGATGACATGGTGACGGCGGGCTGCCGGTTCGGGGATGAGGGTTGCTGTTTCCGGATCGATCTTGCGATTCGTCAGATCGACGTAAATCTTTCCGAGTTCTTCCGCCCGGGCCCACATGACTTCGTCTTTAGGCGCGACGCGCATCTCAACGAGGATTTTCTCAAGCGGTTCGTGTCGAGCGTCGGCGAGCTGGAGCGCTTTGTCGAGCTGCTCTTGTGTCAGGCTCCCCTTTTCGATCAGGACGTCAGTGAATTTTCGATTGACAAAATCGAGCAATGAAGGGCTCCTCGGAAGCGAATGGGTCGTCGCGCGGTTTCAGCCCGCGCGTGTGCCACCTGTGTAGATAATCGGTGCACAAGGGTATGACCCTCATCCATACGATGATGCGCGTGAGCTGCGTCACACCCATAAAATAGCAACGGTCTTGTGGCAACGGGACCTTGTATCATGGACCTTGTAGCAACGAACCTTTAGGTCCATTCTCTAAAGCGCTACGAGTGACTCGGCGCTGGAAGCGGTGTGGGAGACGGACGCACAATGGCTCGCGGTGATGGAGCCGGCGCCGTCGATGCCGCGCGGCGGAACGGAAATGTCGCTTTCACGCCGCCGAGCGCCTTGAAATCTTCCGTCTGCGTATTGTACACGACCTCAGCGGCATCGAACGTTCGATCCGGCAGCTCCTCACCGTGGACGCCGCCCGTCATGGTCGCCGTATGGGTCGTGTCATTGAGTGTGAGTACCGGTGCAACAAGCGTCTTGTCACCTTGTGCGACTTTCGTGTGACCGGTCGCTGTATACGTCGTCTCCGGCCTTCGCACAATGTCAAGTTTGTCGCACCACAAGGTCAGCGGTTCACTCGAGTTGTTCGCCTTGCCGTAGTTGCCGAAGCGGTGCACGATGACGTTCCCGATCATCGTGAACGTGCCGGCTTTCTGATTGCCAAATCCGCGATCGGCGCGAAAATCGGTATTGGAAGAGAACCCGGTCAGCTCGCCCGGAACATCGATATTGCCATTTTGCGTATTGTAATGGATCTCGTCGCTGTTGACGACGCGGTCGTCCTCCTGGGCCGAGACCTTGCCGCGAAGGAGACCTTGGTGCGTCGCGTCGTTGAGCGAAAGGTAATCGGAGTGCAGCTTGCGGTTAGCTTGAACGACAACGACCGATCCCGTCGCCGTATAGGTGCTCGGCTTACCCGAAACGCGAAGCTGGTTGGCGGTGAGGGTCAAGGGCGCGGTCCCTGGTCCTTGGCCGACGCGCTGGTGCATAAGCACGTGGCCGACGAGAGTGACGTCTTGCCGCTGGTAGTTGCCGAACGCCCGATCGGCCTTAAAATCGCCGTCAGGTGAAACGCCGTACACTGCTCCGGGAATCACGAAGTCGCCGTTACGATGGAAAACTCCCTCAGCGAAGGTGATCGTGAACCTTCCAATACGCGCATCGGCATGCGCAGGCGTCGTTGCGGCAATGATTATGACCCAGCCGAGGGCCGCGGCAGCCAGCCAGGTGCGGACTCGAAATGCGCTCCGTTGTATCATCCTATGTATTTCAACTTATCGCACGCGACCCGGAGTTCCCAATTTCTCCCCGATGACCGCACATGAGATCGCGCCCTCGCGCACAATGACCGGCGCGTTGCCGGTGCAATCGACAATCGTGCTCTCCACGCGCAGCGGCGTCGGTCCGGCAAAGATTGCCAGGCTCGCCTGCGGCAATGCGTCGAGGTTGTCGGTGTCACCTGTAAACGGCGCGCTTCCCGATATATTCGCGGAGGTGGCTGCAAGCGGGCCAGCGCCTCGCAGCAGACTGCGGCAGAAGTCGTGATCTGGGCAGCGCAGCGAGATCGTGGGGAAGTCGCAAGCTGCTCGCGCGTAGCGGCTGGCGTGACGACGCACGATGAGCGCAACTGGACCCGGCCACAACTCATGCATCGCGCGACGCGCGCATTCGGTTAACTCGCCGATGAAGGGCTCGGCTTGCGCAGCGTCTGCAACGTGCAGAGCGAGCGGCTTGTGTATGCTTCGACCCTTCGCTTCGTATACGGCTCGTATTGCTTGCTCGTTGTCCGGATCGCAACCAATGCCGTAGACAGTTTCGGTAGGAAATAGAACCGTGCCGCCCGAGCGTATGCACACTGCGACTTCACTCACAAGGTCTGATTCAGACCGCTGTGCGGCACGGATGACCCGCATAGCGCTACGCTACGGGAGGACAGCGTGAGGGGTATTGGAAAACGATTTTAACGTGTCACGCATTCGGCACCAGGTCTTTCTCGTAGGTCTAATGGTGGCCTTTACCGCCGTGTCTTCGGCGATGGCGCCCATCGCTTTCGGGCATCGCTTACGCAGTCGCGCTAAGGACCGAGGCCAGCTCTTCTTGCGCCGCACGCGACGGCGGATCGCTCGCGCTCGAGCACTCGTCAGGCTGCGCACCAAACCCGCGCTCGCATTTTTAGCACGCGTCCGCTCGGCCGCCTAGCCAACACGATTTTGTAGCAACGGACCCTCAGGTCCGTTCTTTTTTTATTCTTTTTTAAGCTTGATCAGGCGCGCGTCGCCTGCACCGAGGGTAAGCGTTTCGTGCTGAATGTTCGCAACAAGCGGCGGTTTGATCGACAGCCGGAAGGTCCCGGCTCGGTCTGTCCCCACGAACACGAGAGTCTGACGCTCATCACCAAGAGCGACCGAAAACGGCGCATCGCTTTCAATATAGCGGCTCACGTCTTCATCTAAGACGACGCAGCGGCTGCGCGACGCGACCGGGATCGACGAGTAGAGCGTACGCCGGTAATAAAAGCATGACATGGTTGTGCCCATGATCGGCACGTCGCGCACGCCCACCCATTTCCAATCTTCGGGCAAATGCGGGTTTATGCGCAATCCGTCCGGCGACGGCTCAAAACCAAGGAGCCCTTCATAGGCAAGCCACAGATACGTTGGGGGCATCCATGGACTCATTGCCATGCCGCGGCTTTTAAACGTCTCGCCCGACAATCGCTCGGGGAACAGTCCCGGCATGACGTTTTGATACGCTTTCGGGTTTTCAACTTCGCTGATCTTCCAAATGTTGCGCATGCCTGAAACTAATCGCCGCGGCGAATGCGTCTTGCTGCAATACGCAACCCACGCCGTGAGGTTGGGCCAGATGCCGCCGAGTAGATGCACGCCGTATTCGGGATCGTACTCTTGCTGGTTCTTGCCAACCGTCCGCACTCCGAAGGGCGTCCAAAATTCAGGCGTGTACAGCAAATCCAAAATCTTGCGCTTGCGATCCTCATCCGCAACTGCAAACAGCACGGGGAAGATTTGATCGCCCGTAATATCGTGATGAGCTTCACCTTCGGGATCGATGTTGAGCAGATACAGGCCCGTCCGGTCGCTGACCAAACGCTTATTGATCGTGTCCTTAAGTTTGTCGCCCGCTTCGCGGTAGCGATCGGCCGTGTCGGCGTCGCCGAGGATGCGCGCAAGCGATGAAGCCAGCCGCAAAGCTCGGGCGCACTCCACATTGATTTCGGTCACCGCTCCGGAGATTTGGCTCTGGGGAATGATGTTGCGCCACCCGGAGATTCCCCACACGTTTGCCTCTTGCGAATGCGCCACGACAAGACCACCGCGCATTTGGGTGATGATCCAGTCGCAGGCACCACGCACCATCGGCCAGAGCCGTTCGAGCGTGGCGCGGTCGTGTGTTACCGCGTAGTGATGGTAGGCCGCACACGCGATAAGCGGCGTATCGTCATTGATATTAAGATCGTAGTCGCTCTTGAAGGGCGGGTTGGCGCAGGCCATGATAAACTCTGTGACCTTGCCGCCTTCTTCGATGCCGTGTTGGGCGATGAGCTCGAAAAGCTGTCGCGAGAATTCCGGCGTCAGGTAATCGGAGCCGAGAGTGTACCAGGCCGCGTCGCGCATGACGATAATGTCTTGCGACGGGTCATTCGTGAACCCCGCGCCGGCCGGATAGCGGTGTTGCACGCGCACGGTGTTGATCTTGGCCCAATCGATGCCGCGATTGATGAGCGGGTCGGGCGTGCGTATGAAACCGGTGCGGCGCAGGCGGTCGTAATACTCTTGCGTATCGACAAGCGCGTCTGCGGCAACAGGCGCTTCGCGATGCGCCGCAAGCGCGGCAGCCTCTCCCTTGTGGCTGATGGCCATTCGAAACGCAATGCCGGCGGTCGAGCGCGGCGGTACGGTGAGCGCAAACGTGCGCGAGAATCCGCGATCGGTGACGTAGGTAGACGTCGGCTCCGCGCTGCCTTCAAAGATCCGGACTTCGTTGGGCCTGCCAACGGTCTCCGAGATGATCGAGCCGTCTTGTTCTTTGTGAGTCACGCGTTTGTTGCGTTGATCTTGGTCTGGGACTTTGTAAGTGCCCGGCCAGACAAACGCAGGATAGTGAACGTCGCACATGACCGCTGCGGAAACTTGCTCGCTTGTTGGGTTGTCGAAGGTGACCTCCACATAGACGACTTGCAACGGCTCGCACATCGGTAAGAACGTGCGCTTGCGAATGATAACCGGACCGCACGTGAATGACGTCTCCTGGTAGGCGTCCGCATGGGTCGTATCGATTGGAACGGCGCGTTCACCCGCGATGTACATCTGTGTGACCCAGCGCCCGCAGTAGAACTGGTTGTCGAACGCGTTCCAATAACCCGAGATGTCGCTCTGCGGTGTCAGCTTGAGAAACGATGACAGATTGCCGAAGCACGCCCCGGTGAACAGCTTGTCGACTGGATACCGATATGCGTTCGTTGGCACGCCGTCGTCGCTAAAGTATGGAGGAGCAGAGGGTTTTAGGATGATTCAGTCTCCACGCTGCGTTATCGGCGCACGGCCCCAAGGGTTTAGAATCTGACGCGCTGCCCGGTCCCGATGGCGACGCACGACATCGGGTCCTCAGCCACGATGACGGGGATGCCGGTCACCTCGGTCAAGAGCGAATCCAACCCGCGCAGCAATGCCCCGCCACCCGTAAGGATAATGCCGCGATCGATGATGTCGGCCGCCAGCTCGGGTGGAGTCTTTTCAAGCACGCTCTTGACTGCGTCGATGATCGAGCCAAGCGGCTCTCCCAGCGCTTCGCGCACCTCTTCGGACGTGATGTTGACGGTTTTTGGAAGGCCGTTGATGAGGTCGCGGCCGCGAATATCCATGGTCAGCTCAGGGTCAAGTTTGTAGGCTGAGCCAACAGTGATTTTGATGTCTTCGGCCGTGCGTTCACCAATCATGAGATTGTAGACGCGCCGAATGTGCCGTGCGATTGCCTCATCGCATTTGTTTCCGGCGACGCGGATCGATTGGCTGACGACGATGCCGCCGAGCGAAATGACCGCGACGTCCGTCGTACCGCCGCCGATGTCGACGACCATGTTGCCGCTGGGCCCGTCGATTGGCAAGCCGGCACCGATCGCCGCAGCCATCGGTTCTTCAATGATATCGACGCTGCGGGCTCCCGCCAGTTTGGCCGCATCGCGCACAGCACGCTCTTCAACAGATGTGATTTCGGCTGGGACGCAGATGGTCACAGCCGGTTTGGGCCGCAAAAATGAAAAGAATCCGTTGCTGCGCGTCACCTTCTTAATGAAATAGTTGAGCATCGCCTCGGTGACTTCGAAATCGGCGATGACGCCATCACGGAGCGGCCGGATGGCTTGGATGTTGCTCGGCGTCTTCCCAAGCATCATGCGCGCCTCCTCGCCGACGGCAAGGGTCCGGCCCGTGCGCGTGTCGCGCGCGACCACAGAAGGCTCGCGAAGCACAATGCCTTTGCCCTTGACGTACACGAGAACGTTTGCGGTGCCTAAATCGATTCCAATATCCAAAGCCTGCTCCTAGGAAGACTGCGCGCGAAAAGGTGTGACGATCTTCGGCAGCTTGATCGTGTTCCCGAGGTTCGGCAACGGCGTCACCGGCGCGACGCCACTCGCACGAACGACGGTTGCCCCAAGTGACGCGAGCCGCTCTTCCAAAAATTCGTAGCCGCGGTCAATGTATTCGAGGCCACCGATTTCGGTCGTCCCCTCCGCCGCGAGAGCCGCCAGCACGAGCGCGCCGCCGGCTCTAATATCCGGCGCCGCGACGACGGCATCCTTGAGTTTGGGAACTCCGTTCACGTGTGCGGTTCGACCTGAGACCGTAATATCCGCCCCCATCCGGATCAGTTCACTCACGTAGACGAAGCGAGCATCGAAGATGGTTTCTTCGACGTTTGACGAGCCTTTCGCGAGCGACAGATAGGCAACCATCGGCGGCTGTAGGTCGGTCGGAAAGCCTGGGTACGGAGCGGTCGTGATGTCGGCAGGATTCCATGAAGGCACACCGCGGACTCGTAAATTCACGCCCTTCGCCTCGACCTTCGCTCCCGTGCCTGCCAGCACGTCACTCATGCTGGCGAGCATGTTTGGGTCGACCCCTGTTACCGTCACGTCGCCGTTGGTCATCGCGGCACCCAGCAAGAACGTGCCCGCCGCCAAACGATCGGGGATGATTGTGTACTCGCAGCCGTGGAGCTTTTTGACGCCCTCAATGACAATGGTCGTCGTGCCTTGACCGCTGATCTTGGCGCCCATCGCGACGAGGAAATCAGCGACGTCTACGACCTCCGGTTCCTGAGCCGCGTTCTCGAGTGTCGTCGTTCCCTGTGCCCGCACTGCTCCCAGCATGATGTTCTTGGTCGCACCAACGCTCGGCTTGGCGAGAGCAATTGCCGCGCCGCGCAGCTGTGAGGCGGTGACGACGACACAGCCGTGTTCGAGGTCGACCTTCGCTCCCAGCGCCTCGAAGCCATGAAGGTGCATGTCGACGGCGCGCGGGCCCAAGATGCAGCCGCCGGGCATCGGAACCTCAGCCCGGCCGAAACGGCCGAGCAGCGCGCCAGTCACGTCGAACGATGCATTGAGCTTGCTGACGAGCGCGTACGGCGCGGTGTTGGAATTGAGCGATGCCGCGTCAATAACGAGCGTACCGCCAGGCTGTTCGCGCACGCGCGCGCCAAGGCTCTCGAGGATCGCGGCCATTACGTCGACGTCCGTGATGCGAGGTACACGGTGCAAAATGACGTCGCCTTCGCACAAGATAGACGCAGCCATTATGGGTAAGGCGGCGTTTTTTGCACCCGGCGGCGCGAGGGAGCCTTCGAGGCGGTGACCGCCTTCAACGATCAGCCGGGTTCGCAGGCCCTCAAGTGCATCCATAACATGTGTTGTCGGCGTTAGACCGGGCGAGCTGTGATGGCCAGCCGCGCCTGAGCCCATGCGATATTGCGACGCTCTTGCGAATCATCTGCGTCACGCTTCTGCGCGAGCGCTTCCTCGGCCCGCTTGAGGTCGGCTCGCGCTGCCTCGACGTCGACTTCGTCGCGGGAGAGCGCGCGGTCTGTTAGGATGATCACCCGGTCCGCGAGTATCTCCATGAACCCGCCCTCAACCGCGAACTGCAGCCGCTCGCCGGCCGCTTTCTCGCCGGCCGATTTTGCCACTGTGGCGCTCACCACACCCGTGCGCAACGTTGTCAGCAGCGGAGCATGATTGGCAAGCGCGCCGAGATCGCCCGCCGCACCGGGAGCGACAACCAGCTCGACATCACCCTCGAACTTTGCGCTCCCGGGTGTGATGATCGACAGCCGGGTGAGATTGGCCACGAGCGTTATGCCTTTGCGGCCATGGCGTCGGCATTTGCTTTGGCTTCGTCGATGTTGCCGCACATGTAAAATGCCTGCTCGGGCAGATCGTCCAGTTTTCCGTCGACGAGCTCCTTGAAGCCCGCAATTGTCTCCTTGAGCGGCACGTACTTGCCGCTACGACCCGTGAACGCTTCTGCGACGAAGAAGGGTTGGCTGAGGAACCGCTGGATACGGCGAGCGCGCCGCACTGCGACTTTGTCCTCCTCCGAGAGCTCTTCAATGCCGAGGATGGCAATGATGTCTTGGAGATCGCGATTGCGTTGTAAGATTTCTTGTACGCGGCGCGCTACTTGGTAATGTTCGTCTCCGACATAGCGCGGTTCGAGCAGACGTGAGTTCGACGCAAGCGGGTCGACCGCCGGATAAATGCCCTTGTCGGAAATGGATCGCGAGAGCACGGTTGTGGCGTCGAGGTGCGCAAATGTGGTCGCCACTGCCGGATCGGTGAGGTCGTCTGCGGGCACGTACACCGCTTGCACAGAGGTGATCGACCCCTTGCGCGTCGAGGTGATGCGTTCTTCGAGAGCACCCATCTCCGAAGCGAGCGTCGGTTGATAGCCGACCGCTGACGGCATCCGCCCTAGCAGCGCGGACACCTCGGAACCGGCTTGCACGAAACGGAAGATATTATCGATGAACAGCAGCACGTCTTTGCCCTGTTCGTCGCGGAAGTACTCCGCCATCGTCACGCCCGTGAGGCCGACGCGAAGGCGCACGCCGGGCGGTTCGTCCATCTGTCCGAAGATGAGTGCGGTCTTGTCGATGACACCCGAGTGCTTCATCTCCAGATAAAGATCGTTCCCCTCGCGCGTTCGTTCGCCAATGCCGGTAAACACAGAGTAACCGCCATGCTCGGCGGCGATGTTGCGGATGAGCTCTTGAATGAGCACGGTTTTGCCGACGCCCGCTCCGCCGAAGAGTCCGACTTTGCCGCCGCGCACGTAGGGGGCCATCAGGTCGATGACCTTGATGCCTGTTTCAAACATCACGGTGGTTGGGTCTTGATCGTCGACTTTGGGCGCTTCGCGATGGATCGGCATGAACTTTGCAGCTTCGACAGGTTTGTCTGAGTCTATCGCCTTGCCCAAGACGTTGAAAATGCGGCCGAGCGTCGCCTCACCGACCGGCACAGAAATTGGAGCACCCGTATCGTTGACATCCGAACGGCGCACCATACCTTCGGTTGAGCCCATGGCCAAGCACCGCACCTGATTGTTGCCCAGCTCGCTTTGCACTTCAAGCGTCAACTCGTGCGCGTCGCCGTCGACGCCCACGATGGTTGCAAGGAGCGCTGTATTGATCCGAGGCAGCACATCCGCCGAAGCGAACTCGACGTCGACGACGTTGCCTAAGACTTGCGTAACTTTTCCGGTACCTGGCATTATCTGTTTTTCCTTATCCTTTGACGGACCTAAAGGTCCGTTGCTACAGGGTCCGTTGCTACATTAACCTTTGAGAGCTTCTGCGCCGCCGACGATCTCCAAGATTTCTTTGGTGATCGATGCTTGACGTGTCTTGTTCATCACGAGCGTGAGATCGTCGATGAGTTTGCCCGCATTGTCGGTCGCGTTGGTCATCGCGATGAGTTGTGCCGCAAAAAAGGACGCCTGCGTTTCAAGCAGCCCCTGGAAGACGGTGAACTCAAGATACTTTGGCAATAGCGCGACGAGCACGGCAACGGGATCGGGCTCGAACTCGAACGCATTTTTGAGCCCCGGTTTCTCGTGCGGCTCCGTAGCGGTCGAGATTGATTCGACTGCTGCCGGCGCAATAGGCAGCAGCGCAGTCGCTGTCGGCTGCTGCACGATTGTTGAAACGAACCTGCTCGACACGAGCGTCACGTTGTCGACCTTGCCCGAAAGGAAGTCTTCTGAGACCCGCTCGGCGATCTCGCGCGCTAACTCCTCGAACGGCTTGCTCTGCAGTTGCCACGCCGCTTCGGTGGGCAAGGCTGTACCTCGCAGCTGCACTTTTGCTTTTCCGCCGACCAGGTAGAGCCGCGCATTAGACGTCTGACCTGCACGAGCGAGTGCTTCACGCACGAGATTCGAGTTGAAAGCACCCGCCAGACCTTTATCTGAGGTCATGAGCAAGATGCCGCCCGACCCTACCTCGCGCGTCTGCAGCAGCGGATGACGTGCTCCGCCTGTTTTGGCAAGCTCGCTGAGCATCTCACCGATGGCGGCCGCGTAAGGACGCGCTGCGCGCATGGCCAGCTCGGCGCGCCGGATCTTGGCGCCCGCGACCATCTTCATCGCACGCGTAATCTGCTGCGTGTTTTTCAGCGACCTGACGCGATCCTTAAGCTGGCGTAGCGTTGCCATTAGAAGCGCTGTTTGAACTCGACGATCGCGGCGTCCAGCTTCGTCCGGATATCATCTGTGATCTCGCTGCGATCTGCGATCGAGCTCGGAATCTCAGGATGCGCGGTACGCAAAAACTCGTAGAATTGTTTGTGAAACTGTGAAATCCGTTCTGTCGGCACGTCGGCGAGGAAGTCTTTCACAGCAACGTAGATCTGGATGACCTCCTGATCGAGCGCGAGCGGCTCGAACTGCGGCTGCTTGAGCGTTTCGGTAATTTTTTCGCCGCGCGAGAGCTGCGCTTTTGTCGTCTTGTCCAGATCGGAAGAGAGCTTCGAGAAGGCGGCCAGATCTCGGTACTGCGAAAGCTCAAGGCGCAGCTGCCCGGCGACGGCCTTCATCGCTTTGGTTTGTGCGGCGCCACCGACGCGCGACACGGACAAGCCGACGTCGATCGCTGGGCGGATACCGCTATAGAAAAGACCCGTTTCGAGATAGATCTGACCATCCGTAATAGAGATGAGATTGGTCGGGATATACGCCGAGACGTCACCCTGTTGCGTTTCAATCACTGGCAGTGCCGTGAGCGAACCCGCGCCCAGCTCATCCGACAGTTTAGCCGCGCGCTCGAGCAACCGCGAATGTAAATAGAAGATGTCACCGGGGTACGCTTCACGGCCTGGTGGACGCCGAAGTATAAGTGAGATCTCGCGGTAAGCCTGCGCATGTTTAGAAAGGTCATCGTAAATTATCAGCACGTCCTTTTGCTGATACATGAGCTCCTGGCCCATGGCGCACCCTGCGTACGGAGCGATATAGCGCAAGCTCGCCGGATCAGCCGAGTTCGCTGCGACGATCGTCGTGTAGTCCATCGCGCCGGCATCGGTGAGGATCTTGTAAAGCTGCGCAACCGTCGACGTCTTCTGCCCAATCGCCACGTAGATGCAAATAACGTTCTTGCCCTTTTGATTGATGATCGTGTCGATCGCAATCGCCGTCTTGCCGGTCTGGCGATCGCCGATGATGAGCTCGCGCTGCCCTTTGCCGATAGGAACCAGGCCGTCGATGGCCTTGATGCCGGTTTGGAGTGGCTGGCTCACCGGCTGACGCTGGACGACGGTCGGCGCTTGCGTTTCGATTGGGCGCGTGCGAGTTGTGTTCACGGGACCTTTATCATCAAGCGGCTGTCCAAGCGGATTGACGACCCGGCCAACAACAGCATCACCGACTGGCACCGAGACGATGCGTCCGGTGCGGCGCACGGTTGCGCCCTCAATGATTCCGACGTCGGAACCTAAAATGACGACGCCGACGTTGTCTTCCTCCAAGTTGAAAGCGATGCCGAGCTCTCCGGCTGGGAACTGCACGAGCTCACCCATCTTCACGGCAGTCAGGCCGTAGACACGCGCGATCGAATCGCCGACTTCAATAACCGTCCCTACCTCGTCTTCGCGCGTTTCTGTTCGCGCGCTCGCGATCTGTTGCTTGAGTATGCCGGCGATTTCGTCAGCGTTGATCATTGGTTTCTTCCTTTATATGAAGCGGGCGACTGTGCGTCGCCGACCGTCCTCACGTCGACCGTTTTCCATTGGGCGATGTGCCGCCCCACGTATCTGCCGTAGCCAAGAGATGCCGGCGCAATTCTTCGAGCTTGCCGGAGACGCTGGCATCCACGTAGCGGTCGCCGACCTGCACCACGAGCCCACCCAAAAGTTCGGGTGTTATCTTGGTATGGGGAATGATATTGCGTCCGTAGAGCCGCGATAGCCGCTGTGCAAGCTCGCCGATCTTTGCTGCGTCGAGGGGCATCGGAGCGCCGACGGCTGCAGGCTCGCGACCGGCTTCCTTATCGAGCATCTCATGCATCTGGCGCGCGACGATCTCGATCAGGTTTTCACGCCGCTTGCGGACGAGCAATATGACGAAATTGATAAGCAGCTCCGATGCCCGCCCGTCGAGGACGCTGCCCACGATCTGTTCCTTGACCCGCCGGTCGACAACCGGAGACGTGTAGAAACCGTACAAGCCGATATCCGACCTCAGCGCGGCAACGAAGCTGTCGAGCTCCGACGTAATCGAGGTTTGCTCGCCCCGCTCTTTTGCGATGCTAAAGAGCGCCGTCGAATAACGGTTCGCGATGCTGCCCTTAAGCACGTGACCGCTCCAAGTCTGCCATCATTCGCTCAACAAGCGTCTGCTGTTTAGCCGCATCAATTTCGTGCTTGGCCAACTCTCGCGCTTTAGCATGCGCTTGCTCAACAGTTTCTTCCAACAGTTCCCGGCGCACGCGGTAGCGTTCGCGTTCGAGCTCACCACTCGCGTGAGCCACGATGCGCTTTGCGTGCTCAAGAGCTGCGGCTCGCTCGTCTTCGATGAGTTTCGCGGCTTGCGCCTTGCCGACGGCAACCATGCGAACGGCGTCGAGTTTTGCCTGTTCAATGGCTTGCTGGGCCTGCGCAATTGCCGACTCAGCACGCTCTCGGTGCAGTTGCGCATCTGCGACGAGTTTATTTTGCGTCTGTTGGAAAGCCACGAGCGCCGGTGCAAGATATTTGTTGAACACCCAGACAATGGCCACCACGAAAATGACGAAGTCGACGACTTTCGCGATAAAGACCGGGTCGGTGATATTCGGAATTTCCATGTGCCTACGCCACGTGCTCAAAGCCGGTCGCGCGCTCGACCATAGTGCGTGCGAGACCGGTCACGAATTCTTGCTGCTTTTCGACTGCCCGTTGACGTTCGGACGCCACATTTGCGTGCGCGAGCGCGATCGCGGCGGCTGCTTCTTCTGCTGCTTTGCGTTCGATACGATGGGACTCATCTGCCGCCTGCGCGGCCGCGGCGCGCATGGCCTCCTCGGTTGTGCGTCGCGCCTCGTTTAAAATAGAGTTGGCTTGCGCCTGGAGTGCAGCAGCCTTTGCTTGCAGTTCATCGCCTTCGCGATAGAGGTTAGCGACGAGCTTTTGCCGCTCTTCGATCGCTCGCCGCGTCGGCGCGATGAAGAAATAGTTCAACAACACCCAAAACAGAATGAAGTTCAGGATCTGGACTATGAAGGTGCCGTCGATCGAGAGCAGCATTGGTGCTTTTTTAGCGGCCGATTATCGGGGTCAGCACCTTCATCACGCCGAGGCCACCACCGCCAATGAGAAGGAAGAAGGCCAGAGCGATCGCGATGATCGGAAACGCTTCCAAGATGCCGAAACCGAGAAAATAGAAGAAGAAAATATTCGGTCGAGCTTCTGGTTGCCGCGCGATCGATTCCACCGCTTTGCTTCCGATAATGCCGTCACCGATGGCTGAACCGAACGCTGCAAAGCCGACCATTAGCGAGAAGCCCATGATGACCGAAGCGATCAGAATTGCATTTTCCACAAAGTACTCCCTTTTAGTGTTCCAATGACTCTTGTGTGGGCGTGATGAGGTAAGCGATGGTCAGTAGCGTGAACACCGCTGCCTGAATGAGACCGATTATGAGATTAAATGCGTAGATGAGGATGGGCGCCGCAACAGCGGCTGTAGAGATGATGCCGAGATGGGCGCTGATGATTACCGCAACGACGATCAACAAAATCTCGCCTGCAAAGATATTGCCAAACAGCCGCATCGCGAGCGTGATCGGTCGGGCCAGCTCGTCGATGATGGTAATGGGCAGCATCAGGATGCCAAGCAGCAACGGTTTGATGATCAAATGCTTGTAGTAGCCGAGCCCATGCCGAACGACGCCCACGATCTGAATAAGGAGAATCGTCGTGATGGCGAGTGCTGCTGTCGTGTTGAGGTCTGCGGTCGGCGACTTGCCGATGAGCGGGAACAGTCCTACTTCGTTGAGCAGTAAGATGAAGATAAAGAGCGAGATGATAAATGGAACAAATGGCAGGCCGTTCTTGCCCAGAATGCCGGTTGTCGTCTCCGCGAGGTAGCTGACAATCAGTTCCATGACGCTGTATCGCTTCGAGACGACGGTGATGGGATGCGTTGAGGCGAGCAAGCCGACGATGAGAAGGGCAAACGCCATCGCGATCCAAGTGACGATTACCGTATCTGCGTGCACCGTATTGAACGGCGGCGGCACATGCGGAAGATGCCAGAGCGGGTGAGTTCCGACGGTCTCGTGCATCGCGTCCCTTTAGGCGATTGTCTTTGCCGAGTCCGCGGGCCGTGCAGGCGTTTGGGCGCACTCGACACTGATTTGTTTCCGATAGACGAGAATTGCCACTGCTAGCGGTGCGACAAATCCAGCAAGATATGTGAAGTATCCCAGCGCGGACCCGCGACCAACAATGACAAAGGGCGCAGCACCGGCCACAAGCACGCGCACGACATTTTCGATTGTCAAAAACGGCAAGTAACCTTTGCCGCCTTTCGTCAGCCGGTTGAAACCTGTAGCGATGTGGAAAAGGTAAGCAAGTCCAATGAGCGTTCCGGCAAAAAGCGCAAGTGCCGGAACCCTCATGTGACCGAAGATCGCAAGGCTCGAGGCCGCGAGCGCCGCCAGCACCAGGCTGCGCGATGCTACCGCTGCCTGATACGAGCGGAAGCTTTCCATAGGATTGACATCGTTCGGCCCGCGCGTAGCAACGGACCTTCACAACCGCAGTGCAGCCGTAGCTACATTTGGAAGCTACATTCGTGAAGCGAGCTGACGGAACATCGAAACGATGCCAGCTACAAAGCCGAGTATAATCCCGATTGGTATCGCGAAGTCCCAGTGCAACAGTCTCGACGCAAGCCAGCCGAGTAAGAAACCGACGATCAACGTGCCGAAGACCGACATCCCAGCGGTACTGAGTTGTGCCAGCGTGAGCGGATTTTGCTGTTTCACGACCGTTTACGCGAACGGACCTGAAGGTCCGTTGCTACATTCTCTGTTGTTCCCGGAGGGACGAACTCGTCTGGCATTGCTCCGTCGCGGAGATAAGCCCACACTCCATCTGCGATGCGGCGCGATGCGCGGCCGTCGCCGTACGGGTTCACCGCCTTCGCCATCTTTTGATATGCGCCAGGGTTATCGAGCAACTCGGCCAGGTGCGCCGTGATCTCTTCTTCTGTGACGCCGGCCAAGCGCAGCGTCCCCGCTTGCAGTCCTTCGGGTCGTTCGGTAACACGGCGCAAAACGAGCACGGGTTTGCCCAGCGTCGGTGCCTCTTCTTGCAGTCCGCCGGAATCGGTTGCAACCAGCGTTGCGCGAGCGATGGTGGCAACGAGTTGCCGGTAGCCCAGCGGTTGCATCAGGTGGACGCGCGGCACGCCTTCCAAATTTCGCCGCACGACTTCTACGATCGGTGGATTTGGGTGAACGGGCCATACAAGTGACACATCCGGGCGCGCGCCGACGATTCTCTTGAATGCGCGGCATATCGCCTCCAACGGTTCTCCCAAATTCTCACGACGGTGCGCTTCGGCAAAGATTACCCGCGGCGTGTTTACCGGCACCACGTCGTCTTCGGTCACATTTTTGTGAATTGCGGTGAACGCATCGATGACGGTGTTGCCGGTGACGAGGATGCTTTTGGGATCCTTGCCTTCGCGCAACAGGTTTTGTTTTGCGAGCGGCGTCGGCGCAAAGTGGTAGGTCGCAAGTACGCCCGTGAGACGTCGATTGATCTCCTCGGGAAATGGTTCGTAGATCGTACTCGTGCGCAGGCCGGCCTCGACATGGCCAACCGGGATCTTTTGATAGTATGCGGCAAGCGCGGCGGCGGTCGAGGTCGTCGTGTCGCCGTGCACGAGGACAAGTGCCGGCCGCACGTCGGCGAGGACAGTGCCAATGCGTTCGAGCACGCGCGTGGTGACGTCGGTCAGCGACTGTCCTTCAGTCATCACGCCGAGATCGTACTCAGCCTTAATGCCGAACAGATCGAGCACTTCGTCGAGCATCTCGCGATGCTGTGCGGTGGCGATGGTAACGCAGCGAAAACGCGAATCGCGCGTGAGCGCTGCAACGACAGGCGCCATTTTGACCGCGTCGGGTCGAGTCCCGAACACGACCCCTACGGTGAGCGGGGATTTCAAAACACGTGTGGGCCTCCCGGCCGCGAAAGCACGATAGCGATACCGCCGAGAATGCCGCACACGACGTACATGATATTGACCACTTGACGTTGCGTGAGGCCAAAGTCGAGCAATTGATGGTGCGCGTGGCTACGGTCGGCATCGAAGATTGGCGCCCGCTTGCCAAGGCGGGCGATGATGACGCGCGCTGTGTCGAGAATCGGCAGCGCGAGCACAAGCAGCGGCACGAGCAAGGAAATGCCAACGGCAACTTTCTCCGTGCCCATGACTGCGGCGCTTGCCATGACAAATCCAATGAAGAGCGATCCGCCGTCACCCATAAAGATGCGCGCGGGGTTGTAATTGAACGGCAAGAATCCGGCCGCCGCACCGCCGAGCGCACACATAGTAATGGCAACCAGGTATTCCTGATGCCACAACGACACGACGATCATCGTGATTGATGCTATGATCGTCACGCCTGTGACAAGCCCATCAAGGCCATCCATGAAGTTAATGGCATTGACCATACCCAGATACCAGAAGAGCGAGAATGGAATGGCGAGCCAGCCGAGCGCAATATAACCGACGTGCGGAATCGTAAAACCGAACACCGTAAATTTATAAAGGATGATCGTGATGCCCGCGACCAGGAACTGCGCGAGGAATTTGCGACCAGGTTTCATGCCCATAATGTCGTCCCAGAGGCCGACACCGAGCATGAGCGTTCCGCCCGAGAGCAAGCCGATGATGTGTGCCAGATCTCGGGTGCCGAGATAGTGGTGGATCACATAATTGTTGGTGAGCGCGACGTTGAGCATGGCGAAAAGCGCAAGCATGAAGCCGACGAAAATCGCGAGGCCGCCAAGTCGGGGCGTGGGCTGGGCGTGCACTCGCCGGTCGTCGTTCGGTTCGTCGAAGACGCCAAGGGCAAACGCCATGCGCCGAACGAGCGGCGTGACGACGGCACAGCTCGCTGCGGCAAGAAAAAATGTCAGTCCGCACAACCAGTAGATGTTTATGTTAAAGAGATGCTGGTACATGAGGCGGCGTTAGCCCATCCGCTCGCCGAACCGCTCCAGTTTTACACCTGATTCGCGCAGCAGCTCGAATGCCAGGGTATCGGGATATTCCTCTTCATACACAATGCGTACAACGCCGGCGTTAATGATCAATTTGGTACACGTCAAGCACGGATTATTGGTGCAGTAAAGCGTCGACCCCTCAATGCCGATGCCGTGCCGAGCCGCCTGCACGATAGCGTTTTGTTCCGCGTGCGTTGAGCGCGCACAATGCCCGTTGAGCAGATCGCGGCCATCTGTGTGATCGCAATGGCGCAGTCCCGCCGGAGCTCCATTGTAGCCGGTTGCCAGGATGAGCTTGTCCTTCACGAGCACGGCGCCCACTGCTTTTCGCGAACAGGTCGCGCGCGTGCCAACCGCCCTTGTGATGCCGCAAAAGTATGCGTCCCACGACGGGCGGTCGTGGAGATTCGGGTTAAGCACCGTTGTCGTGTCGCTCATGTCGTCCTGCGATGCGGCGCGTGGCCGGCAACCTCTGGCATGCGCCCTGCTCCCGCGCCGAAGAGCCTGTCACCTGCGTCACCGAGGCCGGGAACGATGTATGCGTGATCGTTTAGATGACGATCGATGGCGCACGTGAACGATTGCAACCCTGGATGCGCGGCCAAGAGTGCTCGCACGCCTTCGGGCGCAGCAATAAGCGAGATGAATCGAAGGTCATCCAGTTTTGCCCCGCGCTTGAGGAGGAGTGAAATCGTCGCAATGGCAGATGCGCCCGTCGCCAACATCGGGTCTAAAACGAATGCGCGCCAACCCTCGAGTTTGTCGGGAAGGTTGACGTAGTACGGCACCGCTTGCAGCGTGTCGGGATCGCGATAAATCCCAACGTGCGCGACAGTTGCTTGCGGCATCAATGCGTAGAAGCCAGGCACGAGGCCAAGGCCAGCGCGTAAAATCGGCACGAGCAGCGGCACGCGTGCGACTTTCTTCGCCGGCGCCCAATCAAGCGGTGTCGCTACTTGCGTGTCGGTAACTTCCAGATCGGCAGTCGCGGGCCAGGCGAGCAACATGGCGAGCTCCGCGCACAACTCGCGGAATTCTTTGCTTGGCGTGGCGGCATCGCGCAGGCGGCCAAGTTTGTCTGCTACGAGCGGGTGATCGACAATGGAAAGTGCCGGAAAATCGGGGTGCGTGTATAAGCCTCTCGTGCCGTTCTTTGAAGCATCCATTTGCAGACGTCTACGGCACCCCGAAGTGTTCGGTGAGTTCGTACACGCGCGCGCGAAGCGCATCGCGTTGCGCGCCGCTCTCGATGTCGTCCATTGCGGCGCCCATGATGTCGGCGATCTCCTCCATCTCGGGCTCCTTGAGCCCGCGGGTCGTGACCGCCGGCGTGCCCACCCGGATGCCGCTGGAAACCGCCGGCGGGTTCTTGTCAAACGGAATCATGTTCTTGTTGACGGTGATGCCGATCGTGTCCAGGTAACTTTCAACTGCTTTGCCGGTCAGACCGCGCACCGACACGTCAACCATCATGAGGTGGTTATCCGTTCCGCCGGTGACAATCCGCAAACCGCGAGCCTCGAGATCCTTGGCGAGCACCTTTGCGTTCGCGACGATTTGCTTCGCATAATCTTTGAATTGTGGTGCGAGCGCCTCGGCGAACGACACTGCTTTGGCGGCGATGATATGCATGAGCGGCCCACCCTGTATGCCGGGGAAAACGGTCTTGGCCAGGGCCTTGCCGCGCTCTGCGTCACTCATAATCACGCCGCCGCGTGGACCGCGCAGTGTCTTGTGAGTCGTCGTCGTGACGTAATCGGCGTAGCCAACTGGGCTAGGATGGATGCCTGCCGCGACAAGACCTGCGACGTGAGCGATATCCGCCATCAGCAACGCGCCGTTCTCGTGCGCGATGTCGGCGAACGCTTTCCAATCGGGAATGCGCGAATATGCGCTCCAGCCCGCGACGATCATCCTCGGCTTGTGCTCGCGCGCGATGGCTCGAATCTCATCGTAGTCGAAGCGCTCGGTCTTGGCGCTCACACCATACGTCACAACGTTGTACATCTTGCCGCTGAAGCTGACCTTACTGCCGTGGGTGAGATGCCCGCCGTGGTCGAGCGCGGTTCCCATGATCGTATCGCCCGGAGAAAGCGCCGAGAAGTAGACCGCCATGTTCGCCTGTGCACCAGAGTGCGGCTGCACGTTCGCGTACTCAACGCCGAAGAGTTTTTTGAGTCGCTCAATCGCGAGAGTCTCGACAATGTCGACGAACTCGCAACCGCCGTAGTAACGTTTGCCGGGATAGCCCTCTGCGTATTTGTTGGTCATGACGCAGCCGGCCGCTTCGCGCACTGCCGCGCTCACGTAGTTCTCGGACGCGATGAGCTCCAAATTGCGTCGCTGACGATTTTCTTCTAGCTCAATCGCCCGAGCAACCTCAGGATCCGTTGCTGCAAGCGCAGCCTGCTCCAGCAGCCTCGCGTTCACGACTTCGCCTCCTGCGGCGCCTTCGCGGCTGCCGGCGGCGAATAGTCGTCGATCTCTTTCACGCGGCGCTGGTGGCGGCCGCCCTCGGCCTCAGTTTCCAGCCACACGTCAAGGCATTCACGCACCATATCCCAGCCGGTGAGTCGCTCGCCGAAGCAGATGACGTTGCAATCATTATGTTGACGCGAAAGTTTCGCCGAGTAGGGCTCCGCAATCGATGCGGCTCGCACGCCTTTGACCTTGTTTGCCGCCATTGCAACGCCCAAACTCGAACCACATGTGAGCACGCCGAGATTGCACTCGCCGGTGGCAACCGCCTCGCCAACTTTGAAACCAATGAGCGGGTAATCGACCGGATCGGTTGAGTATGTGCCGAAATCCACGACCTCATGGCCCAACTCACGCAAATGTTCGGCGATCATTCCTTTAAAACCGAAACCGGCGTGATCGGAGCCCACGGCGACGCGGAATTTCTGGTTTGCGATTACCACGATGCGTCGTTCTCCCCGGCGCAGTTAGCCGCCTTTGGCGCGCGTGATCGTCATTATCCAGCGGCGCGTTCCTTGAGCTCGTAGAAGATGAGCGGCATCGCGGATTGAAGCTGATCTCTGACGGCGCGCACCTCGTCGGGTTCCCCGCCGATGGGGTCGGGGACGTCGCCCAGTCCGGTCAGATCGTTAAAGCTGATAACTTTGTCGCGGTCTTTGGGGAACGCGCTGTGGAGCATGTCGCGTTGCGCATCGGTCATCGCCACGACAAGCGTGGCGCGCGAGACGAGCTCGGCGTTGGCTGGCTGCGAACGGTGTCGCTCGAGCGAAAGACCAATCTCATTCATTGTTGTCTGAGCGATTGTGGCGGCTCCATACCCCGGCAGCGCATGCGTTCCCGCGCTGGCAACGATGACGGAAAGGCCACGGCGCTGGGCTTCGTCGGCGGCGATGACTTCCGCAATGGCGCTGCGGCACGCGTTGTGCGCGCAAACGAAGACTAACATGGGGCTGGAGGCGGGCATATTCAATAACTTCCCCAGCCTGCTTAGGGCAACCTGGAGCGCAGTGTTTCGAGCTCTGCGGCGGTAGGGAGCGATGGAATCGCTCCCTCTCGCATACACGCGAACGCGCCGGCGGCGCAGCCGTATCGCGCAGCATCTGCCAATGTGTCGCCGGAAAACCGTGCATCGTGCGTTTGCCCCAGCCGCCACAAGATCGCTGCCATCATAGCGTCGCCGGCACCCGTTGTATCCACGACGTTAACTCGTGGTGATTCGACTTCGCCTGACTCGCCCGCAGCATTCATCCACACGCAACCGCGCTCGCCACGCGATACGATGACCGCGCGAGTAATATCATTGAGGAGCTTGGCTGCGTCCGCCGGCCGCATACCCAATCCAGCCAGATCGTCTTCTGACAGCTTGACGAGATCGCTTTGGGCGCAGCCTGCAATAAGCCAGCGTCTCATCTCGTCTGCCGTCTCAAAGAGCTGAGGCCGCGCGTTAGGATCGAAACTGACGAGCGCTCCAGCACGCCGAGCTGATGCTGCAGCCGCCAAACAGGTCGATCGCGCGGGATCGCTGCTCAACACTACGCCTCCGAAGTGCAGTCCGCGGGCATGAGCAAGCTCATGAGCGTAAATGTCCGACATCGATAGTTGACTATCCGCACCGGGATTGCGCAGGAAGAAAAAGTCACGCGCGCCGCGCTCGCCACGCGCAACGAACGCAAGGGTCGTGGGCGTATCAACGATGCGCACGTCGTCGACGTTGACATTTTCGTGCGCCAGCGTGCGCATGAGAAATCGACCGAACGCATCGCGGCTAAGCGAGCCTGCAAAGTGCACGTCGTTGCCGAGGCGCGCAATGCCCACCGCAACATTGGCCACCGCGCCGCCCGCTGCGCGGCGGAACAATTCGCTTGCGCCGACGTCGTTCACACGCGTTTGTGCGACAAAATCGATAAGTGCTTCTCCGACGCACAACACGAAGCTCATAAAGGGTTGAGCTCCGTACCGCAGAACTGCGCTTCGTTGAACATGACGCGCGATCGCGCCGCCATAGAGCTCGCATGAAACTGTGCTGTAGCTCGCAGTCGTATGCCCGCATGCTGGCGAGCGGCGATCTTACGCAGTTGGAGTGGGTCGATCTCTGCGCCAACGATCTTATGCTCGACGGCGTCGAATTTGTGCGCTCGCATTTTCCCCGTCTCGACACTGAATATGTTGCGCAGCTGAAGAAACTCTGCGCCGACCGCGCTCTCACCGTCGCATCGTTTCATCACGACACTCCATTTGAGCCCAGCGAGGTCGACCAGCATACCGCCAAACTCACGAACTCCCTCGAAATAGCGGCGGGCCTCGGTGCGCCGGTCGTACGAATTCGAGCTGGGCAAGAGCAGGAGTCGCCCGTGCTCGCGTGGCGCGAACTCATTCGCGGTTTATCTGCCGCTTGCATACAAGCAAAACAGTATAACATCACATTTGCCTTGGAACCGCGCGCACAATCGCTGGTCGCAACGCCGACCGAGGTCAAGCGGGCGATGAAGGAAACAGATAGTGCCTGGCTGCGGCTCGCAGCAACCGCGTCGATGCTCGGCGCAGGCGTCCGCGACGAGTGGAGCGACGCGCTTAACGCTGCAGTCATTGCCGTTGCGCCCATGGCGCAACTCGACACGTTTGGCGCCGATGAAACAATCGACTACCTTTCCATACTCACCTTTCTCTGGCAGCGCCGTTATCGGGGCTTTCTTTCATTAGAGTATGAGGGCGCTGAGGACGAAAATGCTGCCGTCGCCCGCGCGGTGGCTTGGCTGCGCGGCATTTTGGCAAAGGACGCCCTGAAAGCCGTAGCGACTCAGTAGGCTGCGGCAAAGTTCGCGGTTCGGACCTTTAGACGCAAATGACCCGGCGCTTAAAGCGTCGGGCCTTTTGCTTTTCCCCAAAGTGCCGTTACCCGCCGGAGATTAGAACCCGCTTTCAGCAGGTGGGTGCTGGCCCGGCCATCGGAAGGCTTCCCTCTGCGTGGAGGGCTTGCTCAAAAATGGCTCGGAGCTCGGCTCCCTCTCGTGACGATGTTGGATCAATCACAAGACGAGCTCTCGCACACCCCAGGGTCCGCGCGACGTATCGCGCTTGGCAGTAACGGTAGCACGTGCCGCTGCCAAACACAAGTCTTGACAACGGCGCGTGCCTTGTTCTTATAGAGTCTAAAACGCAGTAACCTTATACCAGAAATTGACCTGACGTGGTGTGAGGCTTTGTTGCTGATAGTACCCCGTGACCGGATAGACGAAAGCGTTGGGCGCCGGGTAGATCGCGTCGTGGCAGCTCGTAACGCCCTGTACCCACTGAGAAGGCAGCGGACAATCGCCTTCGGGAACCCAGTTACCGGAACTTGAATTTAAGTAGTGGCTGTTCGTCGAGAGCACGGGGCTCAAGATGTTGTTGAAGATATTAATGAATGAAACGCCGACGCGAGCGCTGCCGAGCGAATGTGATATGTAGAGATTTTCCTGATACCATGCCGGCCCGCGCAAGCTCTGCGCGAACGAATTCGGCGCTTCACCGTTGTCGAGGCATCCGAATTGGCCGCTGGCGAACTGCCTGCAGGTTGCGCCCGACACGAACATCGTGGGTGTGCGCGTCAGCGGAACGATGATGAGGTTGCCGCTTGCATCAAGGTCGTAGGTTTGGCGCCCGTTGCCGTATGGGAATCCGGTCGTCCACAGCGTGCCCGAGTTGATCTCCCAACCGCTGTGCTTCCAATCCAGCGAGAGATTCCCAGACCAAGGCGCAGAGTACGTCGCCGGCAGATAATTCTTTGCGACTATGTTCGCCAACGTTCGCGTGCTGCCGAAGCCACCGAAGTAGGGGCCCGCAAAGGATAAGACGTTGCTCTTGGTATCGTTGTAGGTGAACGAGAGGAAAGTTGATAGTCCGTCCGTCACTTCGCGCGACACGCCCAACTCAACGCCTCTGGTATGGGTCGATCCGCCGTTGGTGAACTGAGTCACCCCTTTGAAGGTTGAATACTCGACGACGTAATTGTCATTGTTGTGCGCGTAGGGCGTGATCCGCATCGATATCTGATGTGGGAAGAGATGCTCCCATGAGAAATCCCAGCTCTTCGCCACCGCAGGTTTTTGCGGCGAGAATGAGGGCCGGTTCGCTTGCGGAAAATGCGTTGCCGGGCCAAAGTTCTCGGCATACGCGGTGCCAATAAACTGCCCCAGATATTCGTATGAAGCGCGGAAAACGTCGTTATCGCCGGCATGATAGGTCGTGGCGAAACGCGGACTTACAAACGATTCGGCAAATGGCGTAGCGCTCCCGGGCTCGGGGACACCAAAACCATTGAGCACCGGAGAGATCGAGTAGTGTTCCAGATCCCAGCGTACGCCCGGCTCGAGTACCCACTTGCCGCCGCTGATGTGATCGCTCGCGTACGCACCATAGATTTCCGTCGGGGCTTGTGTGACGCGGTCGAAAAAAGGCCAGCCGAGGTATATGCCGCTGACCGGATCGAGCGCTGGCGGACAGCAATCGGCCACCGCCCGGTAATTCTTGTCGAACTCGTAGCCCGCACCAATCTTGAGCATGTTGTGCTCGCCCAACTGGTTCGCGTAGTCACCGTTGTAGAACGTTTGCAGCGTGTGGCGGTCTTGGTAGTAGCATCCGTAGCACCACAGATCGAACGGTGAGAACGACCCTTGCCCAAACGCCGGTTGTCCAAACGCGCACGGGCCGAACGGACAAGGCTCTCCAACGTTTTGCGCCCACTCTTCGTCAAAGAAGTATCCGTTATTGGATTGGGCCACACGCAGCCGCAAATACGACCGGTCGTTGATCGTGCGGCTATATGCCAGCTTTTGGATATTATAGTAATGGTACCAAGCGTCGGCGTTCAGTTTTTGAGCAAGCGTGACCGGACCGGCGCATGGTGCCGCTACGCTGCAGCCCGGGGAGGTCGTGTCGGCGGGCTCACCGACGGCAGCGAGTTGGGTGCCTTGGTTGCCGCCATAGCTCGTTCGGAAGATGCCGACGCCGCTCTCAAAGACATACTGTAGATCGTTTCGGTTATTGTCGCCGAAGCGGTAGTGCAAGTTGCCGATCGTGTCCTTGGTGTTGACAAAGTCAAAGCTCTCAATGTTTTCGTAATAGAATGTGCCTGGTGCTCGCCCGACGAGCTGATCGGTGTTCGTGTACGAGCCGGCCACGAAGAACGACCAGCGGTTGTCTGGCGTCGCGGTGCCGTATTCCAAGTCGAGCGTGTGATCGTAGGCGGGCCCGCCGATGCCAAAGGTTACGTCGCCCTTCTGCGGGTAGGTGCCTTGCTTCACTGCCATGTTGATAACGCCGCCGTTGGAACCACCTTGGTCAGCCCCAAGGCCGCCGGTCGTCACCTCGACGTTGCCGATGCCTGTCGTGCTGAGCTCCGTGCTGTAGAAGCCGACCGTGCGATCGACAATGGGAATCTCTTCGAACTCCCATCCGAGTTCGGTCGTCGTTCCACCACGAATGATGGGAGAGTTGCTGGTGGGTCCACTCGTGATGCCCGGCGTTCTCCAGAGGACGTCATACAGGGTGTGGTGAGTGCTATCTCCCAAAAGGGTGTTCTGGAGTGCAGACGTGATGTTGTACGTGTTCGACGTGACGTTAGGCTGTACAAGCGTGGTCTTCGTCGCCGTGACGGGCACGCGCCCCAGCGTCGTCACATGGGCGTGCAGCACCGCGTTGACGACGAGACTTTGATCCTGGAAGACATTGACGCCATTGATGACGGTCGGATCGTACCCTTCACCTGTGACCGTGACTGTATATGTGTCGGGTGCCATGTTCACGATTGAATAGAAACCGCGACTGTCCGTCTTCCCCTTGTCGTTCCCAGTAGGCGCGGTGGCGCTCACCGTCGCGCCCGCAATAGGAGCGCCGGCATCTGTCGTCACCGTTCCGGTGAGGTTGCCTGTCGATATGGCAAACGCGGGTCCTTGTGTGAGGACGCCTGCGACCAACGCGAAGGCCACAACGACAACGAACTTAGAAACTTTCGAAAGGGAAATACCCATAAACACCATAGGTTTCTCTCCTTTTTTCTGCGACCAGCACGGGAGCATTTTCCAGTGCACACTGCAAACCTGCAAGTCTCTGCGGCTCAGGCACGGAACTGTTCCGACGCGAATGTTCGAGTTCGCCAGTAACTTAGCAAGCGCTTACAAAAGAGGAGAACGTCGGTGTCATCGAGCGCGGCAACGCACCAAAGCCCGACGAGCATTGCGCTTGAGCCGTTAGCGCTTCACCTGCGGCACACGTTTACGATCGCTCGCGCGTCCGAGGACGTTGCCACAACGGTGCTTCTGACCTTAAAAGTTGGAGGCATCGCTGCGCTTGGCGAAGCGTCTCCGATCGAGCGCTACAAGGAGAGCATCGAACAAGTTGCCGATCTGCTGCAACGCCTGCCGCTCGATGGCGTGGATCTGTGGCGCTTCGACGACGTGATCGATCTCTTGCCCGTACACGCGTACGCGGCACGTTGCGCGCTGGACCTGGCGCTTCACGATCTGGCCGGGAAACGCGTCGGCATTCCCGTTTACAAACTTCTCGGACTCAATCCCGAGCGCACGCTCGAGACGTCATTTACCATCGGTATCGCGGATCTCGATAAGACCGTTGAGAAGACGAAGGAAGCGCGTCATCTCCCCATTCTCAAAGTGAAACTCGGCAGCGGAAACGAGATCGAAACGCTCGAGGCGATACGCTCGGTGTATAGCGGCCGCATTCGACTCGACGCGAACGAAGGATGGACGCCGCAAGGCGCCGTGTCGATGTTAAAGGCGCTGAAGCGTTTCGACATCGAGTTTTGCGAGCAGCCGATCGATGCAGGTCACCCCGAGCAGCTACGCTTTGTCAAAGAACATTCACCAATTCCAATCTTTGTCGATGAAGATTCGCGGACACTCACTGACATCGCCAGGCTCCATGGTTGCGTCGATGGCATTAACATCAAGCTCGTCAAGTGTGGCGGGATAAGAGCCGCGATCGCGATGATCCACGCGGCGCGTGCACTCGGGATGAAGATTATGATCGGCTGCATGATTGAGTCTTCAGTCTTGGCGACAGCCGCAGCTCACCTTACGCCACTGGTCGACTACGCCGACATCGATGGACCTCTTCTCATAACGGATGATCCGTTCGTTGGCGTCCGCTACGAAGGCGCACGCTTGCGCCTCCCCGACGGTCCCGGGTTAGGGGTAGTGCCCAGACCTTCGACGTAATCTTCGATCATGAGCGCGCAAGCTCGGCGGCGGTACGTCGCACTGACCGATGGCTATCTTGCCGATGTTCACCATGCTAAGACGGCGCATGGGGTCCTGCGCTATGGCCGCGACGACGTCGTTGCAATTATCGACCCCGAGTTCGCCGGTCGCCGTTTGCGCGACGTCGTCCCTTCAATCGACCGCGACGTCCCGGTCGTGGCGTCGATGCGTGAGGCGTTGGCATTTTCACCAACGTCGCTGCTCGTTGGCGTCGCCGTCTCGGGCGGCGAACTCCCTCCCAAATTCCGCGCGCATGTCCTGGATGCAATTGATGGGGGTCTAGAAATCGTTAACGGTCTTCACCAGTTCGTCACTGAGGACGCCGAGTTCGTCGCGCGTGCAAAAACGAGCGGCGCGCGACTGTGGGACGTGCGCAAACCCCCGGACGACATTGCGCTTTTCTCGGGCGAAGCTTATGGCGTTCCGCAGATCGTCACCTTAGCGGTCGGCAGCGATTGCGCGGTTGGCAAAATGTCCGTCATGCTCGAGATCACGGCAGCGGCGATCGCTGCGGGAGCGCTGGCCGAATTTGTAGCCACCGGCCAGACGGGCATTATGATTGCGGGCAAGGGCATCTGTGTCGATCGCGTGATCTCCGATTTCGTTTCGGGAGCGGCAGAGCGCCTTGTGCTCGGTGTGGCTGCGGACACCGAGTACACATTCGTCGAGGGCCAAGGCAGCATCATTCACCCGGCGTTTGCCGCGGTCACCTACGGGTTGATGTTCGGCAGTGCACCCGACGTGCTCGTTTTTTGTCACGACGTTGAACGCAAGACGATCGGCGACGGCGAATTTGACGTTGCTATTCCCGATTTGAAGATGCTCTGCAATCTTTATGAATCAACGCTCGCGCCGATCAAGCCGGCACCATGCGTGGCCGTTGCGCTCAACACTAGAAATCTGAGCGCAGCGCAAGCCCAAGCGCACCTCCAACAAGTACAGGCGCACACCGGCCTGCCCACCGACGACGTCGTTCGATTCGGCGGGAGCAAGCTCTGGCACGCGGTGCGAGCAGCCGGCGAACGAACGCCGAAATGGCTCGCGCTGCGTCAAGCGGCGCGCGGATGATCATGTCCGATCCACAAAGGCGCTGCCGGATGGTGCGGCTCATCATAGCGATGCTCGCATTCGCGAGCATCTCAATTACCCCGAGCGCCTGCAGCAAAGTTAACACGCACGCTTCGAAAGAACCCGTTTCAGGTGCAAACGCGTGGACGATCCACGGCATCGTTCGTCTCGCCGTTGCCGAGGAGCCTAACACCCTCGTGCGCATGTTTTCGAACCAGTCATCAGCCGATGACGTAACGGCGCTGCTCTTCGAACCGTTTTTCCGCTACGACGACCACATGCGTCCGGTGCCCGCGCTCGCCACGGAATTTCCGAGCCTTCAAAACGGGCTGATCAGCAAAGATGGCTTGCGCGTCACGTTCAACCTACGGCAAAACGCCTTGTGGTCGGACGGCGAACCGGTCACGTCCAAGGATGTGATATTTACTTGGCACGCCATCGTCGATGGTAACAACCCTGTCGTCTACACGTGGGGTTATGACAAGATCAAAGACATCATCGCGGACAGCCCGCATCGGGTCACCTTTGTGCTCAAGCAACGCTTCAGCCCGGTCGTCTATCTGTTCTCGGAGGGTACCTTCTCACCGTTACCGGCGCACCTGCTGGCCAAATACAAAACGCTGCGCAGCATTGGGTATAATGCAGCTCCGGTCGGTGACGGCCCCTTTGTGCTCAAGCAGTGGATCCACGGTTCCGATCTCATCTTTGTGCCGAACGAACGTTACTGGCGCGGGCGAGCGCACGTGCGCGAAATCCATTATGAAGTCATTCCCGATAGTACGACGCAGCTCAATGAGCTTCGCACGCACGAAATCGATGTGCTGGAAGCCGTCTCCAAACCACTGACTGGACAACTCGCCTCGATCTCCGGCATTAACATAGTGACTCAGCTCGCCGACCAATACCGCCATCTCGATTTCAACGTCAATAATCCGATTCTCAAGGATGTCAACGTGCGACGAGCCATCGCTCGCGCTATCAACGTACCGAAAATCATCGCCACCGTCTACGCGGGTCAAGGCGTGCAAGCCGTTTCTGATATTCCGCCATTCTCGTGGGCGGCTAATGACTTGCCGCCCATCCCGTACGATCCCGATCAAGCGCGCCGCCTGCTCGATAAATCGGGATGGGTACCTGGGCCGGACGGCATCCGCGCTAGAAACGGAGAACGGCTTGAACTCTCCATTTCCTCGACGACTAACAACAGGCCGAACGCAAGCGCCGAAGCGCTCGTGAGCCAAGAACTCAAGACAGTCGGAATCGATCTCACGATTAAGAACTATGCGGGCACGGTACTTTTCGCTCCGGACGGTCCCCTCTATGGCAACAAGTATGACATGTCGTGGATTGTCAACACAAACGGCGTCGATCCAGACGACATAGGGAACTGGGGTTGCGACTATTTCCCGCCGCACGGAGGCAACACCGACTACTATTGCAACCGGACAGTTGACAAGCATCTCGTTGCGGCGCAGCGCACGTACGATCAAGCCGAACGACGCGCCCAGTACAAGGAAGCCTGGCGCATCCTCCTCGACGACGTGCCATCGGTTATCATTTACTGGGATCGAGTCGTCCACGGAACCAACCGCGATCTCAAAAACTTCAAGCCGTCGCCTGTCATCACCAATTATTGGAATGCCTGGGAATGGGAAATCTAGCGTTTGCGTTGGTGCTCGCCGTGTCGCTGACGGTTCTTCGTTTTGCAAACGTGCAGTCGCAGGATTTCACCTCAGAGGCGCACGCGGCTGAGCATCCCTTCACGAGCGCAATTGCTTCGTGGAATGTAAAAACGCCGGGAGGATCCTGGATCGAGACCCAATTGCGTGCTCGCATTGGCAGCCGCTGGACGAACTGGTATGAGATGGGTCATTGGAGTAAGGATGAAAGCGGCGGCCACCGGCATTCACTCCAATCGCCGCCAGATTCGGATGGCAAGGTCGACACTGATACGCTCTATCTCAAGACCGCAGCCGACGCGTGGCAGGCACGTGTGTATTTCCACCCTGGCGCCCGCGGCACGATGCCGATGCTGACGCTTCTTGCAGTCACGACCGGCAATGACACGGTCGCCTCTCAGAGCGTGTCGACCAAGAGCGCGTGGGGAGTCGATATCAATGTTCCCGAGCGAACGCAACGCGTCGATGAATCTCCCGGCGCTCTCGGCGGTGGCGGGGATGCGTGGTGCAGCCCAACGAGCGTGTCGATGATCATGGCCTATTGGGCGGCACGCACGAATCATCCGCAATGGAATGTCGACGTACCGTCAAGCGCGGCGGGCACATACGATCCAGTGTATAAAGGCTGCGGGAACTGGCCGTTCAACGTCGCCTTCGCATCAGAACATGGACTCGCCGGCTGGGTCGAGCGGCTCGCAGGGATGTCCGATCTCGAGCGCTACCTGTCGCTCGGCGTTCCACTCATCGCGAGCATTCGCGTCAAGACGGGCGAGCTGGATGGGTCACCGTACAAAAACACGGATGGTCATTTGCTTGTCGTGCGCGGGTTCACGCGCGACGGTGACGTGATAACCAACGATCCGTACGGGCTCCCCGGGCACATTCGTATCGTCTATAAACGCGCCCAATTCGAGCACGTGTGGATGGGCGGATCGAGAGGCATTGTGTATGTCATTGCTCCGCCGTTGCTGATCGACAAAATTCGGTAACCAAACTCGTCTTGAGGATAGTACCGCGCGTTGGAAATGTCCGCGCCCGCGAACTCAGCGATGTCGTCATACGAGCATCATGGCGCCGCGGTTGCCGCGACAGCTGCGGTAGTCCGCAAGGCCAGTTCCCTCAATGTAGCGGACGTATTCGTTTGCATCTTGTGCGCGGATGCGCCCGTGCCAGACTCGAGCGATCACGATCGCTAGCCGAGACCGCGGCGCGCGACTTCGAGGTTCATAATGAGGCCTGGTAAGAGCCGCACAAAAGTGCCGTTGCTGCGACGCAGTTCAGCCCGCTTTGTGTCGTCGATGTCGCACGACTCGACAAGGTCATCGCTCAGGTAGAGGCGGTGGGGAAGCAATTTGGCCGCTTCCACCGTCGCCTTGGAAATTTCTGCGCCCAGCGCCTGATACTGCTCGTCTTGCGCGAGCGGCTTGCAATCCCTCCACCATACTTCGAGCCAGTCCGGGTACGATGCCATCGCGCGATATTCAGTTTCGATAAACGGCAAGCCTAACGTCAACTTCATGTCTTCATAAATCGAACGGACGCGCGGCGGCGCGTCGCGCTCCTCGATGATCGTGAAGCGCACCCCGCGAAATTCCTTCGGCCGCTCGCGTTCTTCTTCGCGGTGAGGTCCTTTGGTGCCGACACCTCCAACCGGCATGCGGCTCAGCGCGATATCTACCGCCGTTGCCAGGATCGCTAGTTTCGGATTGACTTCTGTGAAGAGATCAACGATCTCGCGCATACGTTGCAGTTCGTTCTCGCCAACCGCGCGAGCACGCAACAGATCCGCGTGATCGGCGATCGGCCAGCTGTGCGTCCCCTCGCGCACTTTTGCATTAATGGAGCCGGCGAGCTCCGCGAATTCAACGGTCAACACGCTTGGCCGCAACCGCCGCCAGGTAACGTCGAGAAACCGCGGGTATGCTGCCCACGCTTGGAAGATGAGATTGACGAGCGGTACCCGCAGCGCACCCTTGATGTCGCGAAACGCCTCGCGCGCGCGCTCGTCAGTGGCTTCACTCTCCCGAACGAGCGGGATGCTTTGCATCATTGCTCCTTATGCGCGGCGCGACGGTTCGACGTCAGTGCGCAAATGCAGCTCTTTGAGAACGCCCGGTTCCACTTGAGTTGGGGCGTTGACCATCACGTCCTGAAAACGCTGATTCTTCGGGAATGCAATCACCTCGCGAATCGATTCGCCACCCGCCATCAGCAAGATAATGCGGTCCAACCCGAGAGCGATCCCGCCATGCGGTGGTGCGCCGTACTCAAATGCCTCGAGGAGAAACCCGAAACGGTGCTCGACCTGCTCCGGTGTGTAACCCAGCATCGCGAAAATCTTGCGCTGCATGTTCGGATCGTGAATACGAATCGAGCCGCTGCCGAGCTCCATACCGTTGAGCACAACGTCATAGTGTTGGGCGCGCAGCCGCAGCGGGTCGCCTTCGAGCGACTCACTCCCGGGAGCAGGTGCAGTAAATGGATGGTGCGCGGGCTGCAGCGCTCCCGTTTCCTCATCACGCTCGAAGAGAGGAAAGTCGAGCACCCAGCAAAATGCGAATACCTTGGGATCACGTAGGCCTTTCTCGTCCCCAAGATGCAGCCGCACCTTGCCGGCAATTGTGCGAGCAACCGCGGCGTCATCTGCGACCATGTAGATCGCGTCGCCGTCGCTTGCGCCTATTATCGATCGCAGGGTTGCGAACAGTTGATCGGTCAATGCCGACTTTGGCAACGAGGATTTGATACCATCCGCTGCAAGCGCAATCCACGCCAGGCCTTTCGCGCCGAACGCAGCCGCTGTTACCCCCAAAGCATCAAAGTCACGGCGCGAGCGGCTCGCGCCGCCGGATTCTACGATCGCTACGATCACCTTGCCCGCGGCAAGTGCATTTGCGAAGATCTTGAACTCGGTCCCGGCAAAGGCGCTGCCCACGTCGTGCAGCTTCATGCCGAAGCGCAGGTCGGGCTTGTCCGAGCCGTAGTCGCGCATCGCCTCGGCGTGCGTGAGGCGCGCAAACGGCGTGTGCACCTGCGCGCCAAGCGCCGTACTGAACATGTGCGCCAGCGTGCCTTCCATGACCGCGATGATGTCTTCCTGACTCGGAAACGTCATCTCCAGATCGATCTGGGTGAACTCAGGCTGCCGGTCGGCGCGCGTGTCTTCGTCGCGAAAGCAGCGCGCGATTTGAAAATACCTTTGAAAGCCGGCGACCATGAGCAACTGTTTGAAGAGCTGCGGCGATTGCGGCAGGGCGTAGAACGCACCCGGGTGCAAGCGGCTCGGCACGATGAAGTCGCGAGCGCCTTCCGGCGTCTGCTTGATAAGCATCGGCGTCTCTATCTCGAGGAATCCATTTGCGTCGAGATAGTCGCGCACTGCTTTGACGGCACGATGGCGAAGCTCGATATTGCGCTGCAAATGCGGACGACGCAAATCAAGGTACCGGTAGCGTAGGCGCAGGCTCTCGTCAACTTCGCCGTCCGTGTGGATGGGAAACGGGGGCGTTTTGGAACGATTAAGGATTTCGAGCGTCTGAGCAGCGATCTCGATTTCTCCGGTCGCAATTTTAGCGTTCTCGGTGCCGGCTGGACGGCGCCGCACGAGACCGCCGGCCGCGACCACATCCTCCGAGCGGAGGGTCGACGCCAGCTCCGTTGCTTCGCCTGCGTTGCGTGGATCGAAGACAACCTGCGTGATGCCAAAGCGATCGCGCACGTCGATAAAGATCAGCCCACCGTGGTCGCGAGTGCTGTTGACCCAGCCTCTAAGCTGTACGTCCGCCCCCTCATCCTTGGCGCTCAGCTCACCGCAGGTAATGCGACGCGTCTGGCTCACGAAGCGCCCAGGCCGTCCGCAAGCGCCTGCTTGATGCCGCTCACGTAATGATACTGATATGCGATCTGGCGCGCGATATAGGGCCATGTGTTCTTGGGCGGCGCTTCAACGCTTGCGCCGGCCCGCTCGAGCGCCTGGCGCAAGGCCGGCGCGGCGTGCAGCGCAGAGTGCATCCATAAGGAAACGGGCGTCATGCCCAGGTATGCTTTCACCTTCATATCCCGATGCTTGCGATAAAAGCGCACAGTCGACACACCGGCCAGCTCCATCCGCCCGATCTGCTCTGTGAACCCTACCAGGTGCCAATGATAGTTCACGGCTTCCGGATCGTAAAGAATTTCTACGCCGTCTTTCTGGAGTCGATAGCCCAATTCCAAGTCCTCGTGTCCGTATCCCGTGAACAGCTCGTCGAAACTCCCGACCCGTAACAGGTCGTCTCGCCGTACGGATGCGTTGCCGGTGAGAAAATAGAGCCATCCCAGTCGCCGGCGCGCGGCCGGATGGAGAGGGCGCCGGATGGCGGGGTTATCGCGTTGCAGCCGATAGTCGTCGAGGGAGCGGACCTGCAGCTCGCATCCTACGATCGCAATGCGTTTGCCGGCGTTTTGCCTGTGACCCATTGCATGACGCTCGAGCAGCGTCGGCGATGCAAGAATGTCTGCGTCGGTGAACAAGACGACTGGTGCCCGCGCCGCCTCGATGCCCGCGTTACGCGCCGCACCTCGGCCGCCATAGGCGCCCGGAATGTAACGAACGCGCTCCTGTTCGCGCTGGCAAATGCCGCGAACGTAGTCTGCGGTGGCGTCGCTGCTGCGCGAATCGGCAATCACGATCTCGTATGCAGCTGCCGGCAGCGTCTGATCGAGCAGCGTGGGTAACACTTCACGCAACGTGTCGATGCGATTGTACGTCGGCATGACGACGGAAATTTCAAGCGGGTTCATCGTGCGCTTATGATACCGCCGTCGTTCCGTGACGATCGCGTAGCGTGCATGACGCGGCTACCACATCCTCGATAAGCGGGCCCGAGCCCGCTCCGAGCGGGGGTTTGGTGAGCATCGCGTTAGGCACGCGCCATGGGCTCCATTCTTGCGAGCATAACCGGAAATACGCGCGTTCGAAAATAACGACCACGGGCTTGCCAAGCGCGGCTGCAACATGCGTTGCACCCGTGTCGACCGTGACCACAACCGCGGACTGCGCGAGCACGGCAGCCCAGCGCAGCAATGGGAGATTGCCCAACCAGGTGACTTTTGCCGAGTTCAAACCGCTGCGCAGCGACTCAGCAACGGCTTCCGTTTCGTTTCCATAGGTCACAATGACGTCGTTGTGGACGAGCGCAAGTGCGCTGATGAGACGCTTCACAGCATCCGCACCGAAGTTTCTCGTAAACCAACGGGGCGCAAGGGCGAGCACAACTGCTCCCGAAGGCGCGTTGTTTAGTGCCCACGCAACGTCTTCGTCGCCGAGCCGTAAGGTCAGCGCTTCCGTCAACGCATTTCCGCCAGCCAGTTTAACGAGCGCGAGCACTTGGTGGACTTCGTGAAGAACAGGCTGCTCCGGAAAACGATCGGCAATTTCCGGATCCGCTTCAGACAAACACCACTCGGTCAGGGCGAGCTGTGCGAGCAATCGGCTCAAATAACGCCGGCGATAAACGTAGCCGATCCGCTTGTGCGCGTTCGAGACACCGGCGAGGAAGATGTCGTCCGTGCGCGGAGCTAGGCCGACTACGATGTCGGCGCTTTTCCCTAGTCGTGCTACCTTTGCAATCGCTTCGAACGGAGAGCGGTGCGGCAAGAGCACCAGCTCATCGACATCGGGATTATGGCGCAGCACGGGCTCTGTATAGCCCGTGATGACCGCCGTGATGTGTGCGTGTGGCCACGATCGACGAAACGAGGCGATCGCCGGCGTTGAGAGCACGAGGTCGCCGACCCGATCCGTGCGGATGAGCATGATGTTTCGATAGCCGACACCGTTCGGACTCACCGACACGCTCACGACAAGCCCTTTGTTAACTCGTCAAAATACTCACTGCGAGCGAGACGCTGAGCTGCCCAACGGCGCAGTCCTATCGGCCATCTGTTGTGGTCCTGGTCAGGCGAGGCAATGCGATCGAGCATGGCAGGCCAGCCTGCGTGTCGGGCTACGGTGCTCCACCACAGGAGCGGCGCCAGCATGCCTGTGGCAAGGGCGATGCGCCAATGCGGATGTTTCGCGAAAAACTGCCTCGCGGTTCGCGCTTGCGAGCGAGCCTGTCGCGCCGCGCGCGCGAATTGCGCTGGCGCGAGTGGCGGTTTGAAATGATAGACGATGGCATCGCGGGCAAGAAGCGATGGGACTCCTTTGCGCCGCAAGCGGAAGCCGAGTTCGAGATCCTCCCAGCCGTACTCGCGGAAGCGCTCGTCGAAGCCTCTCGTCTCGCTCAGTAGCTCACGTGGCACGGATACATTCGTCGTCCAAAAATAGGCTCCGGAATAATGACGCAGCGAATATTTCGGCGGTGGCAGGTTGTCGAATGATTCGACGTTTATCGCGACGCCGCGGCAGATCGTGCGGCGATGCTCTCGGTGAAATCGAACGTGCGCTGACAAAAGGCTCCGAGTTGCGAGCACGTCGTCGTCCATGAAGAGAATGATTTCGCTGCGAGCTCGTTCGATGCCGACGTTTCGACCGTGAGCCAAGCCCGCGTTGGGCTGACGGACGAGGTGGAATGCACACGTGGGCCGCACGTTCCGGAGAATCTCCTCGTAGGTACCGTCGTTTGATCCGTCATCGACTAAAATGACCTCATAGTCTTTCGGATCGAGATCTTGGTGGAAGAGCGCTTCGAGGACGCGACCGAGCAATGCGCGGCGATTATACGTGCACAGCTGAACGGTGATCAACGGACGGCGTTGGTCGGTGCTCGACGCCTTCACGCGACCTCCGATGGAGAGGGTGAGGCAATACTTCGCGCTGCCGCAACGACGCGCTCGGGGGAGAGCGCCGCATAACAGGCAAATGTGCGGCACGTTTCCTTGCGACAGGAACCTGGGCAGGGGTAGTCAGGCCCAATGACCGCGACGCGTGGACCCATAGGGTGCCAACGCTGAGGTAAATCGGTGCGCAAAGCAAAGATGCCGACGGTTGGCGCGCCCGCGGCGGCCGCAAGATGCATTGGACCTGAATCGAGTGCAACAACAACGAGGGCGCGACGTGCCAGTGCCGCAAAACCACGCATAGTCGTCTTGCCGGCGACGTCGAAGACCGGCTTTGTCATCAGACGTGCAGTCCGCGCGACCAGTGCCGCTTCATTACTTCCCCCAGTCAGCAGCACGGGTGCTTGAAATGCTGCACCCAGGGCATCCCCGATGACGGCGAAATGGTCGCTGGGCCAATGAGGCGCGTATGCCGTAATCCCACGCGCTGTATGGAAGATGACAAACGGCGCTGCTCCGACCGTTTGAGCGATCAGGCTCGCCGCTTCTGCCTCGTCCGCCGCAGTGAGTTTGATCTCCACCGCATAGTCTTCAGGCAGAGGTTGTGCCCCAAGTGCTCGGGCGTAGTCCATTTGCACGTCGGTCCAGTGGCTATGCGTGTCGCCGGTTTCCGTTCTAATGCCGACGCGCTTTGTGTATCGAAAAGAATACAACCGGCGCAATTGTCCGACGCGCTCGGGGATGCCCGCGGCTTGCACTACCTTCGCGATCCGCGGATTCGACCAGAAGACGACTGCATGCGTATAGTGTCTGGCGCGCAATATCTCCACCAAAGTCTTTTCCGGAGTCACGCCGTCATCTGCGAGGACGTCGCCGACCGAGGGTTGACCAACAAGAAGCGGAGCCGCATAGGTCGTGGTGAGCACGTCCAGCGGCGTGTGGAAGTGACGGCTCAGCGCTGCGATCGCCGGTAGCGCCGCCATCAAATCTCCGGCACCGCCGCCGGTGCATACTGCCAATATTTTTGGTGTCATTGCTTTGTGACCGCGTGCACGGCTTTGCCGATTTGAAGTCCGAGGTGCTCTTCTAGCCCTGAGCGCCAGGCTGGCTTCACGAGGCAGCGAGATGCGCCCGCCCAAGGATGCCATTGCTGCGACAGCCGATCAAAGTCTGCTTCGTCGAAGAGGTCGATAACGCCCGCGCCGAGCATGCCTGCCACATGGGCTGCGCCGGTGTCGGGTGTTACGAGCGCAACCGCACAGTCTAGTGCGCCGAGCCAACCTGGGACCGAAAGCGACGCGAGCACGTCGATGCGCGCTGCGCCTGGCGGCATTTGCTCCATCACCGAACACGCCAAGCCTTCGTCCTGCGTTGAGGCAAGCAGCACGATCCGGTCGTAGCCGGACGCTGTCGCCGTCGAGCTGACGAGTTGCGCAAGCGAGGTGGGCGCCCATCCTCCGGTCAGCAATTTCGGCGTGATCTGAAAAGCGAGCGCTCCATTTGCCGTGGCCGCCGCATCAGAGCGTTCGACGCGCAGCCAGGTTCGCAAGTCATGCGGCGCGGCTGGGACCGGCACGAGAGCACCCAGCGCTTCGGCGAGACGATAGAGCGTCGTCACTTCATGTTCGGGCGACGCTATCCACGCGGCTGGACGATATACGGCTGCGGTGAGCTGGCTTCGCTGCCACAATGACTTGAACGGCTTTTGCAAACCATGCCAAAATCCGGCGCGCCGCGGTGCGCCCGAAAGCCGACCAAGCTGGTACCCCGCAACTTCCTCGGTGGCGATGAGCGCACGCGTATAGTGTTGTGCGATGAGCTGCCTGCGCAGCTCTGCGACCGGCTGGTCGTCGTCATAGACATGAATGGAGGCGACGCGATCCGAGAAGAGCGTCGCGTTTGCCGTGGAGCAGATGGCGCCGAAGGATGCGCCAGGAAAAACTCGGCGCAAACCCTCGAGCGCGGGAATACACAGCGCAGCGTCGCCGACACCGTCCAGCCGCACAAGCAAAATCGCTTCGCGCTCTACCATTCCGCACGCCGCAGCGCCGACTTTAGGGCGTCAAGATACGCCGCGTCAACGAGTGCTTCGGACGCGAAGGCGTGGACCAAAGAGCCCGGCCGCGCGCTGCGTGTCAGGCGTTCGTAAAAAGTTCGCAGAGGCTTTGCGTTCACGATGGCGGCGCGCGCGAAGTTTGCGGTGTATGCTCCTGTTGCAAGGCGGACGGCGAGTGACGGCACTTTGCGGACGAAACGCGCTGCCATCGTACCCTTTTCGATCGCGAGGGCGCGTCGCCGGTCCAGGGTCACCGAACGCGGTGGTTTGACGTGATAGATGTATGCCGGCCATGCAAAAACGCGTGCCAGACCTCTTGACCGTAGGCGCAAGCCGACATCCGTGTCCTCCCAACCGTACAGATCGTAGCGTTCATCGAACCCGCCGACAGCCTCGAGGTCGACCTTCGGCACACTCACGTTGCACGTACAAAAGAATGCGCGCGAGTAATGACGTGCCGCGGGCACAATGACATGATCTTTGTCTGGGACGTTAACGATCGGGCCCGACACAACCGCCGAGCGCGCGTGCTCGTCATGCGCACGCAGGTGTTCCGCCACAAAATTTTCCGGCGCAACCGTGTCGTCGTCGCAAAAAATCACGATGCGTCCGCGCGCTTGCGCAATTCCCGCATTCCGAGCTTTGGCGCGATTTGGATCAGCCACGAAGACGCCGCGCACTCTGTCGCTCGCATGCGCGGCGATAACCTCGTGTGTCTGGTCTTGCGATCCATTGTCGACCACAATGACTTCAAACCGTTCGGGGTTTGACTGCAAAGCGAGCGCAGCGAGGCAATCGCCAAGCTCCCTCACGCGATTGTGCGTGGCAACAACGACGCTTGCGTCCGGCATGTGTAAGCCTACCCGGCCATCCGCGGCGCCGCGATTTTTGCAGCGAGCCCGAGCACGTCGGCGGCCATGCGGTCGGCCGCGCCGGCATCCTTTGCGTACAAGCCTGCGAGGGTTTCACCCATCACCCGCAAGGCGCTCGTGTCCTCGAGCATTTCTGCGGCCTTCGCCGCAACCTGTTGCGGTTGCAGTATGCCGCGGATTTCTGGCGCGATGAAGCGCCCTGCATCGATGTTGGGCTGCGCAAACATCGGGATCCGCTCGGCAACCCTATACGCTATCCAGCGTTTGAGCGGACGACCGATGACGGGCACGCGATGCAGATATGCCGCGATGCCATTCATGGCGATCTCGTCAAGGCGATTGAGCGGCACCGCCACGAGCAGCGCGCGGCCGAGTACCGCCGCCTCCATGCACTTCGTGCCCGGGATGCCGATAACGAGTTGGCTCTTGGCGATCGTACGATAGTCAGTCGACCGGTCGACTGCGAAACGAGCACCATCAACGATGATGGCGCTCTCAGCTACATCGTACATGCCTTTGACGCCGAAATGCTGGGGATCGCCCGACCATTCGACGCCCTCGCGCAATTCTTCATCGCTGTTAAACGGGGACAGAACAAATGTCACCTCGAGTCCCGGACGCAGTTTCACGAGATCGCGAGCGACGGCCATAAAAAATGGCATGAGAAAGCGCAGCTCATAAGGACGGCTGCCCGGTAAGATGCACACACCGCTGCCCACCCCCGGCGGCAGAGGTGGCTCACGCAACGATCCGATGACTGAGTCAGCGACGAGATTACCAACGACGCGAACGCGATCGGGCGGCGCGCCCATGCCGCGCATTTCTTGCGCGTTGCGTTCATCCAGTGCGTAGAAGCGCTCGAAGAGACGAGCGTACGAGCGCCGAGCGAACTTGTAGGTCAGAGGTGAGAGTCCGAGCCGGCGAGCGATGGTCACCGCGTGAAAAAGGTCACCGCCCAGATATTGAAGCACGCCGTTGCGACGCTCCATTCCGGCAATGTGACGGCCGAGCAGAAAACGGCTGTATGCCTGGGGATCGATCACGCGTGAATGCGGGAACATCAATTGCAGCAACTCGGTTTCTTTACCGGTCGCGTAAGCGCACGGCAGCACGACCGTCGTGACGCGAGCGTGTGGCTCGCGGTTGTAGACTGCACGCAAGAAGGGCCGTGTCCAGCCCATAACTTCGCCCGGACCGTTGGCGGTCACGACAATGTCAGGCTGGCTCATTTCGAGATGCGCTCCACAAGCGACGATGTTGAGCGCCCTTGGACATGCGGAGCGAAGACAATGACCCCGCCAACGTCCTTCACCGCGCCGGCCTCAGGCAGCTCAGCCCCCTTATAAGCGGCGTCCTTGACGTGAATGTCTGGGCGGATGATGCGTATGGTTTCGTTAGGACGGAGCTCGTTGTAAACGCACACGTAGTCCACGGACGCAAGAGCGGCGACAACTTCGGCGCGCTCCGCCTCACCCACGATGGGACGTTGCGGGCCTTTGTCAAGCTGGCGCACCGAAGCGTCCGAATTCACACCCACCACGAGCATCGATCCCAGGGCGCGCGCGTATTCGAGATAGCGCACGTGCCCGACGTGAATAAGGTCAAAGACACCGCACGTGAACACGATCTTACCGCCTTGGGCTTTGACTTTGGCGGCGCGTGACGCGATTTCAGCGCGATCGAGGACTTTATCGGCGGCGCGCACGTGATTTTTCGCGTGACACAGCCGCTGCTTGCGGCCGCGCAACCCCTTCGACGATCGCGAACTTCAGTATCTCGTCAGCCGTTGCTGTTGCTGTGCCGAGTTTCTCAACAACGACGCCCGCCGCGACGTTCGCAAGCATGACCGCACGTTCAATCGGCGCTCCAGCGGCAAGCGCAAGCGTCAACGTCGACATGACGGTGTCACCTGCGCCGCTTACATCGTACACCTGGCGTGCCACCGCGGGCACGGATAGAGGGAGCCCTTTCTTCGAATACAGCGTCATGCCGTGCTCCCCACGCGTGATCAGCACGTGCTTGGCACCGGTTCGTTCCATGAGAATACGCGCGGCGCGCGCGAGATCGGCTTCGCTGTTCACCGCGATCCCAGAAGCGCTTTCGGCTTCGGCAGCGTTAGGCGCTATGCAATAGACGCCTTCGAAGGCAGCGATGTTTTGCGGTTTCGGATCTGCGGTGATCACGGGATTGTGTTTGAACCCGCGTAAAACCGCGAGGAGCTGCGGGCTGATCAGTCCTTTGCCGTAGTCGGAGATAACCACCCCGTCAAGGGAGCTGTCGAGCGCACTGAGCGCGCGGCGAAGTGATGTGAGCTTGCGCGCGTCGATAGGCGATGTCGACTCGCGATCCGCCCGAACGACCTGCTGATTGTGCGCGACGATGCGCATTTTTTGGGTCGTGGGCCTCGCTGCAATGCGTGCGACGCCGCGCACGTCCACGCCGAGCTTGCGCAAGAGATCGAGAAGCCGGTTGCCAGAGTCGTCGTCGCCGACAACGCCAAACACTGACACTTTCGCTCCGAGTGCGGCAAGGTTGTTCGCAACGTTGCCGGCACCGCCAAGCGTATACGTGTGGTCCTTGACCTCGACCACCGGAACCGGCGCCTCAGGTGAGATACGCCGGACATTGCCCCAGTACCACTCATCCAGCATCAGATCGCCGATGACGGCGATCTGGCGGCCATGCATGGCACGCAGCAAATCTGCAATCCAACGCTCGTCTCGCGACCGCTTCTTTTTGGGTTTCGAGCTGGACGCAACGCGTGCGTGTTTCATCTATTCCTTCGTTGCGATCGTGCGCGCGGCGTCGAGTAAGTCTTTGGCGCGCATCACCCGCGCATCGGCTCCTCCCGGCGCATCGCGGTCTGCAATAAGTACCGCGCGCGTACCGGCCGCGAGCCCAGCTTCTACGTCGCGCACACCGTCGCCAACCGTCCACGATTGTGCCAGATCGAGGCCAAGCTCCCGCGCAGCCTGCGCAATCATTCCCGGCTTGGGCTTGCGGCAATCGCATTCGACAGCGAATTCCGGGACCTGACCGTCGGGCAGATGCGGGCAACGATAGGTCGCCTCGATGGGAACGCCGCGCTCGCGCAAGAGATCGAGCACTTTCGCGTCAACCGCCTCCGCCTGCGCGGCGGTGATCGTGCCTCGGGCGATCCCGGATTGGTTTGATACGATGATCAGTGCGTACCCCGCCTCGCTTAAAGCGCGAGCGCCTTCTGCCGCGTTTGGCATGAGCCTGACGCCTTCCGGCCGCGATACGTAACCTGTGTCAACATTCAAGGTGCCGTCGCGGTCCAAGAAGACAGCGCGACGCAGCGCCCGGTCGGGCATTTCAGATCACGATCCTGCGAGCGCAACTTCGACAAGCTCGCACAAAATGTGGCCCAGCGCAAGGTGCACCTCTTGCACTTTCCAGGAAGGACCGCTCGGCCCGACAATTGCAATGTCCGCCTCTCGCGCAACAGTGCCGCCGCCATTGCCCGTGAATGCAATGGCGATCGCTCCCTTAGCGCGTGCCGTGCGCAGGCCCGCAACGACGTTCGGCGATTCGCCGGAGGTCGTCATGCCGACGGCTATGTCTCCTGCGCGCACGAGACCTTCGAGCTGACGCGCAAAGACGTGTTCGAAGCCGTAGTCGTTGGCGATTGCGGTGAGCGCGGATGTGTCAACGGTCAGGGCAATGCCGGCATACGCCGGCCGATCGAGCAGAAAGCGGCCGGACAATTCGGCGGCAAGGTGCTGAGCTTCTGCTGCGCTGCCGCCGTTACCGAAGAAAAATACGCGGCCGCTCGCAGACAAAGATCGCACAACGGCAGTAACGGCGTGGCCAATGGGGACGGCATATTCTTCGAGCCTCCACATGTCGCGACGCTCGGCAACGCAATCTGCGAACGACTTCGTCGCTGCTGCGCCGCTCACGTTTCGATCCAAAACATCTCCTGATGCAGCGACACGAGCTGGCCGTCATTCACACAGATGCGGTTAATCTTGCCGCTATACTCGCTGACGATTTCGTTCATGAGCTTCATCGCTTCGAGGATGCACAGGACCTGCCCCGCGACAACCTCGTCGCCAACTTCGACAAAGGGCTTGACACCAGGCGCCGGCGCGCGATAAAAAACGCCGACTAGTGGGGCCGGCACTTTCTTGACGTTAGCCGGAGCTTCAGCCGCTTCGGTTGCGCCTTGCGCTTTCGACGGCGCATACGTTACGCCGCCGCCATGCCCAGCTGGAACAACAGCTGCACTCGGGATGCTCATGCGCAGGTCGAGATCAAGGTCGCCAAATGCAACGCGTAACCGGTCGAGTCCGTCGCGCTGCATGAGCGCGATGAGCTCGTCGAGTACCCGTTTATCTACGTCCACGTCGCCTCCACGTTACGATTTCAGCCGGTGTGAAAGTTCGCTCCTCACGCTGCTCATATCAACGCGCGATCGCTCGCGGGTCGCTAAGTTTTGAATGGTTGCCGAAGATGTGCGCCGTTCGTCTTCACCGATGATCACCGCGTAGCGTGCGCCGCTTTCGCCTGCCGCGCGAAGCTGCTTGTCGATGCTTCGTCGCGTGTAATCCATGTCCGCGGCAATACCGCTAGCCCGCAAAGAGTTTATGAGCGGAACGGCCGCGTACGCGGACTCCTCGTCAAGCGCGACAAAGACGACGTCGAGCCGCGGACGGCCGTCTTGCGGCTCGCCGAAGCCGGCGCCGCGTGCCAGCATGAGCATTCGATCCATGCCCATGGCAAGGCCGACGCCAGGGGTTTGCGGACCCCCCATCGATTTCACCAAACCGTCATACCGTCCGCCGCCGCAGACACTGTTTTGCGCTCCGAGCGCGCTGGAGCTAATCTCAAAGACCGTGCGCGTGTAGTAATCGAGACCTCTCACGATGTGCGGATTGTGTAAAGCGCGGATACCCATTGACTCGAGCAGCGTCCGCAGGGTCGCAAAGTGCTCTTGGCAGGCTTCACATAGGTATGCATCCATCGTCGGCGCTTGCGTCAGGATGTCGATGTCGATCGGATCCTTCGAATCCAAGATGCGCAACGGGTTGCGCGCGAGGCGCTCGCGGCTGGTCTCGCTGAGGCGCTCAGCGTTGCGTCGCAAAAAGGTGACGAGCGCGTCGCGAAATTCCTTGCGACAGTTTTCGCAGCCAAGAGAGTTTATCTCGAGACGATAATCGGTGATGCCGACAGCTCGCATGACTTCCAGTCCGAGCGCGATGATTTCGGCGTCAGCCTCGGGTCCCGCCACGCCAAAACATTCGACGCCCCACTGATGCGCTTGGCGGTAGCGTCCCTTCTGCGGGCGTTCGTATCGGAAGATCGATCCGCGATAGTAGAGCTTGAGCGGCAGCGTCTGCAAAAGATTGTGTTCGAGCACCGCCCGCACGACGGGTGCCGTCAGCTCCGGCCTGAGCGTTATGCTTCGATCCCCGCGGTCGAGAAACGTATACATCTCTTTGTCGACGATGTCCGTACCCTCGCCGATGGGCTTGACGAATACTTCGGTATTCTCGAACATAGGCGTTCGAATCTCGCGATATCCAAAACGCGTGGTGACCTCGTCGATGATGCGCTCGAGGGCTTGCCATTGTGACGATTCGGGGGGAAGGATATCAAACGTGCCGCGCGGCGCGGTGATTTGCTTCACAGCGTTCCAAACCGGGGGAACCCCATCCATTGTAGTAGTCGCAATGCCGTTACGGTTTCGGCGCTCGCCGTTCACATACTTGCGAAGAATTGGGCTCGCGGTGCTCGTGCTTGTGGGCCTCATCGCGGCGGCTAGTTTTCCGCCGGCTATTGTCGTGCCGCACGCCGTCGCGATTGCAACCGCTCTCGCACGGGCGTGGTTCTATTTTTGTTCGATGATGGTTGGAGCAGCGCCGTTTCTGGCTGCGGGCGCGCTCGCCGCTTCAGTGGCTGTGCGCATGCGCGTCGCGCTCCCGCTTTTCGCATTGCTTTTCCCCGGCTGCGACTGCTCGATGAATGCTTACGCGCCGTCGCTGCCGCACGCGCGACCGGGACTCAGCGCGGTTGCAATCGTGTGGGGCAGCTGTTGCAATCCACTTGCGCTCTACACGACGGCTGCCGTCCTCGGTCCACGCATGCTGCTGTACCGTGTGATTGCAGGAGCGATCGCAACGGCACTTACCGCAGCTGCCTGGTCGAAGATCCCGGCACCGGCTCATGCCGGCACGTGCGCGCAGCCGCATAATTTCTCGCGCTCGCTCGTAGATCTCGCCGGCCGTGGCGTGACGTCATTTGCAATCGCCGCGGGCGTCAGCGCTGTCTTCCTCGCGCTGCGTACACACTCGATGCACGGCTTGGGTCCGAGCGCAGCGGCGTTGCTTGGCGCTGTGCTTTCGCCCTGTTCGAGTGCCGATGCGCTGCTCGCGCGCGCGTTGTTCGCAGAACCAGGAACCCAGCTCGTCTTCGTCATTGCCGCGCAGTGCCTCGACGTTCGCCAGCTCATTGTTGTATATAGATCCTTCGGCGCAACTCGTGCGGCCGGCGCGTGCTGCGCTGCGATCGTTGCGTGCTGTATTGGACGCGCTCTTGTGCAGCGTTGAAGCGCGACTGGCGGGACTTGTCGGTCTCATCGCGGGCGCGATCGGCCATCATTCAATGGAAGCACTTGTCCGCGCGCCGGCGCCGGTTATGATCGCAACGGCAGCAATCTTTGCGGTCGCGCTTTTCAAGAGTCGCAGTGGTTCTGTGCCGGCCGGCCTTATTGCCGGGGTTATTGCGGGCTGCACGCTGCCTGGCAACGCTCCTGCGTCGTGGCAAACCGTGATCACGCACGCTACGTTGCATTCTGCGCGTAACGATCTGTTCGATGCGCTGGACACTCTCGACGCTCAGCCGGGCGCGTTGCTCGGCAGGCACATCTGGGTTACGGGCGTGTGGCGCCCACCCGATCGTGAGAATCTGGCGACCGTGTCGCAACGCGTGATGGCCTGTTGCGCAGCTGATGCCGTCGACATAGGCTTCGACGTCGTGCCCGCGCGCATCGTCGCGGTCCCAGCCGGTACGCGCGTGCGCGTCGGCGGCATCGTCAACGAGATGCTGCGCCAGGGTGAAACGCGCTACGTTTTGAGAGATGCGGTCGTCAAGGGCTCTAATGAAGGAAGTAGCGGCGAGAGGTAAAGACGAGGATGATGCCGGCCTGGCGCGCAGCTTCGATGACCTCGGCATCGCGAATGGAACCAGCCGGTGCAACCACGGCTGCAATGTCTGCAGAGATAGCTGCTTCAAGCCCATCGGCAAATGGAAAGAACCCATCGGTGGCGAGCACGGCTCCGCGTGCGCCTGAGCCTGCTCGTGCGCAGGCGATTTCGACTGCTGCGACGCGGTTTGTCTGCCCGCCGCAGATGCCGAGGGTCACTTGATTGTGCGCAACCACAGCTGCGTTTGACTTGACCTGACGCACCGCGCCGAATGCGAAGAGCAGGTCCCGCCACTGGGCAGCGCTGGGCTTGCGCTCGGTCATAAGCCTCCACTCATCGGGCGGCGCGCTCGGATCGGGCTGCTCCACTAGCAGGCCGCCGAGTGCTGAACGCAGTGTGGTTCCGGCAAGCAGTCGCGCAGGCATTTGAGGGTCAAACCGCAGCAAGCGCAGATTCTTCTTCGCGCGCAGCATGTCAAATGCAGCGCTGTCGTATTCGGGCGCGGCAACCACCTCCAAGAAACGTGACCTGAGAATCTCGGCGCTGGGGAGATCGAGCCGGGCATTGACGGCCACAATTCCGCCAAACGCAGAGATTGGATCTGCGCCGAGGGCCGCCTCGAGCGCATCTTTCGACGTCCGCGCGGCCGCAAGTCCGCATGGGATCGTGTGCTTTACGATGGCGGCATAGACAGGATTGGCGACGAGTGCATCCGCTGGAAACCCCAATGGCTCGCCGATGGATGCGATGAGCCGCAAACACGAATCCACATCGAGTAAGTTATTGTACGAAAGTGTCTTACCCGCAAGTACGTCGGGAAACGTGTTCCCTTCGCCGTGATAGAATGCGGCGCGCGCCCACGGATTCTCACCGTAGCGCAGCCTGCTGCGCAGGGGCATGTGCAGCGACAAAATGTCGGGCAGCCCATCAGTTTTGTCGCGGGCAAAGTACGACGCGATCGCCTCATCGTATTCGGCGACGATAGCGAAAGCTCGCGCTGCCCAGCGCCGGCGCTCTTCCCTCGTGGGTCCGCCGCGTTCAAGCGCCTCGATGTACTCGGGGTAGAGTCCGGGTTCGGCGAGTACGCTTACATGCTCGTAATTTTTCGCGGCAGCTCGCAGCAAGGCGACTCCGCCGACATCGATCTGTTCGATAACGTTGACTTCGAGCGCGTCCGCGTGCGATGCCGCATCCGCGAAACGATAGAGATTCACTGCAACGACTTTCACCGGCGCAATGTTGTGCATCTCGAGTTCTTCTGCGTCACTCGGCAACGCCGGGCGTGCGAGAATGCCCCCGAACACTCTGGGATGCAAGGTCTTCACGCGCCCGCCGAAGAGAGCCGGGTAATCGGTGAGCGATTCGACATCGTCACATGGGAGGTTCAGGGCGCGTATCGCAGCGGCGGTGCCCGAGCTTGCTACGACGCGATATCCGGCCGTATTGAGTGCTTGAGCGAGTTCCTTGAGGCCTGATCGATTGGTGAGCGAGACAAGAGCGACGGGTTTATCGAGCGGCACCCGCTCGCTCCAGCGAGAGTGAGAGAATGTTCGAGACGCCTGCCTCGCTCATCGTTACGCCGTACATTCTGTCAACAAGTGTCATCGTCGCCTTATTGTGCGTGATGATAATGATCTGCGAACGCCCGTTGCCCGCCAGCTCGGCAAGCTGCACGCCGAAGCGTCCAACGTTTGCTTCGTCGAGCGCTGCGTCGATCTCATCGAAGATGTAAAATGGGCTGGGCCTGACTTGGAGCGTAGCAAATATAAGCGCCACCGCGGTGAGAGCGCGCTCGCCTCCCGAGAGCAAGTTAAGGTTCTGCATCTTCTTACCGGGTGGCTGCGCGGAGATCTCGATGCCCGCTTCGGTTGGATCGGCCGCGTCCGCTACCCAGATCTTTGCGCTGCCGCCGTTGAAGAGCCGCGTGAAGGTCTCTGAAAACGCGATTGCAACTTTCTCGAACGTCTGGTTGAATTGACGCAGCGATTCCGCATCCATTTCCGCGATACTCGCGAGGATGCCCGAGCGCGCCTCTTCGAGATCGCGCAGCTGAGCGCGCAAGAATTCGCAGCGTTCAAGCGTCGCCGCACGGTCCTCAAGCGCGTTGAGGTTGACGTTGCCGAGCCGCAGCAACTCTTCGCGCAAGCGGCGAATGTGCGCATCGGTGTCGCCCGCGAACTCTTTGTGGCGTGCGTCGACGTCATCGCACTCGTGCGCGGTCGCCGGATTCTGGGAGAATGTCTGCTGCAGGAGGGAAAGCTCGGCATCGATCTCAGCAAGCCTGATCCGCAGCCGCTCGAGTTCAAGCGACTGTTCCCGGTGCTGCTGTTCTTGAGCGCTGTACGCGTCCTCGAGTTCGCGCGCACTCTTGACGCGCACGTCGCGGCGCTCGCGCAGATCTTGCAGCTCGGCCGCGACCGCGGCCACCGCTTTTTCAGCGCCCGCTCGCAGGCCGGCTAGACGTTCGACGTCGGCTTTGCTTTGTTCGCGCTCCTCCCGCATGCGCGCGAGTGACGCCAGCCGTTCCTTGCGTTGGACCTGCGCTCGCTCGAGCTCCGAGCGCGCCGCTTCCACATCGTCGCTGAGTTGCGCGACCCGTTCAACGAGGGCAGCGGCGTTTGCCGCGGCGGTGCGATGGCGGCCGCGCATATCGTTGAGCCCATGGCCAAGCGCATCGGACTTTGCCAGCGCGTCGCGACGCTGCGCTTCGAGCGCTTCAACCTGGCGCGCGAGCTCCGTTGCGGCCTCGCTGTGACGGCGGGCGGCGGCGTGCGCGCTTTGGGCGTGGGTTGTAAGCTCCTCGGCTTGCTCGCGCAGGGCGGCAAGTCTGTGCTCGAGTGATTTCTGTTCGCTCTTTTGCTGTTCGCGTGCGGCGTTCGCGTCATGTTCGCGCAGGGCGAGAGCGGCGCCGTCCTGCTTAAGCGCATCAAGACGGCTCTGGGCGGCGGTGAGCGCCTTTACCGCTTCATCAAGCGCGCTATCGCTATGGCGCGCCACATCAACGTGCGCCTTGAGCTCACTTTCAAGCGCCGTCAGCGCTGCGTGTGCACTGACCGGACCGATACCGGCACCGCTTGAGATGACGCCTCCGCGTATCACGTCGCCGTCGAGTGTGACGAACGCGGCATCCGGCATGCGCTGCGCGCCGGCAAACGCCTCGTCCAGCGTCGCTACAATAAAACTCTCACCTAAGGCGTGCTCGACCGCCGGGGCAATAACTGGTTCGCAGCTGACGAGCTCGGTGCCGCGACCTATGACTTCCTTGCCGGCGGCAGCCGGCGCATGCGAACGTTTTGAGGGCAGCGCCTCAAGGGCGATAACCGTCGCACGCCCGACCTGTTTGCTCTTGAGTAATTGCATCGCGGCTTTTGCATCGTGCAGTGTTCGTACGATGACGTCGTGGGCATGGACACCCAAAGCTGCATCGATGGCAATCGCGTAACGATCGTTCACCTTGATTTGGCTGGCAATCGTTCCAATGACACCGCTGAGCTTTCCGGCCTTCGCAGCGTCGAGAAGCTCGCGCGAGCCCGCTGGCGCTCCGCCGGATCCGGTTTCAAACTGCTTGAGAGCATCACGTCGCGCGGTGAGCTGCGTGCAGCGCGCGTGCGCGTTTTCGCGCGTGCTGCGCCGTTCATCGACCGTGGTCGCAGCCGTATTCGCTTCATTTTCCGCTCGACGCTGCGAGGCGGAGAGCTGTTCGGATTGCGCGCTGAACTTCTCCAACTCAGCCACGATCTGCGTCTGGCGGTTGCGGCACTCCCGGGCGGCAGTTTCGGCCGCCTCAATTTCCGTAGCAACTCGCTTGGCAGCGTCGCTCACCCGCTCGACGTCCGCCGCGGCCGAGGCGGCAGCCGAACTGCTCTGCGTGGATCGCGCGACCTCGCGCATCCGCGCATCTTCAACCGAACGGAGCGCGTTGTACGCCCGCTCCCAATCGGCTGTACCCGATGCCTCCGTCGCTGCGGCGGTTTCGGCGAGAGTAAGTGCCTCATCGCGCATTTCTCGGCTGCGCCTGAGGTCCTCAATTGCTGCGGACAATCGCGCATCAGCTTGTGCTACTGCATGTGCCGAGGCGTCGACGTCCCGCTCGAGCGATTCGCTCCCGCGCACAAGCTCGGTGGTGCGCGCCGTCGCTGCCGCGTGTGCCGATGCGTGCTCCTGCAGTTCCTCAGCCAGCTTCGTATGCGCGGCATTGCGCTCATCAAGCGCGAGCGATGCCTGGTACTCGTCGTAGCGAGCCTTATTAAGCTGTGCCTGCAGCTCGCTATGTTGTTTGGCCGCTGCGTTAGCTTCGTGTTCGTCCGCTCCGAGCGACGATACGATTTGGGCTCGCTCCTCGCGCCGAGTTGCGGTCTTGCGTACGTACGAGAGAATCTCGAAGTCGCGCAGCTGCTGGTTCACTTTTTGATAGCGCTTGGCGCGGCGCACTTGCTGCTCGATAGCTGGGATCTGCTTCTCAAGTTCGATAAGCAGATCGTTGACGCGAAGCGCATTGACAGCCGTCTGATCCAATCGTCGCTGCGCCTCGCGCTTACGCGAGCGATAACGCGCCGTACCCGCGACTCCCTCGAACAATTCGCGACGCTCTTCAGGTTTCGCCGACAAAATGGCGTCAATTTCGCCCTGAGAGACGATGGCGGCAAGCTCAGCCGCAAGCCCGGTTCCCATGAGGAGATCGGTAATGTCGCGGAGCCGCACCTGGGACTTATTAAGGAAAAATTCACTCTCGCCAGAGCGGTACGCACGCCGGGTGATCGCAAGTTCTGCGTACGGCATCGGCAAGGCGCCATCGGCATTGTCGAAGGTCAGCGTCACCTCGGCCATGCCGAGCGGCCGGCGCTGGCTGTTGCCGGCGAAGATGACGTCGTCCATGCGCGCCCCGCGCAGCTGACGCGCGCTTTGTTCGCCAAGCACCCAGCGCACCGCGTCGACAAAATTTGATTTGCCGGAGCCGTTAGGGCCGACGATCGCAGAAACCCCTGGCTGGAAATCGAGATGCGTTCGCTCCGCGAACGTTTTGAAGCCGAAGAGATCGATGCTCTTAAGGTAGATGCGTGCTTACCTCATGTCCGAGTGGGCCGCTGCGACCCAATTTTCGCCAGCGCTGCACGCGCCGCTGCAGCCTCTGCTTGTTTCTTCGTCGCGCCCTCCCCAGAGCCCACGGTTTTGCCTGCAACCGAAACGCTGACCGTGAACACCCGGGCGTGCGAAGGACCGCGCTGCGCTGCAATGGCGTAGTGCGGTGCCTTCTTATACTTTGCCTGAGCGTATTCTTGCAGTGCCGTCTTTGGATCGATCACCTCAGTTGGCTTTGCGTTCGCTAGGTGGTGGCGCTCGATGAAGACACGACTTGCTTCGAGACCCTCGCTCAAGTAGACGGCACCGATTATTGCTTCGAGTGCGGCTGCCAAGATCGACGGGCGCTCGGCGCCTCCCGCTGCTGTTTCACCTCGGCCAAGCAAGAGCAGCGGAGCAATCTCAAGACGCTGCGCGGTCTGCGCGAGGGCCTGGCGGGAAATCAGGGCAGCGCGCAGGCGCGACAGCATGCCCTCGGGCGCATCGGCATGGCGCAGATACAACGCATGACTCACGAGGCCTCCGAGTACGGCATCGCCGAGAAACTCAAGGCGCTCATTTGACGCGCGGCTACCTGTCTCTGCGGCGTATGAATCGTGAGTCAGAGCGGTCTCGAGCAGGCCGCTGTCGGCTGTTGCTTCGCCCAGACCAAGCCGGCGCGCGAAGTTTCGCAAGGCGCGTTTTCGCGAAAGCCCCTCAGACACGCGTCAGTTGTCGGAGAATTTGCGAAAGATGAGCACCGCGTTGTGCCCGCCGAACCCGAACGAGTTCGACATTGCGACATTGACCTCGTGTTTGCGGGCAACATTCGGGACGCAGTCGAGGTCACAGGCCGGATCTAGATGCTCGTAGTTGATGGTTGGAGGAATGATGCCGTTTTGAATCGTCAGCACGGTGCAGATGCCTTCGAGCGCGCCAGCCGCCCCCAGCGCATGGCCAAACATTGATTTGTTCGAGCTGACGGGGATCGTTTTCGCGTGGTCGCCGAACACGGCATGCACTGCTTGCGTCTCGGCCGCGTCGCCTAAGTCGGTCGACGTGGCATGCGCGTTGATGTAGTCCACATCGGTCGGCTTGACGCCGGCATCTCGCAGCGCGCGGACCATGGCAAGTTTGACGCCTCGAGCTTGCGGGTCTGGCGCAACCATATGGTACGCATCCGACGACTGGCCGTAACCTGTGATCTCGGCGTAAATCTTCGCCCCGCGTGCGCGAGCATGGTCAAGTTCCTCGAGGACGAACACGCCGCCACCCTCGCCAATAACAAACCCATCGCGGGTCTTGTCGAAGGGCCGGCTGGCGGACTTTGGATCATCGTTGCGCGTCGAAAGGGCGCGCATGGCGCAGAAGCCTCCAACCGCGAGCGGCGTGATCGGCGCTTCCGAGCCCCCGGAAATCACGATGTCTGCTCCGCCGTGCTGTATGGTGCGCATGGCATCGCCGAGCGCATTGTTGGAGGAGGCGCACGCGGAAACGGCCGTCTGCGACGGGCCGCGTACGCCCAGCTTCAACGCAATGAGGCCGGGAGCAATATTGCTGATGAGCATCGGGATAAAAAACGGCGAGAGCCGGTCGGGCCCTTGCTCGTTCATGACCTTCGTCTGCGCCTCGATCGTCGTGATACCGCCGATGCCCGACCCCATAATGACCCCGATATTGTCGCGATTTTCGTCCGTAATTTGCAGGCCCGAGTCTTCAACCGCTTCTACCGCAGCCACGTAGGCGAACTGCGCGAAGCGATCCATCTTGCGCGCGTCCTTCTTACCGATGACAACCGCCGGATCAAAGTCACGAACCTCAGCCGCGAGTTGCGTGGCAAGCGGTGAGGCATCGAAGAGGCTGATGTGATCGACACCACTGCGTCCGCGGACGACATTCGACCAAAACTCCGGCACAGAGTGACCAAGCGGCGTGATGGCCCCGAGCCCCGTAATCACCACTCGTCTTGAGTTGTTCATGCTGTGGGAATCTTCGTCAGACGTCGCTCATGCGCCCTTGTCACCTCACGCGTATATAATGTAAGAGGATACGCTGAGCGTGCGCAATGCACATATATATGGCGGTCGCCCTCGCGTGCGAGGTGCGTAAAGGGAGTCATACGCGGTCATTTGCGTCGTCGCAACCTTGCTCGCGACCCCTCCAGCGAATTTCTTGGAGCTTACCTGAGGATAACTTTTTATTGTTCGCTGCCGATGATGAAAGGAAGGGAGTGCTCGTAACCGAACTTCCGCGCGAGGATCTTCTTCGAAGTTCCCGCACCCTCCGGTGACGTACGATAACCGTCGACGCTCCGCATCGACGGGTAGGTGAAGAAAAAGAGGCGTACAGCAACGCCCCGCGCGCACCGGAAGACCAGATGGGAGGTGACCTGTACATCGTGGCAAAGAAGAAAGCTGCTAAGAAGGCGAAGAAGAAGAAATAACCACGAGTTAATTCTCGGGTTGAACAGATTCCAAAAAGGGGGAGCTGCCAATGACGCAGCACCCCTTCTTTATTTTATTTTGGAGGACATCATGGCAGAGCGCACTTTTGCTTCGCGAGTGGTGGCGGACGCACGCGCTCGCGCGACAACCAATGCTCCGGCGGTGCTTCCCATCTACCAGGCTGCCGGCTGGGTTTTTCGTTCGCTCGACGAGGTCGATGCGGTCTATGAAGGCCGTCTTCCCGGCAAGGTCTACGGGGGTTCTGGCGTTCCCAATCATGAGGCCCTCGAAGCGCTTATCTGCTCGCTCCACGGAACCGAGGCGGCCATTGTGACGACCGCGGGAACGGCCGCGGTTGCGGCCGTTTTGATTCACTACACGGAGGCCGGAGCGCGCGTCGTGGCTTCGCGCGATCTCTACGGCAACACGTCACGCTTACTTGGCGACCTGCTCAAATTTGGCGTTCAGACGGAGGCCGTCGACTTCATCGATCTGGACATCCTTGACACCACACTCAAATTGCCACAGCGCCTGTTCGTCGTGGAGACGATTTCGAATCCTCGGGTGCGCGTCGCCGATCTGCAAGCCGTCGCCGAGCTCGCACACAAACGCGGTGCCTTGCTCGTCGTCGACAATACGCTTGCGTCACCATATCATTGTCGCCCGGCGCAATTCGGCGCCGATATCGTTATTGAAAGCATCACGAAGTTTCTCGGCGGGCATCACGACCTCGTGCTCGGGTGTGTAACTGGAAGTCGCAAATTGGTCGAGCCAATGCGATTGCAAGCAGCGCGCTTTGGATTTATCTCTGCCGTGCTGGAAACGTGGCTTGCTGTCCGTTCGATCGCAACTCTCGACGTGCGACTGGCGCGTTCGAGCGCCAACGCGCTGCTCGTCGCGCAGTGGCTTGCTCAGCATAAAAAGGTGACGTCCACCCATTATCCGGGACTGCCGGCCGACCAATCTTATCCAGCTGCGTTGCGGACGTTGGGGTCGGGCTTTGGATCCGTCGTCTCATTTGAGGTAGCCGCCGACCGGGCTGCCGTTGACCGGATGCTTGGGGCGCTCGAGCACATACAGCTCGTGTTAACGTTTGGCGGCGTGGCAACGACCCTCTCACATCCGGCGACCTCGTCGCACCGATCGCTCACGCCCGAGCAGCGCGCCGAGCTTGGCATCCACGACGGTTTCTTACGGCTGTCGGTAGGAATCGAAGACCCTGCCGATATCATCGCCGACCTCGAGCGAGGCCTGGCTGCCGCTTAGGTCCGTGCTGCCCGGTGCTTGCGTGCCTTGCAGCGATTCCCGCAGACTGACATCAAACACCAGCTTCCCGAGCGGTTCTTCGAGCGGTCGTAGAAGGCCCAACGGCAGGTATCGTCACGACAGACTTTGAGCCGCTGCCACGTGCCTTCCAGCATCGCCCGGAAGGCAATGGAGAGTATTTTACCGAGTGCAGCATCCACGCCCGAAGCGGCTGGCTCAAGACTGGCGCCACCGCTGCCTTCGAAGTGGACGACCAGTTGAGCACTGCGAGCCGCCCTGCTTAGCGTCTCAACTGCATCCTTTCGGACGGACTGTCCATAGTTGGCCGAAAGCAAGTCGCGAAGTGCTTCACGCACTTCGACCGCATGACGCAGATCAGCATCCGTGACCCGCAGCTTACTATTAACCAAGCCATGTTCCCTGAGCCATTGTTCAAGCGCACGAGGCTGTGAGAGCTCATCGAGACCTTGTAGATCCCAAGCATTGATAAAGTCTTGCACGAGGGCGAGCTCGCCCGGCGCTGGGTCCCGCTGAGCGGGCGGCGGCGAGGCGGCTTTATCGGCGGTAGATGTCATATTTCTGAAACCATTATAGTTATCAAGGAGGTTAGCAGCAATACCTATAGTCCCGTAATATGGCACATTTAATAACTCCCTAAATACATTGACAGGTTATAATAACTGATGTACAGTAATAGCAGGTTACCATAGTTGCCGCCTCGGGCGGCCGGAAAGTCGAGATAAAATGATGTTGGTAGAGCGCGCAGCAATCGTAAGTGATAGTGCCTCAAGCGAGCTGTTGGCGCAGTCGCGGACGACCCTCGTTCACGTGCCCCAGGGCGTTATTGCAGAGCTATTCGGCGGATGGGGCGTGCGCATCTAACGCGATGAAACAGATCGATACGTACGACCATATCGATTTCCGCGTGCGCAGCTTGCGCAAAGTTTCCAAGTTCTATGATGCGCTTATGCCCGCTCTCGGGCTATGCATCATTCGCCGCAGTGACCGCATACGAGATTACTGGCACGAAGATAGACGGCTACCGTTTTTTAGCTTAGTGCAAGCGGTCACGAACACGCCAAGCCGTACGCGCGTGGCATTCGCGGCGGCAACGCGCAAGGACGTTGACCGCATTGCAAGGGTCGTGCGCCGCGCAGGCGGCAAAGACGTATGCGGGCCGGAAGAATGTTATAGGCAGCCTTACTACGCCGTTTTCTTTGAAGACCCGGAGGGCAACAAGCTCGAAGTTTGTTGCAGGCGGTAACCTGCTTGCAACCGTACTTGCGCTCAATGAAGACAGCGTTTCGTACATTCTTGTTCACCGGCATCGCAGCCGGTTTTTTATTTTCTGCCGCCCATGATGTCGGCGCGCGAACGCTCACCCTCGCTGATATCGGCAAAGAAGTAACGCTTGTCGATCCACAGATATCACCGGACGGTTCGCGCGTCGCGCTGCTTGTGGGCCGCAACGATTTCGTCCACAACTCGGTTGCTGTGCGGATTGTTTTGGTCGACGTTGCAGGTGGGGCTATGCACGCACTGCCCATGCCTCAGACGGACGTTGGATTCGTGCGTTGGTCTCCCGGCGGCGACCGGCTTGCCTATCTTGCCGGCGCTGACGGCGAACCTATGCAGCTCTATATTATCTCCTCCTCGGGCGCCCACGCGCGCAAACTGACCCAGGCACAACAGGGCGTAGACCATTTTGTGTGGCGACCCGACGGCAATGCCATCGCGTATGCCGCCCAGGACTCGCCGGCGCAAGAAGGGAGCGCCCGATTCAACACGAGCTTTGAAGTTGGTGACAACGATTATCGCGCAGCGGCAGAGCCGTTGCCGGCGCACCTCTGGCTCGTGCGAACGGACGTCGGCGCGCCCGCACCTTTGACCACCGGAGCGTCGGTCGTCCCCTCAGGCTCGCTGTCGCTTTCGCAGCCATACCTCGACACGCTCACTGTCCCCCAACATTTCCCCGATCAATTTTTCTGTTGGATGGGCAACGGCCGGTCTATCGCATACACGAAAGTCCCCGACGCCTACGCCGCGCACTGGGATAAGGCCGTCATGGAGGTTCGCGATCTGGCCACAGGCCGAGAACGCCCGTTGACTCGCCATCACGCACTTGAGGCCGGCTGCGACACGTCCCCGGACGGCACTCGCGTCGCCTACTGGTATCCCCACGACGGCAAGGCGCTCGCGGCCAGCAGCATCTTTGTCGCAGGCTCCTCTGGCAGCACAGACGGACTCGAGGTAACGCACAACCTCGATCGCTCGCCGTGGGTTGCGCGCTGGATGCCTGGCAGCACGGCGCTGCTTATTCTCGCGCACGACCGAACGCGGGAGGGGATGTGGCTCGCTTCATTTGATGGAGCGCTGCACCGGCTCGACATCGGCGACCTCAATGCAAGCGCAGCTACCGTCAGCCGCACAGGCGCGATCGCATTCATTGCGTCAGGCCCCAAGCTCCCGACCGAACTCTACGTCATGCAATCGGCACGCAGCTCGCCGCGCCGCCTCACACACCTCAACAACTACTTCGAGGGGTTGCAGTTAGGCGCGGTCACTCGCATACAGTGGCGTAATGACGGATTTGACGAGTACGGCGTGCTCACGTTTCCTCCTCACTTTGTGGCAGGCAAAAAGTACCCGTTGGTGCTGCAGATTCACGGCTGGCCCCAATATGCGTCACAAGAAGCTTTTGACACGGATTATCCCGGGCTCACGCAGTTACTTGCGGCCCACGGCTTCATCGTGTTCGAACCCAATTACCGGGGCAGCGACAACATGGGAAGCACCTTCGAAACGGCAATTGTCGGCGACACGGTGGAGGGACCAAGCCGCGACATCATGGCGGGCATAGCCGCCGTCGAAAAGCGTGGCGTCGTGGATGAGTCGCGAATCGGCGTTTCCGGGTGGTCCTATGGAGGCCTGCTCACGGCGTGGTTAATCGGACACCACGGCTGGAGAGCAGCGATGGCAGGTGCCGCGCCGACCGATCTTCCCGTTGATTATGCGATTGGCAGCTACAACGTTCTTAACGGCTATTTCTACGGCGGCCCCGCGTGGGCATCAAAGACCCGCCATCAAGTATACGTGGATCAATCACCCATCACGCACGCCTGGAATATTACGACGCCCACCCTCATCATGTCGTGTGTCGGAGACACAATCGTTCCCATCACGCATTCATACGAACTGTTCCATGCATTGCGTGACCGCGCAGTGCCAACTGAGTTCATCGCATATCAATCCAACGAACACTTCCCCACAGACCCCGTATCGAGAGAAGACATTTATCGCCGATGGGTTGGCTGGTTCGACCGCTACATGCGCTAACCTGAAAAACCTGACAGTGACCCAAGGCTTTGCCGATTCCGCCTCGAAATGCCCCGCGATAGCTTTCGAGCGAGGACGCGCATGCATACATTGCTTGGACGGCGCATCATTGGTGCGCTATTGTGCATTGGCTTAGCCTCGTTGTGCACGTTGCCGGCACGAGGTGGCACCACTGGAGCGATCCAAGGCTCTGTGACCGATGCCGGCGGACTCGGCCTCGTGGGCGTGAGCGTTACCGCCGCGTCTCCATCCGGTCACTTTACGACTGTTTCCGGATCAGCCGGCTTTTACTCATTCAATGGCCTGCCGCTTGACACGTACACGCTTACATTTTCTAAGGACGGGTATCAGTCAACCCTCATCCCCGGCATAACGACTACCCAAGACCAAACCAACCGCGTTAACGCGCGTCTGGTTACGGGCGTTAAGTCATTGGGCCGCGTCACCGTGCGTGGCACTACGTCACTTGTCCAGCCAACTGTCACAGCCAACACCTACGTCATCAATCAGCAGCGCCTGTCGGACCTCAACGGCACCCCGCAGGATATGAACGCTTTTAGCGCCTTTAATGCACTGCCAGGGGTTACGCAGGACAGCTTCGGCTTCCCGACGATTCGCGCTGGGGCAGAAAACGACGTTGGGTACCAGCTTGATGGCGTCGACAATACCGAAATCGGCACTGCTGAGTACCTCAATGCATTGACCCTCAACGGCGCCCGCAGCGTTCAAATCTCAACCGGGGGTTACGACGTCAGCAATGGCAACACGAATTCAGGCGTTATCAATGAGGTGATCAAACGAGGCACGTATCCCGGCGAAGGACAGGCGACATTCCGAATCGGCAGCCCAGTCTTTAACCATGAGCTTTCGTTCGACTACGGCAACGCCACGCCGAACAACCGCTTCAGCTACTATATCTCGTTCGGCGGTTCGCGCACGGCGAGCGGATACGGCGATCGTGCAACGCTGTTGCCGCTGGACATCGGGCAGAGTGAGTTCAGCTCGATCAATGACAATATCTTAAACCTCTTCTACCATTTCGGCGATCAGAATAAGAATGAAATTCAGTTTCTGACCAACCTCAGTGGCCAGACGCTCAACTTCAACTACTTGGCATTCCCGCCGGCTGCGCCGTACGCGTCGAACAATGGAAACGTCGAAGCAGGGAGCGACCCATTCGGCTTTTCATCGGGCAGCCTTATCGTCCCACCCGGCTACACATTGCCGGCGATGTTTCAAAGCAACTACATTACGTTGTTCCCGGGCCAAGCCGCATATCAGCAAAACACGAACGTTGCAGATACCCAAACGTTTAACTCGGTGATCGACAAGCTCAACTTCAAACGCCAATTGACCCCATCAAGTTTCGCCGAGGCTCGTCTCATCAAGACGTACCTGAATTGGGTGGACTGGTACCCATGGGATCTTGGCTCGTTCAGCGACACCTTCTTTAACGAGAACACGACAGCGCTGGGAGGTGCGTTCGACTACACGAATCAGCTGACCAGCAAAAACGAATTTAGTTTTGGCGGCGACGGCACGTATTACAATACTCAGTACTGGCAGAATTTTCCGAGCTTCGAACCGTTCGATGAACCGCTGGAGGACCTGGGCTGCGCGAACGCTTTCAACACGGGCGGCGGCTGCTATATCGCGCCGTTCAATGCCGCGCTTAACGCCGCAAACGCCGCCAATGGAGGCACACTCCTGTCCGGACCGCTGCCGACAGATCCGGCACACGCGCCGCTGAACACCTACGTTGACAACGCTTCCTACGCGAACGATCCTGTTCATCGCTGGGACTTGTATGTGAAAGATCGATGGCAGCCCAACGAGCGGCTCACGGTCACCATGGGTCTGCGCTGGGATAAAGAGACGATCGCTATTCCTCCTAACGCAGCTCAGCTGAACAGCACCTACTTCTTCGACGACAGCGGCAACCTGGTCGTGCAGCCCGGCGCGTCGATTGGAAACGACGTCCGGCAGCCGCAGCAGATTAGCCCGCGCGTCGCTGCGAGCTTTGAAATGTCGCCTCGAGATACGGTCCGTTTTTCGTTCGGGAAAAATATTGAGTTCGCTCCGCTTGCGGCGCTCGAGAACACGTACAATAATGTTCCCACGTCGCTTCAAAACTGTAGCATCGCCAGCGGCTGTTTCATTCCTTTGCCTGGTTTTGGCACCACCAACCATGTGACGAACCTGTACCAGCAAGTGGTGCTCGACCTGACGACGAATAACTTTGCGCAGTATACGCCGCTGTTGCCGCAGACGGCGGTCAACGTTGACTTTTCGTACGAGCATGACTTCGGGCAAGGACTTGAGCTTCGCCTGACGCCCTATTACCGTAAGGGCTCGAACTATTTTGTCGGCAACCAACCTTTGCTCTTTACGCTGCCGAGTGGCAAGCCTGTCTTTGGGCCATTGAAAGAAGAGAACGCCGGCGTCAACACAAACACGGGCATCGAATTTGCGCTGCAGCGCAATGCAACGTATGGATTTTCCGGGCTGCTTGACGCAACGTACGACAATACGCTCGCCAACTACGACAGCGATTTCTTCCCAACGGTCAACGCAGCAGCGCTGGCGGCCGGGCACTTCTACCACGTCACGTACGTAGCGCCGGTCTCGGGCACGTTCAACCTCGTGTACAACACTCCGGATGGGTTCCATGCGTCGACCACAACTTCGTATACATCGGGGTACCGCTATGGCGTGGGCAAGAAAACGTTCGTGTTCGGCGCGAACGGCCAGCCCGAGCAAGTGCTCAATACCGACCTTGCCGTCACCCCGTCGCAAGCTTACTATTTCACCGATCCAACCAATCCCGGTACGGTGGAGCAGCCGAACATCACTGGGTCTCGGGGTACGAACGAAGGCGCTGATCCGGGCACGCTTTTTGGTCCGCCGATCGCCATCGTCAACGTCACGCTGTCGCACGATATCGGCCGAGGCGACCACAATGCGCTGGCGGGAATCCGCGTCCAAAACATCTTGGGCAATTACTCGCCGCAGGGGGCTGCGGGTGCAAACATTCCGGCCAATCTGTATTACGTGCCCCAAGGCATCGGCGGCTACGGGCCGGGTTCGGGAATTAACCCTAACGCATGTGCACCTGGGCAGGTGCTCGCATGTGAGCCATTTTCGTATAAGTATAGCCCATTTCCGTATGAGTCAGAACCAACAGGGCCACCGCGTCTCTACACGTTCTTTGTCAGCGTCAAATACTAGGGGTCTTTAGCTCTCTATTTCTCACGCAACGCTCATGCGACGCCGCAACGCGCGGTAGCCCGCCGAGCGTTGCGTGTCATAGAAGGGCGCTTAGTCCTTCGCAATCATCACGGAGGAGTCTCAAGTACATGAAACGGTGTATTCAATTGCTGGCAGTGCTTTCGGGCGTGTTGCTCAGCGTGGCGGGAACGGCGCAAGTCATTGCCGCTCCCAACGGCTCGTACGCGATCGCGGTCACGGGCAACCAAAGCGATACCAACCTGCAGTGGGCTCGCCGCCGGGTTGAAGAAAATATCGATATGCTGCAACGCGATCGCCACGACTACGGCGGTTATCGCGTGCGGGCACTTGCTCTTTTCCAACAGGCCCGCGAACAGCTGACGCTCGGGTTGAAGTTCGACAAAAGCCGCGAGAGTCTGATGAGCTCAAGTACTTTCGCGCGACCTGACGCCCAGATGGTCTACGTGCGCGGTGACTGCGCAAGCGACGCCAATCTCAACGTCGTCCGACGCAACATCGAACACATTATGGACGTACTCCAGCACGACAACGGCGACTATGGTGGACACCGCGTCGCAGCACTGAAACTGCTCGCTTCTGGTCGCGAGATGCTCAAAGACGCCATCCAATACGATAGCACGCACTAATCGAGGAACGATAACCCCTCGCTCGGGGCGATCGAAAGATCGCCCCGCTCTCTTTAGCGGCGGGGTTGTTACGCGTCACAACGAATTTTGCATTGAAACCAAGGCTTTGATCCGCGGGTATATCTGACTATGGACGCCACGGCGCAATACGCGCTCGCATATGCATTGACCACGACCGCCGGCCTGCGCGGTTTTCTGACGCTCTTCGCGGCGTCGGTCGCCGCGCACCATCACTGGATCCATCCGAGCGGAGCTTTTGCATGGCTTGCATCGGATGCTGCCACAGTTGTTCTCGGTATTTTTGCGCTCGTTGAATTGATCGCTGACAAGGTGCCCGCAGTTGACCATGCGCTGCACGCTGTCTCGTTCGCCGTCCGGCCTCTGGCCGGCGCGATTCTCGTGGGCGGCACGGTGCACACGGATAATGCCGGTATGCTGTACGTGCTTATGACGGTCGGCGCGCTCAACTCCCTCATCGTGCACAGCTCCTCGGCGGCTGCTCGCACCGCATCGACAGCCACCACGTTTGCACTGGCGAATGCGCCCATCAGTGCAGGCGAGGATGCAACCGCAATCTTTGGCATCGTCCTTGCGTTCTTGCATCCCTACATCGCCGCCATTCTTGCGATGCTCTTCGTCCTGACGCTCATTGTGGTCGTTGTCGTGCTTGCGGCGGTCCGCAGCGGTGCGCGTTCTGCTCGCCGTTCGCCTGATTCGCGCTGACCTAGTCGGGCCGTCCAGCCCGCGCGAGCGGGTACGGAACATTCGCGCCTTTGGTACCGAACCAAAGGATGCGGTTAAATGCGTTGCTGTCGATCGCGTCAGGGCGGTGGAAATCAAAACCGCGAGTCTGCCGCGACCACCACGTCACGTCGTGCAACGGCACGACGGCTGAGCTTTTGGCAACCGCCGATCTCCTGCAGCCCGGAATGAGATCACGCTTCACCGGCGGTTTGCACAGGATGCCCGGGATGACCGCTGAGTACGCGCTCACATCCGGCCGCCGCACAAAAACATCTGACATCGGGTCAGCGTTTGCATCGAACATGCCCAGATGGTCCACGCCCAAAATATCCTCCATCGTGCGCAGCATCGATACGGTCGAATAGAATGTCGACACGACCCGTCCCCGTTTTGTGTAGGCTGAGATCACGTGAGCTACCGTACGGTGCGCATCAACATGGTCGGGACCATCTTGCGCGTCGTCCTCGACCACAAAGATCGCCGTGTGCTTCCAATAACGTGACTTCGACACTGCTTCGATGAGTTCGCCTAACGCGTAGTCGTTCATCGCGATTTGCGACTCTGGCGTCGTGAGTCCGCCGACGTTTGTTCGGAAATTGCCGAAGTGGTCGTTCATCAGATCGACGACTTCGAACGCCGGTAGGTTGCCTTGGCGCACATAGCCGTCAAACTCGCGTTTCCACTCCTCGAACCGGTATTGATCCGGAACGTCGAGATCCCAGCCGCGATAGTAGAGATCGGTCCGCCCCCACAGCTCGGATTGCACCGGCACTTCTTGCACGACGTGGGCTGCAGACGCATTTCGCGATATCGTAAGATAGTACGGCGCCTTTGCGTCGTATAGGAGCAAGCTCGTGTAAATGCCATAGTCACGAAAGGTAAGGCCCGAGCGCATGACCGCATCCCAGATGAATCCGCCGCGCGCCGTCGGACGAAGATCCCCAGCCCCTTCGGTCGCGCCGATGTCCTTCGTGCCCGGAAGGATGGTCGAGCGGCCGCTCGGATCGAAGAGGGTCGTGATGCGCTCGCCGTATGGCGTCGGCGAACCAAAAATCGGCAGCGATAAGTTGATGTTGCGCGGTTCACCTTGCCAGTCATACGAAAAACCACCGTTGCCATAGTCGAAGGCGACCGATTTTGCGTTGTAATCGTTGGCGTGGCCTTGGAAGGTCCAGCTCCATCCGTCCGCGCTGACGTCACCGCTTGCGTAGAAATTGTCGAGTGTGACAAACTGTTTCGCGAGCTTGTGATTGTTGGGCGTCAGCAGTTTCCCGAACTGAACGAGACGCGGATTGCCGTTGGCGTGCGGCACATCGCCCAGGACTTGATCGTACGTGCGGTTCTCTTTCATGACGTAGATAATGTGCGTGATCTTTGTGCGCAGGAACGCCATTATGCCGGGGTTGTGGTCGGCTCCGACGCCGTTGTTCTTATCGACAACGGCTGAGAGACGCTTGAGTGTTGACGCGTCGGGCACCGGAAAGGTCAGCAGGCCGGCCTTTTCGAGATTGTACACGTACCCGTTGACGCCGTTTGAGAGCGGCACTGGATCGTCGGTCTCGTTGACCTTAAGCTGGGTTGGACCGGCCGGCGATTTTGTATTGACGACATACAGTGTCCGCCCGTCGTGACCGAGACTCACGCCGCTTGGATACCAGCCTGTCGGAATTCGCCCGATGACTCGTCCACGCGGCGCATCAATCACGGCGAGCGCGTTCTCGCCACCGAGGGTTACGTACAGCCGCGATCCGTCAGCGTTCACGGCAATGTCGTTTGGGTTCGCTCCGAGATATGCAGAGTTCGGGTGGAGCAGCGATATGCTGCGCACAAGATGGTCAGCGTTTGTGTCGATGACGTCGACGGCATCGAGATCGCCATTTGCGACGTAGAGGTAGCGGCCGTCCGGTGCGAGCGTCATTTTGTTCGGCTCGCCGCCGACGTTAATCGCGCGCTGGCCGGCAGCGCTCGTCACAATGATTTCACCGTCGCGCAGGCTGCTCGCGTAGATCTTAGAGGCTGCCTTGTTCGAGTCGCTCTTGACCGCGACCCAAAATGGATACTCACCGCGAGCAACTGTGCTGCCCGGTTTGTAAAAATGAATTTCTCTCACGACCTTTCGCGTGTTTACATCGACGACTGACAGCGAATCGTTCTGCATGTTGGCGACATAGAGTGTTGCACCGTCACCACTCACCGCCAAGCCGGCCGCAACTGCTGAGAAAAGCAGGTTTTGTGCACGCGCTCCGAGCGAACGGCCGGCGCTCGTTCGGCGAAGCAAACCGCCGTCTTGGGTTGAGAGCGGCGCGTTGGCATGCGAGTTGTGTCCGAGCGACACGAAAGGAGCGTCCGCAATCCATCTTTGTTCAGCCGATACCGCTGTTCCACTGCCGGCCTTAAAGATGTAAACACGATCGTCGGGTCCGCCTGAAACAAAAAAGCGCACACCTCGCGGGTCCCAGGCAATGCCGTTGTAGCTCAGTGGAATATTCAGGCGCTGTTGGACCTGCGGCGTCGCTCCCCGTATGTCGTAGACGAAGACCCACTGCGCTGCCGGTGTGTTCGTCGCCGATGGAAGCGTTGTGAGAGGATTGAGAACGGCATGGGTGATGGGCGTACCGTTCATCGCAGAGTAAGTTGTATCGTAGCCGGTCGTCAACACAAGAAGCGCCGTACCATCAGGGCTGACGAGCGACGCCACCGCTCCGTCAGCATCCCCACCGCCGTCGACTCGCAGCAGTGTGTTCAGCGGTTGGAAGACGGATCCAGGCGCCGCGGTTGGAGTAAGATACTGGCCCGTCGGCAGTCGTCCCGGCCGTGTCCCCGAGCGCGCCATACTTGTGACGACAAGCGTCGTTACCGCCGCAGCACATACAGCTAAGATCGCTTGGTTCAATGTGCTACGGCCGAGGCGTGAAATTGAGGTTCTTGACCAAAAATGCATAGCGGTCGGCGACCTCGTCGATAATCTTGTCTTTCGGCCGACCGGCACCGTGGCCCGATTTCGATTCCGCGCGCAGGAGCGCCGGCGCATCTGCAGCTTGGGCCCACTGCAGAAGCGCCGCAAACTTGAATGAGTGTGCGGGATACACGCGATCGTCGTGATCTGAAATCATGACGAGCGTTGGCGGAAACGCAGTCGGCTTCTTCACGTTGTGGTCGGGCGAGTAGGCATAGAGCCAACGGAATTGCTCTTCCGACGCATCGCTCGCCCCGTATTCGGGAACCCATCTTAAGGAGCTGTATTATGAAGAAGAACTTAGTCATCTTCGTGGCCGTCGTTACGGGGTTACTCATTTTTCACGTATCCGCGGGGGCAAATCAGAGTTCGCAGAAAGAAATAGATGCGGCGCAATTCTTCGTAGGAACGTGGACTTGCACGCACACTGAGGGTGGGGTAACCGGCCCATACACCACAACAATTGTGAGATCTCTTGGTAACGCTTGGCTCAAACAAACCTATGACTTCGCCGCTACGGCTAACGAGCCGGCATTTCAAGGTGAGTGGTTCCTGAGATATGATGAGCGCCTTCATCACTGGGTGCGCTTCGGAGCCCTAAGTGACGGGATGTACTTCGCCATGACCGGCAACCGGACCAACGGCACCTGGTCGTGGACCTATGTTCTTCCCGGCTCGGGCGCCACGGCTGTGTTCGTGAAGAAGTCAGATTCAGAAGAATATACCATAGACGGCCCAAGCTACACGATGAATGGCACACCCGTAACCGAGCATCATGTCTGCAATACAACGTCCTAAAGCCCAGGCGACTGGAATCTGAAGCTTGCGTGCCACTTTGAGGGACGGCGCGAAACCAGGGCCTGAAGCACCGCCCGCAATTTGACCGCATAACGGACCATTTGATATACTACCGGGGCGCCAAATAACGGTTTTTTCTGAATCAGGAGTTGATTTATCTTGTCGTTCATCATTAATCTACAGCGCTTTGCGCATAAGAAGGGACTCGGTTCCTCGCGCAACGGCCGAGACTCTCAGAGCAAGCGTTTGGGTGTCAAGAAATTCGGCGGCGAGCGCGTCATCGCCGGCAACATCATCCTTCGACAGCGCGGCACGCAATATTATCCCGGCACGAACGTCGGCATGGGCAAGGACAACACGCTCTTCGCACTCACAGACGGCGTCGTAGAATTCGCACGGCGTGGACGCGACCAACAGACCGTTAAGGTCGTAACAGCTGAACTCGTCGGCGCGAAGTCCTAACTTCCACTGTAGCACTCTGCATAGGAAACGTCGGGCCGGCTACTTGTGTCGGTCCGTTTCGTTTTTGAGTAGCGTCGTATGTTTATCGATCAGGCACACATAACGGCTCGTGGCGGCAGCGGCGGCAACGGCGTCGTGTCCTTCCGACGCGAGAAGTATGTGCCGCGCGGTGGTCCAGACGGCGGCGACGGCGGACGGGGCGGCTCAGTCTTCTTGCTTGCCGATCCGCAGCGCACGACGCTGAGCGAATTCCGCCATAAGAAACGTTTCGCCGCAATCAGCGGTGGTCACGGCGCCGGACAAAATTGCCACGGTAAAGCCGGCGACGACATCGTTATTCCGGTACCTTTGGGTACTCTTGTGTACGAAGACGGTAAGCTGCTCGCAGACCTCAGTCAGTCAGGGGAGCGCTTCATGATCGCGCGCGGCGGTCGCGGTGGTCTTGGCAACCAGCACTTTGCAACAGCAATAAAACAGGCGCCGCGATTTGCGCAACGTGGTGAAAAAGGCGAAGAACATAATCTCGAGTTGCAGCTCAAGCTGCTTGCCGATGCTGGTATCGTCGGCGCGCCAAATGCCGGTAAGTCGACCCTGCTCGCGTCCGTATCTGCAGCGCGCCCGAAGATCGCAGATTATCCGTTCACAACGCTCGAGCCGCAGTTAGGCGTCGTCAACGTCGATATCGACGCCCACTTTGTCCTCGTCGATGTTCCGGGCCTCATTGAAGGAGCAAGCAAAGGTGCGGGGCTGGGTGACCAGTTCCTCAGACATGTTGAACGCACGCGCGTGTTGATCCATCTCATCGATGGCGCCACGCCTCCCGCCGATGCGGTGAAACAGTTGAGAATGATCGAAGCTGAGCTGCGCGCGTGGAATCCACGTTTGCTCCGAGTGCGACGGATCGTCGCAGTGTCCAAGCAAGACTTGCCAAGCGCCGAGAAGACGTTGGCAGCGGTCCGCAAGACTGTCGGCAACACAGTGTATGGCATCTCTGCGGCCACCGGGGCAGGCATCAAAGCACTCATGGGCGCGGTTTACAACGCCGTTCGAGAAGCACGCGAGAAGGCTGACGACACGCAGGGAGAAGTTGTCCTGCGGCCGCGCCCAAAACCTGCAGATGCGTCAGTAATGGTAAGCAAAGAAGGCCGCCGAGCCTTTCGCGTCAGCGGAAGCAATATCGAGCGTGTGGCTGCGATGACAGATCTTGGCACGGACGAAGGGCAAGTTTATTTTCAGCGCGCGCTCGTACGCACTGGCGCGCGACGAAAGCTTGAGAAGGCCGGCGCCAAGCCCGGCGATCGCATTCGCGTCGGCGAGGCGGAGATCGTGCTCTAAATGAAGGCCGAGCGCATTGGCATCTTTGGAGGTTCCTTCGATCCCATCCACATCGGGCATCTCTTCGTCGCAAGCGCCGTTGCGAGCGAAGCCGCGCTCGATCGCGTGCTCTTCTTACCGGTCGGCGATCCCGCGCATCGTACCGTTCACGCGCCACCACGGGATCGCCGCGACATGGTTGCCCTCGCAATCGAAGGAGACTCTCGCTTTGCGCTCGACGAAACGGCGATTCGCCAGCCTGGACCTGTCTACACAGCAGACACCATTCCACTGCTGCGGCAAGCGTATCCAAACGCTGAGTTTTACTTTATCGCGGGTGCTGACTCACTTGTGGATACTCCCTGGCGCCGGCTTGATGAAGTGGTGCACGAGCTGCAACGATTTTTCGTTGCTGCACGCGAAGGTACGGATGCGTCGCGCCTCACGCCGACGCTTGCGACTCTGGCAAACGATCTCGCACGTCGTTTCGTGCTTTTGAACCTGCCGCTTGTCGATGTCTCATCGACGGTCATTCGCCAACGCGTCGCGCACGGCAAGCCAATCCGTTATCTTGTGCCAGATCCGGTGGCACGCTACATCGAGGACAAGTCACTGTATAAAAAATGACGGTGCGGGTTAGCACCGTCGAGAGCGCGAAGAGAGTTCGGTCGACACAAGGTCGACCGCTACATTAGTTAGTACCGAACGCGGGGTACGAAAACGTGCCGGTTGCCACCGGACGAGTCGCCTTGCGCATGCCCGGCCGGTTAGGCAATCCAAACAGTAAAATGCGAATATTACCGGCGGCGCGGACGAGCCGGCGCAAGCGAGGGCCAGAAGTCAGCGCCTCGTGCAGATCGCGAGAAAAAAAATCGTCAGACCGGAAATTATTCATAAGGACGAGCAACGAAGGACGTTGCCATCCATTACTATAGTCGATCGCAGGACAAACGACAACTCCGAACTGGCGGTCGACTGCAACCGCAGTTATAGCAATCCGAGCGGTCTCAGTGATCTGCATCACAGGCAGCGCCGGCAATGCTTGCTGACGCTTGCCTTAATCCTCTCCGCAACGCTAGTCGCATGCTCGACCGCCCCACCGCCAGCTGATAACAGCCGCGTCCTCACGGATATCGCTGCGCACCGCGCGGGATCCGAGGAAGTCGTGGAGGGAACGGTCGTGCGCGTGTTGCCCAATAGCAACGGCCCGAGCGGCCTTCACGAGCGGTTCATCGTCGACGTGCGCGCAAGCGACTCGGACTTGCCTCTCTATGTGACGGACAATATCTCTGTGGGCCAAGCGCCGCCCTTGCGCGTTGGCAATCGTGTCGTCGTCAAGGGAGAACTCGCGTTCAACGAACTCGGGCCGCTGCTTCACTACACGCACCGCGACCCGCGCATGCGCCATGCGCCAGGTTTCGTCGAAGTCGGCGGTCATCTCTATGAGTAAGCCCGCGCAGTCACGGCCATTGCGCGAAGTCAGTCTCGCGTCTCAGTCGCCACGACGTAAGCAGCTGCTCGAAGGCCTCGGACTGCGAGTTGTCGTGGTACCCAGCGCCTACGTTGAGGGATCGAACGCGTTCAAAACTCTCGATGGAGCGGAAATTGCCCTGCGCCACGCGCTCGGGAAAGCCGTGCAGGCAGCCGAAAGTGGGCCACCTATCCTCATTGCCGCCGACACCGTCGTCCAAATCGACGGCGAGTTACTGGGCAAGCCACGCGACGCGCATGAAGCAGCGGGCATGCTGCGCAAACTCTCCGGCCGAGAGCACCAAGTCTACACCGGTTTCGCAGTCGTCGATCGTGCAGCAAAAGCGTGCGAGAGCGGCGTCGAATCTACCATGGTGCATTTTGCGACGTTAAGCGACTCAGAGATCGCAGCGTACGTTGCGACAGGCGATCCGCTTGACAAAGCCGGTGCGTACGGCATACAAGGTCGTGCCGGCATGCTGGTGTCGTCGATCGCCGGGGACTTCTACACCGTCATGGGTTTGCCGCTTGCGCGTGTGGGTGCAGCTTTGCGCGATCTCGGCTACGATGTGTGGGCATGATTTTGTTTGAACGCCTCTATGCAGGGATAGCCCCCGAGATCAGCATCGATCTCGGAACTGCAAACACGCCCGTGCACGTGCGAGGCTATGGCGTGCGGTTTACCGAGCCGACTGTCGTAGCGGTCGACACCGATTCGGGTGAAGTTGTTACTGTTGGTGAAGGCGCAAAACAAATGGTCGGTCGCACGCCGCGCTCCATCACAGTCATCCGACCGTTACGCAACGGCGTTGTTTCCAATTATCGCTACACTGAAGCGCTCGTCAGCCAATTTCTTGGACGGGCTATGCGTGGCCGCTCGCTCGTGCCCCCTCGCGTCATCGTCGGCATCCCCGGTTTGGCGACCGAAGTTGAGAAGAAAGCCGTGAAGGAAGCTGCGCATGGAGCAGGCGCCGGCCGCGTTTACTTTGTGCCCCAGGCGCTTGCATCGGCAGTCGGCGCAGGACTCCCGGTCTTGGAACCGCGCGGCAGCATGATCGTTGACATCGGGGGCGGCACAACCGAACTTGCAGTCATCTCCCTCGGCGGCATGGTGGCGGCGCGCTCGCTCAAGCTTGGCGGCGACCACCTCGATGACGCCATCATTTCCTACATTCGCGCAACCCGCGGCTTTCACATCGGCGAACGGACCGCCGAGTCGCTCAAGATCGCTCTTGGCTATTACGGTCGGCCGCGCGGCAGAGCCGCTGTCAAGGTGATGGGG
>Ga0207416_1000104_pt1 | contig 150418 bp, 137 predicted proteins | sample PaiPotPPM11metaG_FD_184107 | JGI IMG/M metagenome (GOLD analysis project Ga0207416, IMG submission 184107) | Iron sulfur acid spring bacterial and archeal communities from Banff, Canada, to study Microbial Dark Matter (Phase II) - Paint Pots PPM... ...
CCTGAATCCGGCGTGATTCGCGATTGGAAAGCTTCTCTTGGGGGCTTCTTCTAAGGTCCGAGTCGTGCTTTTGGTGACTTGAGCCAAAGCTACCTAATAGGTAGCTTTGGCTGCGATGCCACGTGGGCCGCGGAAGCTCGCCATAGAATTCGGTGCAACGGGTCTCACCCATTATGGCGGGGTGTACTTGTTGCATCGATTCCTTTCCCGAGTTGGATTCAAGGATGCCATTGCGCGAGAGATCCGGTTGGCGCAGCGCAACAATCGCTACAGTGTTGGGGAGATGCTTCTGGCGCTGCTCTATCCCATCCTGCTCGGGCTCGACCGTATCGACACGACCCAATTGCTCCGCCAGAACGGCGTCTTTCAGTACCTCACTGGACTGCCAAGTTATCCCGACGCTACGACGCTGCGGCGCTTCTTGCTGCGTGTTGCCCCGATTGCGCTTCCCAAGCTGCGCGCTTTGCATGACCGCTTCCTTCACCGGATGACCCTGCTGCCCGAGCCACCCTCGCGCGTCATCTTCGATGTGGATTCCACGGTGCTCGTGGTCTACGGCAAACAGGAACAGGCACGGATCGGTTACAACCCCATCAAGCGAGGGCGACCGTCGTACCATCCGCTGCTGTGCTTCGAGGGCCACAGCCGAGACTTCTGGCACGGGGAGCTGCGGCCCGGCGACGCTCATACTGCCGCTGGCATCCTCGACCTTCTCAAGGCCTGCTTCGCCAAGATTCCTGCCAGTGCGCGGTCGGTTATAGTCCGCGCCGACAAGGGGTTTTACGATCACGGCTTGGTCGAATGGCTCGAAGCTCACAAGGCCGCCTTCGTCATCGTCGCGCGCCTCACCGGACCCATCAAGCGCAGGCTCGCCCACCTGCGCTACGCCAGTCCGAGCCGCGGCGTCGAGGTCGCCGAGTTCCGCTACCAGCCTACCCGCTGGCGGCGCAGCTATCGCTTCGTGGTCATTCGCCGGCCACAGCCCGAAGAGCCGACCGAGCAGCTGACGCTGTTCAAGCTCGGCCGCTACCACTACCAGGTCTTGGTCACCAATCTGCCGTTGCAACCGCTCAACCTCTGGCGCTTCTACAACGACCGTGCTGGCATCGAACTGGTCATTCGCCAACTCAAGGGAGATTACGCACTCGGCCGTATCCCCGGCCACCACTTCTTGGCCAACGAAACCTACTTCCACCTGATACTGCTGGCTTACAATCTGACCAATTGGTTCAAGCGCCTATGTCTGCCGCCGCAGTTTCAAAACGCCACTCTCCAGACCCTGCGTCAGCAGATTCTGTTGATGCCTGCACAACTCCTCCGCACCGGAAACCGCTCGCGGCTCAATCTCCCCGCCAGCGGCCACCGCGAAGCTGCCTGGCTCCACGCACTGCGCACTATCGAGCGCCTCACGGTCTGAAATGGCTATTTTTCACGCCGGATTCAGGTTAAATCAAGGCAGAATTGCGGTTTCGCTAAGATCCGGTTGAGCTCCTCAATGTTGGTAGGCTTGGGGAAGTAGTGGTCGAAACCGGCTTGCTCGAATGCCTGGCTGTCCGCCTTGGTGCCATAACCGGTAACGGCAACCAGCCGGGAATCGCGGCCCTCGGGCATTGCCCGCACGACACAATGTGACTGGTTGGTGACCAAAGTTGAACAGAATCTCCAGTAGAATCGCGAAAAGCCATGAGCGCTAGCCATTCGGTTTCGGCGTCGTCCTGGCCTGCTGGAGAACGTCCCGGGCAATGTCGGTCTGAAACAAAGAGTCGTTTCGCGCGGTGGGCATGCAAGGTGAACCAATCAAAACGCTCAGCCATCGCATGGAGCACGAATGATCTTGACCAGTGCCCGCTGTGTGGTCTGGGAGCTATACGTGAACTCTCAGCCGGCGTTGACGGTAATCGGAATTTCACCGCCCGCGAAGAACGACGTTGTCGGAGAGTCCGACGCCGCTTACATGAAGGAACATCTGTACTCGAAGCTCAAGGAACTTGGTATGAAGGGAATCGGAGACGCTGTACGCTGTCCTCCTTATACCCGCGCTCCAAAGTGCTCGATGACTTTGTCACGACTTCTATGAGGTATTGCGTACGTGGTCCACGTCCGCAAGATCGTTCGGGTTGAGTTTTGTGGCGACAGGGTGCTTCTTTCTGGGTATCGCGAAGGCACTGGCACGCTGGGACCCCTTTGCGCGTATTGCATACCGGCCATCATCCGTCTACTCCACGAAATAGTATTCCCGGTTGACATTTGCAGGCCTCAAACCCATTTTACTCTTTGTAATTTGTAGCAGGAAAATTTTTCGCAGCCGGAACGGCGCGCTGGCCCCTGGGCTTAGCTTTCAGCCGCGACCCATACCGATCCGCGTATGATTTCGTGAATTCCGCTCCGAAATAGAAAATCAGTCCGGAATAGTAAATCCAAAGCAGCAGCACCAGTATCGATCCTGCCGCCCCGTACGATGACGCGACGGCGGATTTTCCAATATAAAGCCCGAGTCCGATCTTTCCCACATTGAAGAGCAGCGAGGTGACTGCGGCGCCGACCCAGACGTCGCGCCATTCGACCCTTGTATTGGGCAGGAACCTGTACATCGCGGCAAAAAGAACTGCGATGATTCCAGTCGAAAGGATGAAATCTATCCCGTGCAGAATGAACTCCGGCGCCGGCAGAAACCCGCCAAAAAATTTGCCCAGACTCGCCAGCGCGGCGCTCAGGACCAGCGACACCGTCATCAGGAAACCTATGCCCAGGAGCATTCCGAGGAACAAGGCATTCTTCTTAATGACCTCTTTCACATTGCCCGGTTCCTGCGTCCGCCAGATAGTGTTGAGGGCGCTCTTCAGTTCAGAGAGGACGCCGCTGGCACCGGCGATCAGGGAAACGATGCCGATGATAGTCGCTACAATGCCTTTGGAGGGCCGATTGGCGGCGGCCTGAAGCATGTCCCGAATCGCCGCCGCGCTTTTCGGACCCACCAGTTCGCCGATTTCCTCGATGATCTTTCCCTGCGCGGCGTCGTGCCCAAGCACCAGCCCGGCGATCGAGATGGCGAGAATCAGAAGCGGGGCCATGGAGAAGGCCGTATAGTATGAGAGCGCCGCGGCCATCCGCGGTACGCCATCACCGCTCCATCGGCTCAAGGTCTCCTTGATCAGGGCGAAGAGAGCCGAGGCGCGGCCGCGCGGTTCGCTCTGGTCGCGGATGATGACCTCGTCGGGAGTTTTTCCAGCGCGCAAGAACCATATGCGGTGGTCCAGTGACGCCCGTTCCGCGGTGCTGAAGGCGTTGCGGATGAACCTGAGCAGGGCATCGGCGATGTCGAGGTCGGGATCCTCGATGGAGCCTTCGAAATCCAGCCGCGTTGCGATCCGGTCCTTGCGCTTATTCTTGAAGATCCAAGCCAGAGCCCTGGCCGCTCGGGCTTTGATATGCGCCGCAAAACCACTATTCGGGGGCGGCTCCAATTCGAGATGATCAAACACAGGCTTTGCATATCCGCGTATGTAGCCGTCGGCCGCGGCGGCCTCGACATAGAGGCCTGCGACGCCACCGCGGACATCTATGCCGACGGCTTTCTCGATAATGTTGCGCAGTTCGCTCAAATCAATGTCGCTGCTGCTGAGATCGGCGTTGAAGGTCGGTACCTTCGCCAGCGGATAGCCTTGGACCTGCAGATGAAACTTACCCGAGGCCAGCACCCGTGCATCCGTGGTGAGCCTGGCCATCAAGGTGGGCGCGAGGTCGGTGCTGTTGGTAATGTTTTCCGCGCACAGGTTCAGGCGATCGATCGAGACGTCCGCTCCCTTCTCGCCGGGGATGCCAGCGACATTGATTTCGCCGTCCGTCAGAACAGCCGATGATAACTTGAACCTCGGCAGCTGCATGACCTTCTCCTGCCATGGACGGGTGGCTTTCTCGGGCTGCTGCTCCGGTTTGCCCTTGCTATTGGCGCGGCGAATTCCATCGGCGGCGTTGAGCAACAGCCGCGGCGCATCGATGCGCAGCGATCCCACGAGTGCGCCGGTCAGAAGGGCTTTCCACTCGCTGTTGACGGCGATGGCCTCTACCTGGATCAAATGCTCGGGCGCGCCGCCATTGAGCGTGGTAAGCGAAACATCCTTTACCGTCAGGCCGGGGCCCATGAAATTGATCTGCACCCGCCGGACCTTCCCCCGGATACCCGGTATTTTCCGCACAGCAAGATTCGCCAGCCAGGTCAGAAGCGCGGGGAGGCCCGCCCGCGCGGCGGCCAGAGTTATGGCGGTGGTCACCACGATTACGGTTTTTCTGGACGGAGTATTCATTTGATCAATGGAGCGGCTTCTATGCTGCGGCTTCGGCGCCGCCGACGGCCTGCCGCAAAACCTGCTGGCCGAAGTTTGTAGCCGTATCAACGGCTGCCTTGCGGCCGAACAGGCCGAGCAGCGCCACGCCCGTTTTTGTCGCGAGGCCCCCTCCTATGACGAAGCCGGAGCCCGCGGCGAGCGCCAGGTAAAAAAGCGGACGGTCGCGAATCCTTTTCTCGGTGGCTTCCAGATCGACTTTGACTCCGGCTAAGTCGAGGTATTTCTGGGCGGTATCTTTAACCGCCCTGCTTGCCTCCTTCGCGGCTCCGGTTGCGGAGGCTATGGATTCTTCAGCCTCAGATCCTCCAGGGACAGCCCCTTCTGCATGGGGCTCTCCTGCACCTTTCTCAGTCGGATCGTCTGTCTTCATAATTGCTCTCTATAATCGCTCTTCTTCTGCAACGATGCCGGCACCGCATGAATTGAGTTCCGTTGATCTGAAAACCCGGACATCCCCTTGCTGTCGATTCGGATGGAGTGACGGAGTGACTATCGCAAAATAAATGCCGGCGCTTATTGGCCCGCTATGTCAGCGCGCCGGACAACGATGCGAACCCGATTCGGCGACGATTGACGCGGTTAAAACGAAACCTCCCGCGCCGAAGGCGGATGGCTCACGCCTCTCACGCGAATTTGAAGGCTGTTCAAGTGCGATGAATGTAAAACGGTAACAATCAGTACGGGGAACTTCGTTAAAGTACCCTTAGAATTCTCCAGCACAGTCCGGAAACGCCAAGCCACAGCAGGCCGGCACCCCCGAGGACGACCCATGGTTCATACGGAACCAGCAGTTGCCAGACAATGGTTGCGAATCCGGCAAGACCGATGCAGCCGAGCGCGGCTCCTGCCGCGTCGAGGGCCGCCGCTTCGCGCCCGCGGATGACGCCCTGCAGGCCGGCGCGTTTCTTCTTTTGGATTTCGTGTTTTTCGACCAGCGTCGCACTGGCCGGAAAGATCGCCGGAAAGGCAAGGAAGAGGCCGCCTATCGCAGGTCCGTAACGATGGGCGATTAGGCCCGCCGCCGCGGTGATCAGTCCTCCGAAAACGAAACGCACGCCATATTCAAGCCATGTGGTTCTTGCCAGGCTGGCCGGATCGATGCGGATGGTCATCTGCCGATTGCGGTTTCAAGGCCGAAGGCAAGCCCCAGCCAGATCAGGATCGATGCGCTCGCGGCGAGCCACGCCGGCAGCTTGTAGCGCATGGTTAACTGGCAGACGGCACAGGCGTAAACAAAAAACGCGATCGCGCCCAAGATCATCGAACGCGCTTCCAAGGCAGCGAACATTTTGCCCTGGCTATGAGTCGTAAGAATAAGCGTGGCGAGCGCAACGGATGGGGCGGCGCCGAAAAGGCCGGCAAAACTCTTGGGCTTGAGAATGTCTCCCAGAACCGCGAACGCGGACACGAACAGGCCGCCAATAATGAACCGGATAAAAATCTCTCCGATGGTCACTTCTGTTCCCTAGCTGAAACTCAACTGGAACGCGAAAGCCGACCAGGATGCAGGCGGCAACCGCCAGCATGACGGCGGTCGAGATCCATCCCAGGACCCATTGCGGCGTCGGGAATTTAAGGGCCGCTGGTGATGGTTTTGTTCGTCGTCATCAGCATGACGACAACCATTATGGGCCCGGTGCGGATGCCTTTGACCACCCCGCTCCAGAAGAGAGCCTTTGATCGGGCTTATGCAGGACAGATTTAGAATCAGACCGAGAAGCGTTACGGCGGCGAGCGATCCATAAGAGGCGGCCGCTTCGCAAGATGAAGGCGTTTAGCTTGCAACGCATCATTGGCCAGCTTATCGCAGACGCATAGAGGAAAACGCGACGCCGCCATAGATGTGCGCGCAACTCGTAGCCAGCTCAAATCGTCCACCAAGTATTCGTGAGGGAGACAGGTTTGGCGGACGGCTCCTATCGCTCAATTCGCGCCGTAAGAAGCTGACCTATTTGTCATGCCAACGTCATAAATCATGCTTGCGGACGCAAATCAACGCATTACCGAGTTCGTGAAGCTTGATCGAATGTGCCTGTATTTTTCCACGATTAACCTTGGGAGGCACCGCCTGCCGCGTTCGACTCGTGTTGCTCCCCCAATTTGCCTGTGGGCTGCTCGAGGGCGCCGGTATGCATGCTTTCGAAGGAACTGAAGCCGAACATCAGGAATGAAAGCCACAGCGGTGTCTGAAGATTGGTTGGAAAGGTCATCACAGTTAACGCAACCATTGCGAGAGGGAATAGCAGCTTAAGGTCTACGCGCCCGCCAGCGCTCCTGCGCAATCCATCATCGGCTCGCTTAATAACTGTGAGCAAATCTACCGCCGTGGTGCTGTAGTCGCCGATTTCAGCCGGCGATTCAGGCGCGAACGCAACTAAGTCTGTGACGCGTTCGAACAAAGCTTGGCCAAAATCTCTGGCACTATCGCTGGAATAAAGAATCAAAACGCTGCCTGTGGTCGGATTCGTGTCGACACTTTGCACACCAGGCAGGGTCAGCAGGCGTTCTCGGATCTCGTTGAGCAGTCTGGGCGAGGCATCCGCAACCTTAAGCCTCATGCGGTGGCCGACGATGTGGTGGGGAATATAGGCATATGGTCGCATACAGCAGCTCCAGCGGAGCAGGTACAAATACATTAGGCCATAATTGATGTTGGTCCGGAACGCTTTCGGTGAAGGTGCTTTCTGCCCTTCACGCGGTTTGTACCACATAAGCTGCTTTAGATGGCTGGATGACGTAGGAGGGTAGGGTGGAGCACACGCGACTATACAACAAAATAACCGGGGCGTCGGTGCCGACGCCTATTCACCGCCGGGTTTGCGCTCATCATCAGCACATGAGTCGCAGCGTTGTCCTTCATGCCGGAGGATTGGCTCGATCGGCGGGACGAAGCGTATGGATTTATCGTATCGCTTGTGGGGCTGTGCGACCTTGAGCGAAGCGATGGACTTATGTGTGTGTCCTCGACTTTCTCAAGGGTCACCTTAAGAATGACCTATGTGCCGCGGCCATCTCTTCTCCCCCGGCGGTGTCGAAGCTTTAAAATCAAAACAAAATTATGCTTTTGACAAAATCCGGTTGAGTTCCTCAATGTCGGTAGGCTTGGGGAAGAAGTGATCGAAGCCGGCTTCCTCAAATGCCTGGCTATCCGCCTTGGTGCCATAACCGGTAACGGCGACCAGCCGGGAATCGCGGCCCTCGGGGATTGCCCGCACCTGCCGCGCGAGCTCATAGCCGTCTATATCAGGCAGGCCGATGTCGATTACGCAAGCGTGTGGCTTGTGCTGTGAGATGAGTCGCAGCGCCTCTGATGCGTCGCGCGCCCGAACCACTTCGTAACCGCGCACTTTGAGCAAATCGGCTAACAATTCAAGGTGGTCGGGGTTATCGTCCACCACCAAAACCCTTCTCGCCTGTGACGGCGACTTTTCTTCGGAGGCATCCACGATCATGGGCAAGCGCACCGTGAACTCCGCCCCTTTGCCCTCGCCGTCGCTGTAAGCCTCGATGACGCCTCCGTGCATCTCGACCAGCACTTTAGCCAACGCCAGGCCCACGCCGAGCCCGGTCTTCACCGTTTTTGAGGGCTCATCGGCCTGGAAGAACATCGTGAAGAGTTGCGGCAATATTTCCGGGTCGATCCCCGCGCCAGTATCCCGCACGACCAACACCGCCGCGCCGGCTTGCTCGGTCAACGCGACCCCGATGGTTCCGTCGGGCGGGGTGACTTTGATCGCGTTGCTGAGCAGGTTGATGAGCACCTGGGCGATGCGCGCTTCATCGCCGGAGGCAAATAGCGGCCGCTCCGGGAGCTCGACTTCAATTTTCAAATGCTTGGCTTGGAAATCGCTCTGGAACGTCTCCAGGGCGTGCCGTACGGGTACGCGCAGGTCGAGCTTTTTGCGTTCGAGTTGCAATTTGCCGTAGCGGAAGCGGCTTATGTCCAGCAGATCGTCAATCAGTATCGCTTGGTGGCGCGCCTGCCGCTCGATTCCCTCCACGGCTCTTTGCATTCGCTGATCAGAGGGCTTCAGGTCTTTGAGTAGTTGCACGCCGAGGAGAATGGGCGAGACCTGATTGCGCAGCTCATGGGACAGCGTCACCAGGAAACGGTCGCGCTGCTGGTGCAGCTCTCGCGCTTCGCCTTGAGCCGAATTCCGCTCCTCCTCGGCGGCCAGAGTGTACTGCAGGATCGAGATGTTCATGCTGCGGTCGACGACGTCGATTATGAGATTGCGCCCGCGCTCGATTTCCTCGGCGCTCACGTCCGCGCCGACGATTTCCTGAACCATGCTGGTCAGAACGCCGCGGAAAATCTGCAGCTCGCGCAGCAGCGGAACCACCGAATAGCCGAGCGCGCGCCGTTGGCGGCCGTGCTGGGCGGCATCTTCCTCGAGGTGTTCAGACTGTTCGCCGCGAAGAAATCGGATGACCTTATCGGTGAGCCCGGGGAGATGGTCCTGGAGCTCCTGATCGTCCCGCTTGTGGATCAACGCGGCTTGCTCCGGATCGCGCCGAACCTCTTGCCGCCAGCGCGCAAGTATCTCTCCTTTTAAATGTTCTATATGGCTGGCGATGTTGGCTGCCTTGTGCGAATCCGTCTCGGAATTCATGACACCGGAGATATTTCTATAAAATGCCGATTTGACTTTAAGGTTAGTCTTATTAAGTCGGCAATCAAGGGATATCAATTTAAGTCGGCAATCAAGGGATATCAATGCGAATTTATTCCCCGTCCGGTTGCTGTTGGTGTGTTTCGATTAAGTTCGAAGTGCCGACCATGTTCTCGCCTACTAAAACTTAGTGCAACCATGGACGACTTCGCCTTTCCAGCGTCGGGTGACCTCTGAGCGCCTGAGTGTTCGCCACCTCACACTTCTTGATGGCCTGACCGTGCGGAATTAGGATGACTCAACGATCTTCCCTACCGCGATTTTCACGACCGCGATAGCATTTTTGTTACTCCGTGCTAGGCTCTGACAATGCTCACTTTTATCAGCGTTGCCTTGTTTGCGGCGCTTACTATGATGGCCTTCTACCGCCGCTCGATTCAGGAACCATTCGACGCCGTCACCCCGTTTCCCAACACGGTGCTGCTGTCGTGCGATGCATGCTTCAGTGCCGCTCCGTCCGGTTAGCGACGGCCAATTCTCAACCAGAACACACTTTCGTAGTTTCCTTCTAGACCGCCCTTCATGACCGAGTAGTAGGAGACGTGGTCATGAAGCACGTGCTGCGACGCAAGAGAGTCGACCGTCTAATCTACTGCTGATGGTGCTGTTGAAGTTGGTTGACATTACGTTCGTTGACATTTGGCACTCGCTTGCTAGTCTGGATAAAGAGAGCTGCTAACTAAGCTCGTAAATTGTTGCGCCGTTCTGTGGCGCGCGAATCACCTACTAGATTACCCGACTTGATCGTGTCGCCCCGTCTACAGGACGATCAAATTCTTCTTCCGGAGTGTAATCATGCTCGCATTGGGCTACTCAATCTCATCTGAAGAGCATCCCGCTGGCGAACTTGTGAAGCAGGCAAAAATGGCCGAAGATGCCGGATTCTCTTTTGCGATGATCTCCGACCACTTTCATCCCTGGACTCATCGGCAGGGCAATAGCCCGTTCGTATGGAGCGTGCTCGGCGCCATCGCGCAAGCCACAGAACGAATCCCGATTGGTACCGCCGTGACCTGCCCAACCGTCCGTGTTCATCCTGGGATTATCGCGCAAGCTGCAGCGACTGTGGCTTCAATGATGCCCGGAAGATTCATGCTCGGACTAGGGAGCGGCGAGAACCTCAACGAACATATCTTTGGCAGCCGATGGCCATCCCCCGGAAAGCGCATCGAGATGCTCGCCGAGGCGGTCGAAGTCATCCAGAAGCTCTGGCGTGGTGGCTGGCAAAATCATCGCGGCCGTCATTACGTGATTGAGAACGCACGAATTTTTTCCCTCCCGGAGCAGCCCCCGCCGATTCTCATCGCGTCGGCATGCAAGCGCTCTGCTCAATTAGCGGGGCGGGTAGCGCAGGGCATTATATCCACTAAGCCGAACCCCTCGACGATTGAGGCATTCGAACAAACCGGCGGAAAGAGCAGGCCGCGCTTTGGTCAGCTCACCGTTTGCTGGGCGCGGGACGAGGCGCAGGCGCGCCGGCGAGCATTGGAGATCTGGCCGAACGCGGCGATCAGCGGCCAGTCCAGCTTCGAACTGCCGCTGCCGCGTCACTATGAGGAACTGGCCAAGACAGTGACGGAGGACCAAATTGCGGGCAGCGTAATTTGCGGACCAGACCCGAAGAAGCATCTCGATGCTATCCGCGACTATGCCGAGGCTGGGTTTGACCATGTCTTCGTTCATCAGATTGGTCCCGAGCAGAAGGGCTTCGTCGACTTTTATCGAAGCGAGATTTTGCCCGAACTTCGTGAGATGACGACTAATGGTCAGGTGCGGCCTCAAACCGGCGCATAAGGTATATCGGCCCGGTCGCAGCCTTTAGAAACTGACGAGATCAAGGAGGTTTGATTATGCCTGATCCTAGTTCTCCGTGCCCATGTGGTTCCGGCAAACTTTACAAGGATTGCTGCGGTAAATCCAAGTAACTTTCCTTGGGCGGTGCAGAGTCCCAGCAAAAAAGCGTTCAGCGCCGCTGCATCCGGCCTGCTGAAAGCGGCAGGACCGCCAACAAAACGGGCCACCCGGCTAAACGCCGATGGCCCGTTCAACTTATTGCGCACAAAAGCGTACGTCGATCGGCTACTCGGTCAGACTAGTAAGAGACATCTGTGCCATTTGTTCATTGGTCCAGGTCAAATGCTGGTCTTCCTCCGGTTCAACCTCGTCAACGGCAGGTTTCAGAATATCGCGGATCCGCGAATCGCTGCTCCGCCGAGCGATGTGCGACAATAGTTGCCAATCTGCATGATCTTTGGTCTCAGCGATTACGATGTTCTCGATAGCGTTGATTTCTGCCTCTTCAGGCCGCAGACCGTCCGACCTAGTCATGGTTTCGAGCAGGGCCTGAGCTTTCTCCTCGGCGATTCTGGCGCCAGCACTCATCTGCATCGGATCGCCGCCGAGGCTGGTGATTACGCGGCTGAGGATCTCAACATGCCTGCGGGTCTGCTGATAAAACTCGCGGAAACGACTCAGCACATCAGGATTGCGGACTTGCTTAATCGCCGCCTCGTATAGTTTCACGCCGCCTTTTTCGACAACAAGAAATTCGCTTAGTTTCTCCATCAGCAGGGGGCGCTTGATATTAGCACTCGTAGTATAATCCTTCACTTTTTCCATCATTTCGGCCATTGGACTTACTCCTGGTGGACGCAGTCTCATTCAGACTGCAGTCAAATAGTAGTTGAGTAGGAAAGGACGGTTAATCGCCATTTCAATAGAAATGCTATTCCGAAGCAATCCCAGGTTCAACAAATTAGTTCAATCGGAGAGAGCAACAGTTAATGAGTTTTAGGAACGCGGTCGAGAGTCCTCCCCAGGAAACCGGCTGCTTCGGCTAGTTTATCGTCACCAACAACGGATGCAAATATTACATTATGGCCGGAGAGGTATTAAGGAGCCCAACCAATTTCCTTCGGCACAGGGTCATGCTTGTCTCGGGTGTAGCATTGTTGCTGGGCTTTGCCGTGGGATATCTGCTCGGCCGCGGTAAGGTGCCGGTGGAAGCGGTTGCCTGCCGGCGGTCGAACATCTGGGCAAACCCATGGCGCGCAGAATGCTGACAACCGTAGGCAAAGAAGCGGTGACGCACGCGATTCGGGGGAGATAGCGAGTGGTTATATGGCTAGGCACAATGACAACGCCAGTTATGAGATCACAACCCGAGAGGATCCCAATTGGCCCGAATTGCTGTCGAAGAGGTCGATGATCTCTCGAGAATCGTCAGAACCGAGATCGAGCTGCTGGAAACCAGCCTCAAGCGTCTGATTGAAGCTCAGACCGACAAAATAGCCGGAATGTTGGCATTAACATATGGCTCGGTGTTTTTGTTAGGTGGTCTCGTCCTGCTGGTTCATCTATGCCTGGCTTGGTGGCTGTCCTTCCTGATCACAGGAATCGCGATTTGCTCAGCAGGTGTCGTCTTCAAGATGCGAATGACAGCGGCGGAAAAAAACAATCGTTGCGTTGCACCTAAATCGTGTTGCTCGGCATGACCAGAAAAAGCCGAATCAGCAAACAAGAGATGCCGAGCAGGATGCGACGTCCAAGGAAAGGCCCGCGGACTGTCGCGATAAGCTCAAAAACGGGCCGACGGAATGCTCGGGTCAACTGGGAGCTGACTGGACCCAAGCTTCTCCGAGTTTTGAACGTTGAGTGCGTGGTTTCCGAGAAGTCAATCGAGGATCGATCCTTCTGGGACAATCCTTCACCGCGCTTTAATCTACCAGGGAACGGTTAAATGGATAGACGTTTTCAACCTGCGACGACAGCTCGCCGAACGGATTCCGCCTATCGGCGAGCACCACGGGCTTTTTGTGATGCACAAATATGCGGTCCGTTTCAAGGAGAGCGAATTGCCGTTCATGTTACGCTCGCGAACCAGCTTTCTGCAAAACCTGCCGGCCCACATTCGTGGCCGTTTGACGAGCGGCAGTGCGGCCGAATAGGCCGAGCAGCATCACACCCGGCCTCGTCGCTAATCCGCCTCCTAGGATGAACCCTGCGCCCGCGGCGATCCCGAGAGAAAAAAGGGCGCGGTCGCGAAGCCTTTCTTCGATATCTTCCAGATCAACCTTCATCCCCGCTGCATTGAGGTACTTCTGGGCAGTGTCCCTCACGGCCCTGTTCGCCGTTTTCGCGGCACCGGCTACAAAAGCAGCGGACTCATCAGCGACATTTTCAATTTCGTCGTTTCTTTTCTCCATAACTCAGCTCCGTCGTTCGGTAGGGAGGCGGGCGTGGCAGATTCGCGCCCGCGAGTGTACTGACTAACCCAGTTGCATCGTTCAAGTTAGAGGCCATTACAGCAAAAGAAATGCCGCGCGGGCCCCATCAACAATAACAAGTGCTGCCATGTGCTCTGCCGCGCCGTTTTCGGGTTTTGGAGCGTCCCAGCGGGGGTGGCTTGTAGGGTTCGGTGCAGACTTTGCGGAGTTTCGGCCAAGTCGGCGCTTATGTGCTGGGTCGCTCATGCTGTTCGCCATGAAACGCGCTCGGAAATGCTGGGCGGGGACAAGCCCACGTTTGCCGGGCGCGGCGCTCCAGAGCATCGGCGTCTGCGGCCGTAGGCCGATGACTATCGACCGCCGGTCAAAGTAGACCGCCAGGGGAAGGAGTTCCTGAAGGGCAGGGGTTGCTGGCACCTGTCCAGGAGGGGAAACAGCCGGGCTGTATGCTTGCTTAGCAGCCTCTCAAAAGCGCAATTAAAATGACGATTGGTAGCGGCACACCCAAAAGAAGAAGTAGGATTGAACGCATTGCACTCTCCTTACACGCCAAGACATTTAGAAGGTTCTGCCCTCCATGGGCTTCACACAGTCGCGTTCCCTGCCGCCGATTGTCGCGGAGTAGCTGGCGAAAAACGCTCCAGCCAGAAGGGCGACAAACAACCATAGAGACAATTCGGCAGCCGCTTTGCGGGCGAGGTCCGCGTTTTGCTGAACATGCGAAAACACGGCCTCTACCCGTCTTTGCGCGTTCGCCTCAGGCAGACCGGTTCTCTCAGCCACCATCCGAGTTAGATACATCCTGTCCGCATCGGAAAGACCTTTCTGCTCCAGTCCATGGGCGAATATGCGGTCGACCTCCGCTTGCAAATAAGGATCTACGTGATTGAGGCCAAAGTGATCCGAGCGCAACAGCAGATCGCGAAAATAACCGTCATCGTCGCCAATGGGCGCACTACCGCTGACCGGAGAAGAGGAACTCCGTACGACATCTCCCGCCATCGAAATTGCCGCGGAGGTCAGAAAGGCCGCAGTAATCACCAGCCCGACCGCCCAAACCAGAAAGCCATGAGCCGTGTCGCGAAAGTAAACTTCGTCCGAGTGGATGATGGCCCATTTTTGTCCGCAACCGTCCTGCAATATACCCTCCCATGGCAGACGCGAGAATTTGACTGATGATCAACCAAATGACCGCACCGTTGCTTACGGTGGAGGCGGACAACCCCCGATTTCTCCAGGGCGAGACGGAAGAAAGACCGAGACCCGATCAGAGCAAGAACTTAAGTGACGCTAATCGCGATCGCGACACACCCTCACTTAGCGCATCGGTTAGAATTGTAATTGCCTGCTCGAGAACAATCCGATGGACCGGCAGGAATTAAAACGAGCCGAGACCACTCGCTTTTGGCGGCTATCGTTGATTCTTCGGATGACGCCATAGTCAGCAAGACGCTGGAGGGATTGTCACGTCGTGGAACCGTGGCGCCGAGACCGTGCGGCAGACGAAGGATGGACGGACAATAAACATTTCGCTTACCGTTTCGCCAGTCAGAGATGCCCAGGGAAATATCCTCGGTGCGTCGAAGGTCGCCCGCGATATTACGGAAAGGAAACTGGCAGAGGTCGGGCGCGAGCGACTGATGCAGCAGGCACAAGCAGCCCGCCGAATTGCGGAAGAGGCAAGTCGTCTCAAGGATGACTTTCTCGCAACCGTCTCTCATGAACTGCGCAATCCCCTTAATTCGATAGTTGGCTGGGCGGGATTGCTTAGTTCAGGCAGGCTGGACGAGAAGACGATTGCACGGGCAGTAGAGGCGATAACTAGCCAGGTCTTCTAGAAGCACTGGTCATGACTTCGGTGTGTGATACTGCGTGCCACCAGGCGGCGAATAAAATTAGGTCCGGCAGGTTCGTCCCAGATAATGCGAACACGCCTATCGCGGTTTTAGTCGTGGCGTTATGCTATCACGTGGTGGGAATCAACCTGTCATTTTGTCCACTTCATCAGCTCACGCTCTGCCCGATTGCTCAGTCTGTAGATTTCCCCCAAATGCTACAAAACCGGATGCTCGCTTCAGGGCTGCGGTCATGAGTTCCTCCGCCTCTCCTTATCCAGGCGCAACGGTCAGTCTGACGGCGCCCAATCAGGCTGTCAGGACGCGGGGCATACGCACCCACCCCGCAATCGATTAGCGGTGAGGCGCTGGCTGCGATTTAGTTCTTTAAGTCGCAGGCGCGACAATGCGGGGCGAAGGGCCGTATTCGCCGAGCCGCTAGTCAATACACGCAAACGTGAGCTGAGCAGTCCTGAGTCGATTTCCAAGTCATCACTCACGCTTTCAGACGAAAAAAGACAGCCTCACTTCAGCCCTCCGAGAGATAGCGTGAAACCGCGCCCTCAACCACGGTGCCCTTGAAGAAGTCAGGGTTGAGAGCCGTCCACAGCTTGATTGGGTTGGTGAACACGAAATCGCGAAAGTCCTCCGCGGTCATGGCGCCGTGCTCGACTGGTTCATAAGCCTCAGCCGTGACTTCGCTCATGTCTGGTACGTCAAAGTGGCCAATATCGGAGCCATAGATTGCGTTGATGCGCGCCGACAGGGGATTGCGGATGGCGTCGAAAGCCGACGCGGTAACCGGATCGTCGGCCTCGCAGCCGAAAAAGAACGGCCTGAGAAAAAGCTCGAGAAAGTCCTCCTTGCGCGTGATCGCGCAACTGGCGAAGTCGTCGGTGGGGTCACCCTCGCGCATTCGCACCAACTCCCCCCCTTTTACATATTCACGGCCCTCGACCAGCTTTCCGCCATAGCGGCGCGACAATTCAGCCAGCAGCTCCTGATCGATATTCGCAGGATTGTAGTTCTCCAGCGCACTGCGGTTTCGCTTTTCCCAATGGCCAATAAGCTCCGCGAACAGGCTGCGAGCCCAGCCAACCCCGCCTTCCAGGAAGGAAAACTTCATCTGCGGAAATCGCCGAGTCACCCCGCCCAGGAACAGCGACTTGCAGATTGCATCGGCTGAGGAGGCAAAATGCCCGACGTGGTTGTAAACGTAGTTCGAAATCGAGGTGCGGCTACCCCATCCTTCGCCATGACTATGAAAGCTCGGTACCACCTTGAGCTCGTCGCACTTCGCCCACACAGGATCGTAATCGTACTCACTATCGATGCCGAAAGTATCGAGCCAGAACGCATAGCGGGATGCTTCAGGGTATTGGCGCGCCACCGCGGGAACCGGCCGTTTAACATAGCTCGCCATCAGCACAGCCTTCAGCCCTAGCACGTTCACCGCATAATCGAGTTCGTCAATCGCCTCCTGCGGGGTGTTCATCGGTACTGTAGCAACAGGGGTAATCCGGTCGCGATACTCACCCCAAATTTCAGCACAGTACCGATTCAGTGAACGGCAGGTCGCACGCCTTACTTCCTCGTCTTCGAAATGCGCGCTCACCAGGCCCAGGCTCGGATACAGTACGCAAAAATCCAAACCCATCTCGTCCAGCCGTTCGTACATCAGCTTAGGGAACATCGATGTCGCGAGATCGAGGGTGTTTTTAGTCGGGAAGCCCCAGAATGGCGACCGCTTGGTCCTGAATTCACGCCGTTGCTCCGGCGACTCTCGATACCAGCGCGTACTGGCTATAGTGCCATCGAACGCGCGCCCGACCCGCTCCGCAACCCCGCGGCCCGCGAGATCCTTGACGTAATCGCGCAGCCGGGGAAAGTACTCAACGTGGTGCCCATCCGAATCGATAACTGGATGGCTCAGATGCGCGCGAACGGTTGCTGACTTGGACTTTGATTTTGAGGCCATGGCGGCTCCCTGAATGCCGGACGGATGGGTTGCAGCTCCGAGTCTAAAACGCTTCCCTCGCTTAATCTTATCTAATTTGCATACGTTCGGCACCTGACCGATGAGATCTTGTAAGTCGGCTGGGTGGGTGCCATCGTGCACGGGATCGAGCCACGACCCAAAGATCGCGCTGGAAGCTTCTCGTAGGTATGAGTGGATCCGCTCAGAATGGATTTTGAGCAACTCGTTGGAATAAGTAGTGGCCTCGGGTGAATCATAAAGGTTCGTGTATGGACAAAGGCCAAGAATAACCCAAGCCAAAGAAATCGTTGTAGATCAATTGCGAGGATGGACTAATGATAAAGTCACTGTTTCACGTAAACGTAAATGTGAAGAATTTCGAGCGCTCGCTCGACTTCTACAAGATGTTAGGGTTTAAAGTGGTGTCGGATCTCGGCGACGGACCTAACAAGGGAAACGACCAGGGACTGAATATTCCGAACAGCCGCGCGCGAGCTGCGTTGCTAGCTCTGAGCGACGACCCGCGCGCGACCCGAGTCGATCTTATCGAGTGGAAACAACCTCAGACCGAGGGCACGCCGTATCCCCACCTTTACCATGTGGGAGTGGCTCGCATCGCGCTTTTCACGAAAAATCTCGACGAAGAATACGCCCGTCTCAAGGCGAACGGCGTTGATATGGTATCAGAGCCAGTGACGATTCGTTTCGCCAACAAAGCGGGCGCCAAATTCTTCTGCTTCAAGGACCCGGACGGAACTTTCCTGGAGCTGATCGAACCATTCAACGGGTGATCGCATAGGACGAAGCGACTCCGGTCTGCGAATTCGGGTGCGACCAAATTTGAGCATTTCCGCGACCTTGAAGACGAACGGCTGATGCCCACACTTACAGCCATTGGCTTCGAGCTTATTTCCCAGTAATGATTTTCCGCCGTATCCAAGAATAGTGGACGGACCGAGCAGGAGATTCCACCATGATTGATAGCGAAAAACTGCAGTTGCTATTGGATCGGACGCAGATCGGCGAGGTCATCCATCGCTACCCGGTATCGATTGACGCGCGTGATTGGAAACTCTTCCGCTCGATCTTTACCGATGAAATTCAGGTCTATCTTGGCCCACCGATGGAAAAGCCGAAGCTGCGCACCGTCAGCGCCGACAAATTCACCGAACAGGTGACACATATCATCACACGCTTCGATGTTACGCAGCACTTCCTCACTGACTATCATGTCGAGGTGAACGGGAACGACGCATTATGCGTCAGCTACATGCAGGCGCGGCACTTCAAGCAAGGCCAGCCGACTTGGGACATGGGCGGCTACTATACCTATCACCTCGTTCGCTCTGACGATGGCTGGAAGATACCAAAATACATATTGACCGTGACCTGGGAAGAGAACCGGCCCGCCGATTTGAGAATCTAATGCTCCGCAAGAAGGGGCGGCCGCAGTCACTCACCTCCACGGATGTAATCCAGGGTTATAAGCAGATGGGTGGTGCGCGCACCGCCCTGCTGGATTTTCTTGCTCCAGCGGCGGGCGTTCAGGACGCCCAGGCCAGGCGCTCTTGCTGGTAGGGATCATTCATAACGTGGCATTCATTGTCGAAGATCATCGTCGGGCGTTCGCCAATCGAATACGCCGGCCATTCCGGAATGGCCTGATTATTGGGATTACCAGAACGGGCAAATGCAAGCCAGGTCCGGCTCATCTTGTCTGCCAGCGCGAAACGCGTTGGTGAATCTCCGGTCAGCGGCGCACTTGCCAGTGTGTCGAACACGAACGGAATCTCAAGTGCGTGCGGTGACTTGAGCCGGCCACCGAGGACCGGCGTTTCCCAGGTGAACAGATAAACAAAGACCGGCGCCCCATTCAGCGCGAGTTTGCGGTCGGCGATGGTCAGCGAAGGTATTCGCATCCCAGCATCAGTCGCAATTGCCATCATCAGATCGCGCGGCGAATCGTGGGGCCGCGCCCCTTGGTATTGCCCAACCAGTGAATCGCCACGCTCGCCCACAAACATTCGAACCCGCTCGCGCAAGGCCGCCTCGTCCATCCCCTCCATCCAGGGCGCGAGCGCGAAGAAGAGTGTCATCTCGTCCTTGTTCGTGCCGATCATTAAGGGCACGTGCGACGAGATGGCCGGAGCGGCCGGCGCGAACGGCCCTTCAGGCAGATTGAGTCCGTCAATTACCGGGTTGAAGCCGACACGCCGCCGATTGGCGAACGACATCAAATTGATCTTCTTCAAAACCGCCATCTGGGCATTGAGCAGGCGATTGGCGGGGATGCGCCGAAGCTCATCAATGCCGATACCCAGCTCGCCCAACACCTGCTTCGCCATGGCGGTCGCATCAGCGCGGCTCATCATCTCAACCGCCGGCCCACTCTGGATAATCGCCTTGTGGAACAGCCCGCGCGCCGCCGGCATCGCCATCAGCACACTCACTTTGGCACCGCCGCCGGATTCGCCGAAGATCGTGACATTGCCCGGATCGCCGCCGAAACGCGCAATGTTATCGCGCACCCACTCGAGTGCTGCGACAATATCCAGCATCCCGGCATTACCCGAGGACCCGAACTGGTTTTTAGAATCGCGCGCTTCGCGCGCTGTGCGCACCTCGGAGACTCGTTTGCTCGGCTCCGCTTCGCTTCGCCTAGTGTTGCCAAGATCTTCAAGCTGGAGATAGCCAAAGGCCCCGAGCCGATGATTTATCGTGACGACGACCACGTCCCCCTTGCGGCAAAGATCCGTTCCCTCATACCACGCCGAGGAGCCTGAGCCCGCGATGAACGCACCGCCGTGACACCAGAACATCACCGGCCGCCTGCCACCGTCATTAACCGCCGGTGTCCAGACGTTGAGCACCAGACAGTTCTCATCCATCGGAACCGCTTCGCGCACTGGCAACAGCGCAATCAGTTCGGGCGGCAGGCCAAATGCGTCAGGATCCTGCATCGCGGTCGGGCCGTACTCAAGCGCATCGCGCACCCCCGGCCATGGGTCCGGCCTGGCGGGCGGCGCAAATCTTCGCATGCCATCTGCAGGGCCGGCGTAAGGGATCCCCTTGAAAATGTTCACCCTATCGCCGGCAAGGCCTCTGACCTTGCCGTTATTGGTGTCGACGACTAGGTGGTGCGCCATGATTCATTCCTCCGCGGCTTGATTCGGAGTTGATTCGGAGTTCCGGCGTTGTCAACTCATGCTATACAATCGTGCCGCGTTGTCATGAACCATCATGCGGACCTCGCTCTCCGGCACATCAGCGAAGTCCTGCCGAATCCGCTGGATCGAAAATGGAAACGTGCCTTCGGTATGGGGATAGTCGGAACCCCACATCAGCCGGTCAACCCCCAGCAGATGACGTGTCAGAATCCCGGGGCGGTCGTCCTCAAAGGTTGCCCAGAACTGGCGTTTGAAATAAAAGCTGGGCGGCTCTTCCAGCTTCGGCGTCATCCAACGATGGTGATCTTCCCACCAATGGTCCATAAAGCGAAGCTGCGCCGCGATCCAGCCGATGCCGCCTTCCACTATCACGAACCGCAGTTTCGGATAGCGCTGCGGGACCGCCGAGGTAAGCAGCAGCGCGAGGCTGCGCTGCATCATAAACATCTTGTTGTCGCAGACAGTAGCGTGGAGCGGGATATCGCGTTCGATCGTGAGAGGTTCGTCGTCCGCCCCGCTGTGGACCCCGACGGGCAGCCCGATTTCCTCCAGGGCTGACCACATCTGATCATAAATCGGCTCGTGGTATGAGGGTCTGCGCTTGACCGCCGGGATCATGAGCCCGTGGAGCCCCATCTTGGCGCATCGCTCGGCTTCCGTGATGGCCCATTCGACCGGGCCGCGCAGCGGCAGCATTCCGACGCCGACCAGATTCTTCGGCGCGCCGCCGCAAAACTCGGCCAGCCAATCATTGTAGACGCGAATGCATTCGCGCTGATACTCAGCGTCCGGAATCCCAAATAGCGTCAGGCAGAAACCCGGGTAGATAATCTCGGCCTCGACGTGGTCGAGCCGCTGATCGACGATCCGCGCCTCGAAATTGTACGCGCCTGGGCGGGTTTCCTGGTAGCGGCGCTCCTGACCGCGTTCGATGGCGCCTTTCTGTTTGTCATTGACCATCGGCCCGAACAGCCCGATCGGCAGTGTATTGAGACCCTCGACTACCCAATAGTCGCCATTTTCGCGCGGTTCGAGCCGTGGCGCACGATCGCGAAAACGCTTGTCCATCCGAGTAAGCCACAGGTCAGCCGGTTCAACGACGTGCGAATCTGCGGAAATGAAGCTTTCGACTAGCATAGGTTAACACCGCGCTCATGCTGACTGGGCGCGCTCCTTAGTTGATAGGGTGGCAGGCTTCAGCCGGTCATCCAAGGCGAATAAGGCTAAAACCTGCGCCGGGTTTTTGCAAACCCGCGACCGCGCATCCGCCTTGTCGCCCTTGCGCGGATTCGTCGCTTATTATAGGGCCGAAGTTTAGACGTGGTTGCGGAGCATCAGCTCCTTCGGATGTGGCTCGAGATAAACCTGTTCGCGCAAGTAAGCGACGTCGAACTTTCGAGCGTAGTGTCGAAACATCGAGATCGGCACGATCAGCGGCACGAGCTTGCGACGGTAGTCATCGATAAGCGTGACGAGCTCGTCGCGGGTGTCCCGGTCCAGATGGGGGCGAAGACAGCCAAGCATATGATGCAGCACGTTCGTATGACGGGCCGTGGTCGCGAGCTTTTTCAGCGCTTCCATAAACGCGAACTGGTAGCACTGGGGTAACTTATGCCGAACCATACGCTTGGCTCCGGCGACGAATTGGCCTAGTTCGTTGTAGGCCTTGGGCGAATGCGCCATCAGGACGAGCTTGTGAGCCGTGTGAAGCTTGACAAGCCCGCCGACGGTCCATCGCGATGAAAAGAAGGAGCGCAGACGCCGATAGGCGAACACCCGCTCGACGAAGTTCTCGCGCAGTTGCGGATCGCTCAAGCGCCCTTCTTCCTCTACAGGCAAGCTCGGATACCGGCGAATCAGGACGGCCGCAAACAAGCCGGACCCGTCGCGTGTGGGCATTCCGGAAGGACCGTAAATACGTACCCGCTCCATCCCACAGCTCGGCGAGTCTTTCTTCAAGACATAGCCCGAGAGTTCCTCGGGTCCGAGTGCGATAATACGCCGTTGTGCGTAAGAGTTCATTCTGTCGCTGTGGTCGATGCCGGTTTCGTTACTTACCAGTCTAGCGACGCGAGTTGCATCGCTGCTGCGGACCAGGCGCAGCGTTTCGCGCGGAATGCCAAGGCCGATTTCAACTTCCGGGCATACCGGGACAAACTCGACGAAGCTGCCCAACGTGTCAACGAGAAAATCGCTGCGCTTGTGACCGCCATCGAAGCGGACCCTGACCCCAAGCAGGCAAGAGGAGACGCCGATTTTGATAGGGTCGTCGGTGGCGTAGAGCGCGCTCGCGGGCGTTGACCGTTTCATTTCTCGATATATGCGCGGCTGTCGAACTTGCGCGAAGTGCCGGCGAATGACGTGTAGTGGATTTTGCCGAAAACCTGGATCCCATGCACGATCAGGCTTGCCGCGATTGCCCATGCAATGCTGTCGTAGCCGTTGGCATCGCGGCCATCCAGCTCGCACCAATGATTGAGTCTCACGCAAATATCGTACGCCTCGTCCGCAGCCGGACTCCACTCCAGGGTCTTTTACATACAAAGGTATCCGTGCATCCGTCCTGGGGCCCAATCTGACCTAAATGAAGGTAGAGTTAGAGCTGACCGGTCGCGTCGATTTCCGGGTGGTAGCGGCCTTGGGCATAGGCCCCGATGATCGCGAATAAATCGGCGGAGTGCAATTTAGGCCGCATCGGTGCCGCTTCACACCACTGCTGAGCGCACGATGGTCGTGCTCGTGAACATCGTGGCTGCATCGCTCAGCTCGCCCGCTGCTGAAGTTGCAGCCGATGGTGGTCTAAAAACGACGCTAGACCTGGCCGCAGTGAATCCTGCGCCGAAGGCAAAAGGGTCAGATGGGTCAAGGCGAATCGGGACATTTGAAAGCGAGACGGATTCTTCACCGATTCTTTGAGCTGGGGATATTAATCAAGGGCATCGACGGAGGACTCGAGCTCGTCGGCGGGCTTTTACTCGTCTTTCTGTCACCCGTCGCGATCAACCGCGTAGTCTTCTTCTTTGTGGAGGGGGAACTGAAAGAGGATCCGACGGACTTAGTCGCAAACCTGCTTGTCCACACCACGCGAAGCGCTATGGAGGTCAGGGTTCCCGCGAGTGTGTTCCTGATTATCCACGGAATCGTGAAGCTGGTGCTGGTTGGCGGACTTGCTACTAACCGACTCTGGTCATATCCGGCGGCTATCCTTGTCTTTGCAGGGTTCACTATATATCAGCTTTACCAACTCGGTCAGCAATATTCTTTGTTCTTGGAAGCCGTCACCGTCCTGGACGTAATTGTCATCTTATTAGTCATTGCCGAATACAGGCATATGAGGATCGCCAGGCCACATAAGTTGTGAGAACGGCCGCATTCGCCATTCATGGGTCGAAGCAGCCAGATGAACAGCATGCCGGCCATCGGCCGGCGCTCGCGCCGGCACCGATATCTGCCGCGCACGGGTTCTTTCGCCGCCACTGCAGCTTCCTGCAACATCAGCAGTCAGTTGTAGGAAACCTTCACCCTGTGCTTCTCAGTGACCTGCTCGTAAAAATGCCGCAGCGAGAGGTTCGGATACATATCGCGCTTGAGCCGACACAGCAGCTCGCGGGTACCGGCCAAAATCTGCTTGCGCGGGAGCCTGGCCCCCCCTGGGCATGCTGAAGGATAGCGATGAGGCGACTACCTTGCCCCTTTTCTTGTTATGCATTGAATTTCTGCAGCTCCGGATAGCCCTCCAGCAGATATCGATTGGTCAAATCACCGACCAAGTGATCCCCCGCAGAGCTGTCGAGCGCGTCCAGATCCCAGCCGCCTTCCCGATATAACAAGCGCTCGACTTCCAGTTCCGGAAAAAGGCCGACTTCATTACCGCCGACATAGAAATCGCGACCGTTCACCTTGGACGCGGCATCAGTGCACAACCAGACTACCAGTGGCGCAACTGCTTCAGGCTTGAACACTTCGGGCGTGGACGGAATGTTTGCGCGATGGCCAAACCAATACCGGCCGAGCGCACGAATTACCGGTAAGAATCTGTCGAGGTTGATACCTTCGAGGATCGTTGTGGCCGCGCGCGGGCGTATCGCGTTGCATCGCACGTTAAAACGGCCTAGTTCCTTGGCGACCGCCCGAGTGAGTCCGATTATTCCTTCCTTAGCCGCCGAGTAGTTAGCACCAAAGACCCGGCCGAGACCGGATTCGGAGCCGGTGTTGACGATCACGCCACTCCGTTGTTTGCACATAATCGGACTGGCGAACCTAATAGTGCTGAACGAGCCCTTCAAATGCACCGCCATCATTCGGTCCCAGTCGCGTTCGGTCAGTTCGTGAACCGGGATGAAATTGGTAATTCCGGCGTTATTGACCAGAATATCCAACCCGCCGAAGGCGTCGAGCGCGGTCTCGACCAGCCGCTCGGCTCCCTGAAACTCGGCCACGTTGTCGGTGTTCGCGACAGCTTCACCGCCGTCGGCCCGGATTTGCTCGACGACAGCTTGTGCGATTGGCGCGCCATTCTTTACTGCAATGTCATTTACAACAACTTTGGCACCCTGGGCAGCGAACAACTTCGCTTCGGCCTGTCCAATACCGGCGCCGCTGCCGGTCACGATTGCTACTTTGCCCGCCAGCCGCTTTCGATGATCTTGCGTGGTCATTTCCCGCTTTCCTCTAGATGCATTGTGCTCATAATTGGTGAGAACCGGCCACACGTTCGATCATCTATTCGGCAACTGACGTCCCACCCAGTCAAACGGTCTGGAACGTGCCATGAAGGCATCGTGAATGAAGATGGATCCCCGGGCCCAAATTCCGATCAGGCGCCGCTGCTTAGTGCTTCATGAGCTAAACAATTGGTGGACACGATTCACGCACCGTTAACCATTTCTTCTCCAGCAAAACACCAAACCGTCATCGCCCCCAAACCGGCGAGAGCTATCTCCTGCTATCCGCGGGGAGTAGTCGAGCCTAAGTAGCGGCCCATTCGCCGCAGCCGGGTTGATAGCAGCAGGGGTGGCAGCCCTTGCTCGGAAAGAACCTAAGCGCGGTACCGGTGGAATGGCCACGCCGCTGCCGGCTTCGAGCAAACCTCCTCGCGCCCCTTAACCACTCAACTTGGGAGGAGTTCAAATGAACGGACTCAAACAGCGACCCTGGGTCGCCGGGCTCGCCTTGGGCGCGATGCTCACGGGGCAGACTGCTCCACTGAGTTACGCGGCGGGCGCAAACGACAACAACACCACGACGCCGATCAAACATGTAGTGCTCATAATTGGTGAGAACCGCACGTTCGATCATCTATTCGGCACTTACGTCCCACCCAGGGGTCAAACGGTCTGGAATCTGCTATCCGAAGGCATCGTGAATGAGGATGGATCCCCAGGACCAAATTCCGATCAGGCGCTGCAGTATCAGGCAGTTGACAACACGACCTATTCGATCAGTCCGACTAAGCGGGCGCCCTATTCAGCTTTCCCTGATCCAAAGGTGGGGGGTCCCACGACGCCATTTTTCTCCAGTATTGCCCAGGCCGAGGAAGTCGAACCTGCGCTGCCGTCCTATGACTATTACATGCTGACCATTGGCGGTACTGGTCTCGTCAGCGGCGGCATCGACACTCGGTTTCTGGACGGTGGACCGTTGCCCAACTATCCCTTCGATATAACTAATTTCATTTCCTTCGATGATTACGCAGGCAGCCCGGTGCATCGCTTCTTCCAAATGTGGCAGCAGCTTGATTGCGACGCGACCAAGACGTCTGCGCAAAATCCGAGCGGCTGCCAGGCGGATCTCTTCCCATGGGTTGAAGTCACCATCGCGACGGGCAGCAATGGGAAACCCAAGCCCAAGGGCTTCACCGGCGAAGGCGCCATCGCAATGGGTTTCTACAATAATCTTCAGAATGACGTGCCCTACTTCACCCAGCTCGCCGGACGATACACGCTCAGTGACAACTATCATCAGGCAGTTATGGGAGGCACCGGCGCCAATCATATCGCGATTGGTTTCGGTTCTCCGATTTATTACGCCCAACCGAATGGCAGCCCGGGTATCCCGCCATCGAACCAGATTGAAAATCCCAATCCGCAGCACGGTACAAACAACTTCTACATTCAGGACGGTTACAGCGGCGGCTCATACGTGAATTGTGCCGACACCAGCCAGCCTGGGGTTGCGTCCGTAATGAACTACCTGAATTCCCTCGGGCACAAACCGTTCAATCGGGGCGATTGCCAAACTAGTGCTTACTACCTGGTAAATAACTACAATCCGGGCTATCTGGGCACTGGACAGCCGGCGCCGCTTGGATCGACCGAGTACACGATCCCGCCCAGTAGGGAAAACAACCTCGGCCTGTTGCTGTTTAGGAATGAAGTCTCATGGCGCTACTACGGTGAAGGCTGGGCCGATGGCGCAGAAACCGGCGAGCAGTTTAATGGCAATGGCGGTTACTGTAACATCTGCAATCCGTTCCTCTACTCCACCCAAGTCATGACCAATCCTACCCTGCGCGCTAATCTCAAGGATATAACGGACCTCTATACCGACATCCAGAACGGCACGCTGCCGGCAGTATCGATTGTGAAGCCAGACGGGTTCCTGGACGGCCACCCGGCATCATCAAAGTTCGAGCTGTTCGAGGCCTTCAGCCACAAGATTATCGATATGGTGAAAGCCAACCCGCCATTGTGGAAGGAAACGGCGATTATGATTACGGTCGACGAGGGCGGGGGCTACTATGACTCGGGCTACGTACAGGCGATCGATTTCTTCGGCGACGGCACGCGTATCCCGTTGTTGGTAGTTTCGCCCTATTCAACCGGCGGCCGGGTGGTGCACACATATTACGACCACGTATCGTTCGACAAATTCGTTGAAGCCAATTGGAAGCTCCCCCCGATTTCGGCTTACAGCCGCGACCGGCTGCCCAACCCGGCCAGCAAGCCGGGTGCGCCATATTTCCCAATCAACAGCCCGGCGATCGGCAATCTGATGAACATGTTTAACTTTCACGCAACTGACTAAGAGCAGTTAAATCCGGCAACACGCGCCGAGGCGGGATGCCTATGCGTCCCGCCTTCTTGCACCGCGTTATGGGCGCACGCGTGTGATGGGTTGATCGACAATGTCCGATGGTTTGCGTCCTTGTTTTGCAGCGTGCTGCTTGTAATCCTGAATCGCCTTCATTATGCCCGCCACCGACGATCCAAACAGTTGTTCGCTGCGCTTGGAAGTCCATTGCTGCGAGTACTCGATGGGTACGGCGCTGGCCTGGAATTGCGGGATCACATAACGGGCCATCAACTCGAACGAATGCTGCACCTTTTCCCGCGTTGCCCATTCATGTGCCAGGAAGAGTACGCCGCCGAATCCGCCACCCGATAACTCCCAAACATTCCTGAGATACGCGACGGCGTCGTCGGGGGTGCCGACGATGGAACCGCCGCGAGCCACCATGCGGTCCGCAGTCATCTCCTCAACCGGCTGACCTGGGTATTCCTCGAATTGGATCTTGGCGGCGAGCGTCTCCACGAAATACTTCTGAATCCAGGCGTTGCAACCTTCACGAATATCATCGAGTGCTTCTTTGCGCGATTCCGCCAGATGCATCGGAAAGACCAGGCGCCAGTTTTTGCGGTCGACCTTTTTGCCGTTCTCCGCCGCGATTTCCTCAGCCATCGCCCATCGCTTTGGCAGGTCCTTGAGACCATCGGGGGCAAAAGTTCCGATCGAAAGCACTCCGCATCCGAGTTCACCCGCCGCCACCATGCCCGAAGGCGAAAAAGTATTAGCCACGAAAATCGGCATGTGCGGCTGTTGAAATGGCTTCACCTGCAGGTGGGCATCGTGCAATTTGAAATATGAACCGTCAACGCTGATTCCGCCTTCTTCGGTAAACAGGCGCTGGATGACTTTGATCCCCTCAACCATGCGTTCGCGCTGCGTGGTGGTCTCGATGCCGAGCATGTATGCATCGCTGGGAAGCGCGCCGGGACCACATCCAAGCATCACACGGCCGTGGGTCAAATGGTCGAGTAGGGCGAAGCGGTTGGCGACATTGAACGGATGATGATAGGGAACGCTCACCACGCCGGAGCCGAGCATAATTCGTTTGGTACGAGTTGCTGCGACCGCCATAAAGATCTCTGGCGACGGGATTATTTCCCAACCGGCCGAATGATGCTCGCCGATGAACGCTTCTTCATAGCCCAGTTCGTCGAGCCATTCGATAAGCTGCATGTCGCGCTCGAACGCCAACGTTGGATTCTCGCCGACACGATGAAACGGAGCCATGAAGATCCCAAATTTCATTTTTTTCACCGGCCTAATCTATCGCCGCAGAGCCGGCCCAGTGGCAAGCTGTCGCGGCTATGTCTTATATCATCGACCAAAATACGCTTACCCACGAGAGCGCTCTTTTTCTACTCAAGCCCTTGCGCATTATTGGATAATTGCGGCCGTTTGGCTATGCCGGATGAGCGATTATCCGACGAAGATGACGCCGGTGGTTTCGCTCCGCAGCTCCGCCCGCACCTCACCCGCCGGCGAAAAAGGGTAGTAAGATCAGAGGATCTGTCGTAACGATGCTAGCGTTTTATCGGTTAGACAACTATTTGTGAGAGACAGGCGTTTCAGGGAGATGCTTTTTTACGGAAAACCTGACTGGGGGTCGGGCGTTAGGCTCGAAAGGAGGATGCGGTGAATTTCGGTCTATTAATGTCGTTTCGCAACTCGTCGCGCAATGAGCTGCCTTATTCCGAACTGTACAGGCGCCACGTCGATCTCTGTGTCGAGGCGGAAGAACTCGGCTTCGACACGATCTGGCTTACCGAGCATCACTTCGTCGAGGACGGCTATTCGCCGAGTATGCTACCAATAGCGGCAGCGATCGCCGCGCGCACGAAGCGGATTCGGATTGGCACCTTTGTGTTGTTGATGCCGCTCCATAATCCGCTGCACGTTGCCGAAGATGCGGCGACCATCGACGTGCTTTCCAATGGGCGTTTCGACCTCGGTCTGGGACAGGGCTACGTGCCCCGCGAATTTACCGGCTTCAACGTTGCTCGCGAAGAGCGTAGCCGCCGCCTGCGCGAAGGCGTTGAAATCGTGCGCCGGGTGTTCACCGCGGACAACGTCACCTTCGAAGGCAAATCGTATACGGTACGCGATGTCACACTTTACCCCAAGCCGGTGCAGCGGCCCCATCCGCCGATCTGGATTGGCGCCCGCTCGCGCTCGGCTACTGAGCGCGCGGGTCGTAACGGCTACCACCTGGCGGGCATTGGCCCCGAGCAGGCGCAAATCTATCGTGAAGCGCTGCGCGCGGGCGGCCACAACCCGGACGAGTTCAACATCGCCGAGCTCTGCTTTGGCTACATTGCCGGAAAGAAAGAGAAGGCCTGGGATGAATGCGAATTCGCGCTCCATCACCTGCTGACTCGCTATGGACAATGGATCGCCGAAGCCAATGATGTGCCCGGTGATGAGAACTTCGCGCGGGTGCCGCCGGTCGGTGAGCTGCGCAACGCGAGTTCGCTCGGTTTCGGCGCCGTAATCGGCACCCCCGACGACTTGGTGGAGAAAGTCGAACATATGGAGGGCCACGCGACTCATCTGGCGCTCGGCCTGGCACTTCCCGGAATCGAACCGAAGAAAATCCGCGCGTCAATGAAGCTGGTGGCGGAGAAGGTGATTCCCCATTTTCGGCGGCGGGCACGTAAGCGCATGGCCGTTTGAGCAAGCGTTCTTTCGGGCCGCAACCGTGAAAAGCGCATTTTCCAAAGTGCTCGCGGCTGTCCGCGCGGCGCTTGAGCGAGAGCCACGCTCCCCGGTCTCTCATTCGATATCACCAACGATGCCGGCAGCGCCTGCCGCTCGCCGCGCCGAACTGGTCTCACAGTTCGCCAACGAACTGGAACACGTCAATGGCCACTTCATGGGCGTTATGTCGCCTGGCGAGGTATGCCAAAAAATTATGGCGCTCGCCCTTGAGATGCGGCCCCGCAGTGTCGCGGTAGGTGAAGCCGTAGCACTCGATCTCGCACCCATAGTACAGACGCTCGATCGTTCGGGAATCGAGCTGGTTCGTTGCGGCAAATGCGATGACGGCGAACGCAGTGCTCTACGCGACCGGCTCGCACGCTGTGATCTCGCCGTGGTCGAGGCGCATTATGCAATCGCGTCGACGGGAACCCTGGTGGTCGTGGCGACCCCTGGGCGGCCAGGTTCGCTCACTCTGTTGCCGCCTGCAAATGTGATCCTGGTCGATGCGGCTCGGGTACTCCCTGACATGGCGGCAGTAGTGAGCGCGCTCGGGCCTGGCACTATTACGGAACATCGCGTAGCGTTCATCACCGGCCCCAGCCGCACTGCCGATATCGAGAAGATGATCGTGTTGGGTGTTCACGGTCCGAAGGATCTATACGCCGCGGTAGTCTGGCCCGGTGAAAGTGGAATCCCGGCCGTTTAGCAGCAGTCAACCCAAATGACGGAAGTAAAGCTGTTCGCCACCTGCCTGGCCGAGGAATTTTTTCCCGCTGCGATCGAGGCGACGAAAAAAATTCTCGCAGGTCTGAAACTGCAGGTAACACCTCTGTACAGGACCTTCTGTTGCGGGCAAGCGCCTTTCAACGAAGGTCTACGCGAGGAAGCGGTTGCACTCGCGGGCGGGTTTCTAAAAGCCTGTGCGCCGGGCGCGCCAATCGTGATCCCGTCAGGATCATGTGCGAGCATGGTCAAGATTTTTTATCCGGAGCTGCTAACTGATCAGCCGGCGTTGTTGGAAAAGGCCATCACAATCCGGCCGTGGATTTTCGAGTTGTCGCAATTCCTGGTTAACGTGCTCAAAGTTAAATACGTGGGCGCACGTTATCCACATAGGGTGGCATATCATCCAGCCTGCCATTTGACCCGTGAACTGCGAGTTGGTGACGAGCCGCGCATTCTGCTTTCGGCGGTCCGCGAACTCAAGCTGGTCGAGTTCCGCAATCCCGAGGAATGCTGCGGATTCGGCGGGATGTTCTCCGTCAAATTCCCGCATATCTCGGTGGCGATGGCGCAGGATAAGATCGAGCGGCTTAAAGAAAGCGGCGCCGACACGCTGGTCGCCAACGATTGTGGCTGCCTGATGCAGTTGGGCGGCACGATGCATCGTCAGGGCGTGCCGATCCAGACGCGGCATATCGCGGAAGTGCTCGCCGCCCGCTAGCCCGGCTGACGCGCGGTCTTCCGCGCGTCAGCATGCGGCGGAAGATAAGACGAAAGAAAAGCCCTGTCGCGTATCGAACTACCGCGATGCGGCATGTGGAGCAGACGCGGATTCGAACATACCCTTTAGGCGGTTAACGAGACTTGCGGCGATAGACCTTTTCAGGTTTAGGACTTTCGGACCAAAGGCTCGGGTCCAATTCTGAGAGGTACTCAACGTGAGATCGGAGCAGATCAGCCAGGAACCTTTAGCGCGCTATTATAGGGTCACTCAGAAGCAGTGCCCAGCGGCTACTTTCCGAACAGCTCTACGAACTTCTCGACCGAAATGTCCATTGTGCGGATGATGGCCCGCAATGTATCTCGGTCGAGCGTCTCGTGCAGCGGGACGGTCACGGGGTTGCGGCCTTCGCAGACTAATCGGACGTGGCTTCCTTTTTGACGCGCTTCCCTGTACCCAAGCTTTGTCAATGCGCGAATGCAATCGTCTCCGGAAATTATTGGAAGTGAAGGGCTCGCCATCGGACGTCCCTCACACCGCCCGGAGGTGGCGTCCCTTCCTGGTATTGCGCTCTGATTTTTCGCGTTTCCGCTTCTCCCGTTCCTTCGATAGCTCCTGTGCGAAGCGTTCGGCCTCCGTGATGAGGCCGTCGAAGCTGTATCTGTTCGTTTTGTTGCCGCCGTGACTATGGCGCCGCTCTATTCGCTTGATGAATCCAGCGGTCGGTCCTGGAGAATGTTTCTAATCGCCGAAGGACAGTTGTACGATTTCATACCCCTCCGGCAGCTCCCAACCTTCGTTCAGCCGATTCTCTAGGCAGAGTTCGATTGCTTCTCGAATATTCCGTAGAGCCTCGTCGCGAGTTTTTCCCTGGCTGACGCAGCCTGGAATCACGGGGCACTCCGCGACTAGGTAGCCGTCTTCGCCAGGCAGCAGTACGATGGGGAGGTCCATTGAAAACTTAACATAGCACATTTCCTGGACTGGAAGATCTATCTCCTCTCGCCGTTGCTTCTGCGTCTGTTAGCCTGAGCCGGCCGAGGGTCCGAATGCGGAGAGGAAGAAAAGCACCAGACTGGAAAGAATCTGGTAAGCCTGTCCTGCTACAGAATCATTGCGGGCATTGAAAAACGTAATTGCCTGGCGCCGCCTGAAGCGCCGGATATTGCGCATTGCCTGGTGTCTCCGGCGCGGGACGCCTGTCGCCGGAACGCCGGCCTAACCACTCAGCCCAGTGTTCCCACCAACTCCCCTTGTTTTGAGTGGCGGACTGATACCAGCTCTCGGCGTCATCGGCCGGCCGCGCATTGGTGAAGTATTGGGCCTTAAAATTATCCGGCGGACATACCAGGCTCTGCACATGCCCGCTCGAATTGAGCACGAATTCGACTTCGCCGCCGAAGAGCCGGGCCGCACGATGGCACGCCTGCCAGGCACAAATATGGTCAGTCTGGCCGGCCAGGATATACATGTCAGAGCTGACATCGCGCAGGCTAATCGGCGTCCCGAGCACTTTGAGCTGATTGGCGTGAACCAGCGCGTTTCTCAGCAGAATATCCATGAAATCAGCATGCAACTTGGCCGTAAGATTGGTCGAATCGCCGTTCCAGAACAGGATATCGAACGGCGCCGGTTCCTTGCCCATCAGGTAGTTGTTGACCCAGTAATGCCACACCAGGTCATTGGGCCGCAGCCACGCAAACAGACGAGCCATCGAGGCAGCGTCTAGCACCCCGCGTTGCTGTGAGCGCAGGCAGGCGGCGCGCGCCATCTCTTCAGTGGCGAACATTCCGGTCATCGACGGCTCGCTCGAATCGAGCATCGTCACGAGCAGCGTAGCTGCATTGATCAGCCGCTGGTCCGTCGCCGCCAGATGGCCGAGCAGCACCGACGAGGTGATACCGCCCGCACAGACGCCGAGCAGGTTAATATCCGGGCTGCCGGTGATATTGGAAGTCACGCCAATCAATTCTTTGATGGCGGCAATGTAGTCGGCGAGGCCGCGGTCACGAAATTCCGGACCGGGATTGCGCCAGCTTATAGTGAAGAACTGAATACCGCGACCGACTGCATATTCAGTCAAACTCCGCTTCGGCGCCAAATCCATAATGTAGTATTTGTTAATCTGCGGCGGCACCAGCAGCAGTGGGCGCTGGTAGACTTGCCGAGTTGACGGCGAGTACTGAATCAGTTCACAAAGCTCATGGCGATAAACTACCGCGCCCGGACTGGCGCCGATATTCTGACCCACCTTGAATGGGCGCTTGTCGACCTGCGACGGCATCCCGCCATTGTGCAACAAGTCGTCGACAAAATTGCCCAGGCCTTTGAGCAGGCTCAGTCCGCCCGTGTCGAAGGCGCGCTTGAGCGCTGCCGGGTTGCCCAACAGGTTGTTGGTGGGAGCCAGCGCCTCGGTTAACAAGCTGACCGCGAAACGTTTCTGCGCTGGCGTTTTCCAGTCAGCGCCATTGGTTGTTTGCTCGTTAACCAGGTCGAGCATCGTGCCACGCCACGCCAGGTACCCTTGCATCATGGCCCGATAGAAGGGATTTTCCTTCCAGGCCGGATCACTGAAACGCTTGTCGGATGGGTCCGGCTCGATCTCGGAGCGCCCAATCAAAACGTTGAACAGCTCCGTACCGAGCCTCGGCAATCGCTCCAGGGCCTTACTGCGAGCATCAAGCAGTTCGCCGACGAAATCGGCAACGCTCACCGCCAAGTCTCCAATATCGAAACCGACGAATAGATCCGGTCCCAGAATCGAACGAACCGCTGGAGCAGCCTCTTCGGGGGTTGACGAGTCAACCTCCTGAACCTGGGAGGTGGGCAGTTCAAGCTCTTGAATTTTTGCCGCTTCCGCTTCCATATTGCACCCTTGCTAAATAACAAATGGACACAGGCTTCTATGTTTGATCCGAGTTACCTGAATGGTTTATGCCGATGTTCTACGTTGCGGCTATATGATAGTACACACTGCAAGTTTTTCGCACAGAGCCAGCGCAGTGGAAAAATGATATAAAGTCAGTTGCGTGACAGTTCGGCTGTTTTGGAACCCGCCGAAGAAGTGTTTATCGGTCTCCATTGAACGGACGTGAGCGTATACGTCGCCTTCAGCCGTGCGATCAACGTGCTGGCTATGCTCGCGTCAAGATGAACTCCGTACCCGATGAGTTCGCCGCTGCTGGTTGCCGCAAGATGGGGTGTTACATCGAAGAGTGGGAACGTGATCGATCGGCGACACGCGCCCGCTTATCGACTGCCTATGCGGTGTGCCAAGCCGTCGCCGAGCAGGTTGAAACCCAGGACCGCCATGCCAATCGCTACTCCCGGTGCGGTAGTCAGGTGAGGTGCCACAAGCAGGAACTGCCGACCCGAATCGAGCATGTTGCCCCACGATGGCGTTGGTGGGAGCACGCCCAGGCCAAGAAACGACAGCGCGGCTTCCGCCACAATGATGCTGCCGATGCCGAAAGTTGCTTGCACCACAACCGGCCCGGCCACACCCGGCAACAGATGACGAAACAGGATCCGTTCGGACGGCGCGCCTAGCGAACGCGCCGCCTCAACGTATTCGCGCTCGCGCAACGAGAGAAGTTCGCCCCGCACCATCCGCGCATAACCGGTCCATCCCATCGCGGTCAGCGCAATCACCAAATCGACGAGTCCGGGCCCCAGAATTGCCGCAAGCGCCAGCGCGAGCAGAAAGCCGGGAAAAGCGAGGACAATATCAACCAAGCGCATCACGAGACTGTCAATGCGGCCGCCCGCGATCGCGGCGGCGCCACCAATCAAACTGCCCGCGATGAGCGCGAGCAGCACGACCGAGATCGAGAGACCTAACGAGAGACGCGCGCCCCACAGAATTCGGGCAAGCATATCGCGCCCGAGGGAATCGCAGCCCAACCAATGCTGCCAGCTTGGCGACGCTAGAGCTTCAGCAAGGTCGACCGCGAGCGGGTCGGCATGCACCACGAACGGTCCCCCGGCTGCCGCCAAAAGCAGGACCGCGACCAGAGTTCCACCCACGTACAGCGACCCTCTTCGAATCATCGCCGCTGAAGGCGTATCCGCGGATCGACCACGCTGTAGACTACGTCACTGATCGCGTTCACGACCACATAACTCAAGGCGAACGTGAGGACACATCCCTCCACCAGCGGATAGTCGCGGTTGCCGATCGCGTTGATCATCAAACGGCCAAGACCGGGCCACGAAAAAATCACCTCGGTGATGATCGACCCGGTAAGCAGTGCACCGGCCTCCAATCCAAGTAGCGTGATCACCGGCGTGAGCGCGTTGCGCAACCCATGGCGAATCAGTGCCGCGTTACGGCTGAGGCCTTTGCTCCGTGCGGTGCGGATGTAATCGGCGGCAAGCACTTGCACCAGGCTTTGGCGCAGCATGCGGGCAATAATCGCCGCGAGCGCAGTGCCCAGCGTTAGCGCCGGCAGTATCAGATGCGACACTCCGCCCCTTCCCGTCAACGGCAGCCATCGAAGTCGCAGCGAGAAGATAATCATCAGCAACGGGCCGAGATAAAGGTGCGGTATGGAGATGCCAAGGATCGCCAGGCTCATGGCGCCAGCATCTGCCGCGCCGCCAGGATTGAAGCCAGCAATGAGGCCGAGCGGAAAAGCGATCACAATAGCTAGCACAAGGCCGGCCGCTGCAAGTTCGAGCGTGGCCGGATAACGTTCGGAGATTAGTCGCCCAACCGGTTGACGCATCGACAGCGACTCGCCTAGATCGCCTCGCGCGAGTCCGCCCAAATATTCTAGGTATTGCCGCCAGAGCGGCCGATCCAAGCCGAGTTCCCGGCGCATTCCGGCAATATCAGCCGGTTGAGCGTTGTCGCCCAGCATCGTGACAACCGGGTCGCCGGGCACCAGATGAATTATAGCGAAGGTTATTGTCGCGACGCCTATCGCAACCGGGACGAGCGCGAGAACTCGTTGAAATAGATGCCTTCCCACTGCCAAGTGCCACGTCGCATAAGTGGAACAGACTTCGTGCTGTAATCGGCAAAATCACAGGACAAAGCCTGTGCCCACTTGCGGCAACGCGGTTCGATCAGCGAAGTCCACGGCTCACGGGCGGTGCAATGCCAGGATACTACCTTCGCCGTCGGCAGAAATGTAGATCGTGCCGTCGCGGCCCTGGGTTATCCCGGCAAACGCCGTGAGCGGGCCCTGCAATAGTCCCGGGATTCCCATCAGGGGCTTTGGCACTACTCCTGCCGGTGCGCCGACTGGGACGTTGGTTGCCACGGTCTCCTGCCGGCGCGTCTTAAGGGAAAAGGAGACCAGCTCATGAGCGCCGGAGTCGACGACATAAAGGTCATCGCCAGCCAACAGCACGCCATGAGGTTCCTTCAGACCCTCGATTACCGGCGAGACGCCGCCGTTAACGTGGACAACTCGGCCCCTGCCGGCCTCGGCGACATAGCATGAACCGTCGGGGGCTGCGGCGATGCCAGTTGGCCGCGAGAGCCCGCGCGCAGCCACTTTCACTTCGGTGCCTGAAATCACCAGCACTCGCCCCTCGCCACCTTCTGCAACTACCAACGTGCCGTTGGAGGCCACCGCGACGCCGTAAAGTTCATTGAGCCCCTTCGCATGTTCGGTCATTTCGTGCGTCACTGGATTATAGGATGTGACTTCGCCGGCGGAGGTCGTCACTACCAGTGCTCCGTTTGACGCCGCGCCCAGACCGCGCACGAAGCCGGGAAAATGCCCATCAAACAGCATCCCCACCCGCCGCTGGCTGCCATCGCGCTCAACCGCCGCCATGCTGATGCCGTCGGCGGCATAGAGCACGCCGTCGGTGGAAACGGCCAAGCCGGCGGGGCCGCAGAATCCCGGCTCGACCAGCCGACGTTCGCGGCCATCGGATATGACTTCGGCAACACCGCCATCGACGAAATGCGATACGAACAGGCGGTCATCGGCGGTGAGCGCGAAATTGTCAATTCCGGGCCGCACCCTTGCGACTACGGTTTTGGTTCGGCTTTGTAGATCAAAACGGAGAATCTCACCGGTGCGCCCTTGAGTCGAGAGCACCGAGCCTTTGCTGTCGAGCTTGACTGCGGTGGGTACGGCGAGATCACCGACGAAGCGCTCAGGACGGCCGCCTCCCATTGGCACTCGCCAAATCTCGTTAGCCCCGATAACCGGGAAATAGATATTTCCGTCCGGACCGAGTTGAAGTGCATTAGGCAACGGCAGATTGTCGGCCAGGATCTTCGGCGCCCGTCCGTCGGCAAAAAGCTCGAACAGCCGGCCGCCCGGCCGGCACTCGTCCATGAAGATCCGATCCTGATGAATTGTGATGCCGTTGGCGCCGGTCACGTGGTCCGCGATAATCCGGACTTCGCCGTTGGGCGCACGCGCGCACACCCGCTCGCTCATCACTTCGGTCGCGTACAAGGTTCCTTTTGAGTCGAAGGCGAGATCATCAGGGCCGACGATCGGGCCGCCGACCGGGCTGATTACTGAAACCTCGCCAGTATTAGTATCGATCGCGCTTATCTGGCTGCCAAAGGCTTGTGCGACGTAAAGCCGGCCATCGGCGCTGAAGCGCATGCCGTTGGCGCCGTACAGAGCGCTTGGTGCAGTTAGTTGCGTACATTTCCATCCCGCGGCCACGCTGATGCCGCCGGCTGAGGATTGATACCGACTTGTCTGGGGCATGATTCGACCTTTCCGGGATATTTTGGATTTCTGCCAGCGATAAGCTCAGGGCGGGCGCTGGTTTTACAGATTGTGCTTATAGTCGTGCTCGACCATTTCGTCGAGTTTGGTGGCGGCTTCCTGGCTGAGCCCGATCTTCGACGCGAAATATTTCCCCCATGAGATTTTCTGGCGCGCCGGCCATGAATCGGGATGCCATAGCTGAGAGCGGATGAAAGCCTTGGCACAATGGAAAAAACATTCGCGCACGCGGACGCGAATCGCTACGTGGGCGGGCGCGCCGCGTTCAGCCAACCGGTCCAGCAGGCCCGGTTCAATGCTCAGTTCAGCGCTGCCATTGACTCTCAGGGTCTCGTCAGTCCCCGGGATTATGAAGATAAGCCCCACATGAGGGTTGGCCAGGATATTCTGAAGGCCGAAGATCAATTTGTTGCCCTTGCGATCCGGGATCGCCAACGTCAGCTCGTCTTCGACTGCGACGAAGCCTGGGCTGCCGCCCTTCGGCGATGCGTCCAAGTTGCCTTCGGCGTCGGTGGTGGCGAGTACCAGAAATGGCGAGCGGCGGATGAAATCGATGGCCATCTCATCGAGCGCGCGCATCACTTTCTTCGGCACCAGTTCGCCGGGCTCACCGATAATCGAACGCAACTGCGCTGTGCTGCTTACGCGATAGTCGCTGGAAGTTTCCATCTTGCCCTCGGTTGAGACATACCACGACATCGACTCGTGCGTACAGCCAGGCGCGGGAAGCGCCGCTTGTTTTTCCCTTAGTGTTTGCCCGCCTGGCCAGGCAGGTAGGAAGCCGCCGCGAGCGATATGAGGCTGCCGTTTGGATTTGGCTGAAAGCCGCTTAGCCGGCGCGTCATTACAGTCACGGTGTCTATCCACCAGAGCGGAACGTAAGGCAAATCGCGGGCGGCAAGTCTTTGCACTTCGCTGAAAATCGCACGCCGCCCCGAGGCATCCAGAGTGACCTCGGCGGTCTCGAGCAACCGGTCCATCCTGGGATTGGCATACGCGCCGCGGTCATTACCGAACGGTGGCACCATCCGGGAATCGAAAAAAAGAAAATATTCCTCGGGCGAGAGCGCTGAAATCTGGCCGGCGGTTAGGTCGAAATTGCCCGCGCGCAAATCGCTATAGAACGTCGCCCATTCATTGGTGTGGATGTCGACCTTAATGCCGACCCGCTGGAGCATCGCCTGAATCGCTTCTGCCAGCCGGCGCCCGTCAGGGGTGGTTTTATAGACGAACTCTAGCCGCGCAGTGTCTGGACTATAGCCGGCCGCTTCGAGCAAATGTCTGGCTTCAACCGGATTATAGCTATAGCGCGGCACATTGCGTTCATAGGCCCAGTTCTCCGGCGGCAGCATTCCAGTGGCGGCGCGGGCTGTCTCACGCAACATCCAATGAACGATTGCGTCGCGGTCGATTGCAAATGCGATCGCGCGGCGTAGACGCAGGTCTCGAAGCCGTGCGTCACGAAAATTGAACGCGAGATACTGGAAAAACAGGCCGGGAGATTGGCTGACGCGAAGGTCGGGCTGGGCCGCCAAAAAAGGAATCAAATCGGGCTGGACGGCGTCGTTTTCCGCGAAATCGCAGGTCCCTTCGGTCAGTTCCAGCGCCCGCACAGTCGCATCCGGCACGATCTTGAAGACGATGCCCGGAACGGCGCGCGGAGAATAAAGCCGATAACCGTTGCGCACCAGCACGACAGCCGCATCATGCTCGAAGCGGATTGGGCGGAACGGTCCGGTACCCGGCGGCCCCAGCGCGCTGGCAGGGCCTGGTAGTCCGCTGCCGTATGGAACAATATCATACGTCCCCATTTCAAGCGCGGCCGCGTACGGTCCGCGCGTCGTCATCTCAACCGTATAATCATCGCGCGCGGTGATTGATTGCATCTGACGGAGCCCGGCGGCTTTAATCGAATGGCCGGCAGGGTCGAGAATCGAATCATAGGTGTAAACAACATCGCGAGCGGTTAGTTGGCCGCCCGTGCTGAAGCGCACCCCACGCCGTAGATGAAAAATTAGTCGGGTCGAGTCGGGCCTCTCGATCCACTCCGCTAAGTCACCGCGCGGTTGCCCATTGCCGTCCAACTTGACCATCGGATCATAAATCAGTTCGTCGATGCGGCTCGAAATCGCATCAGTAGCAATGCGGGGATCGAGTGAAGTCGGCGCCGTACCGATATCAACCTGCAAGTAGCCAAACGGCCGGGCCGGGCCGCCGTTGGTGCAATTGGTCAGCAATGCCAACAAAGCCGCGAGCACTGTCACCCGGGCCGGCATTACCCAGCCGGTCATAGGTTGAAGCCTCAACCGGGTTAATGGAGAGCCCTGATAAAAAAGCCAATCCCGGCGTTCCGTTTCACTGCTCGCGCTCATCATGAGCTGCATCATAGCAGCTCAGCAAGCTGATGATCCGAACACGGGGAAGCGGTGGATTGGCGCAGAGGCTTGCAAAGACGGACGCGCATCGGGATTACTCGCCCGAACCTGCATGCAAGCGTATTATTTTGCGGGGTTCGTCATGGTCCGGCCTAGGTCATCAGGATGGTTAGTAGGTGTCATTCTCTCATTAGCGCTTTTTGCAAGCGGCTGCTCAACCACTGGCATATTAGGGGGTGCAAAGGCGGAGAGCACGACCAGCGCCAGCGGTGAGCCGCTGGTGCGCCTGCAACACGACCGTCCAGAGGGTATTGATCTGAGCAAGGAGCATAATGCTCCGCCGGACAAGGTAATTCCGCTCGAAGTCGAATTCGCGATGCGCAACAAACAGCAATTCGACGAGCTGATGCACGAGATCGCCGACCCCCATTCGCCCAACTACCGCCGATGGCTCACGCCGGAGGAGATGCACGCCCGTTTTGGCGAAACGGAGAGCCAGTTTAACGAGGTATTAAGATGGCTCCAGGGACAGGGTTTCACCATCACGGACAAGAGTTATGGCACCAATGCCGATTATATTCGATTTAAGGGGACCATCGGCCAGATCGAAAAAGCATTCGATGTGCAACTAGTACTGCCGGAATATGACCATTATGCAGCCAAAAACGACCCCGCGGTTCCCGCGAAGTTCGATGGCGTAATTTCCCGGATCGCAGGCTTGGAAGAGGTCGGCCCATTGTATTGATCAGCATCACACCCCTACCTCCCGCAAACGATACCGGCGCGTGCAGACGACCTTCATAGGATAATAGCAACGAGGCATACTCATGAGTAGTGAATGGCGTTCAAAAGTTACTATTCGCCAGGGCGACATAACAGAAGCCCAGGTCGATGCAATAGTCAATGCTGCAAACAACGATCTTAAATTGGGCGCAGGTGTCGCAGGCGCGATTCGCACCAAGGGCGGTCCGTCGATTCAGCAGGAATGCGACAAACTCGGCCCGGTGCGGCTCGGTGAAGCAGCAATTACCAGTGGCGGCGGTCTGCCGGCGCGCTACGTTATCCATGCGGCCAGTATGCGGCTCGGCGGGCGCACCAGCGAACCGAGCTTGCGCGAGGCCACGCGCAATTCACTGCTGCGGGCCAAAGAGAAGGGCCTCGAATCGGTTGCGTTTCCAGCGATCGGAACCGGAATCGCGGGCTTTCCGCTGGATCGATGCGCGGAAATCATGGGAGCCGAAGTCCGTGATCATCTCAACGGTGAGACCTCGCTCAAGCGCGTCGAGTTCGTGCTGTTCGACAAGCCGTCGCTGTACGTGTTCCAGCACGCATTCGCAAAGGTCGCGGATTGAGTGCTCGCGGTCCGGCGGCAACCGCGCTTGCAGTCGTGCGACGGTTAATGGTAGCAGAAAAAGTACTGAGCAGCGCTGGGAGGAAGAGCAAGTTGGACTTCGGATTTTCAGAAGAACAAGAGATGTTGCGTGACGCGGCCAAGCGGTTCCTGGCCGATAATTGTTCCACCAAGTTTGTCCGCCAGATGATGGCGCATGAAACTGCTCACGACAAGGATTTCTGGCAAAAATTGGTGGGCCAGGGATGGCCGGGGTTGCTGATTCCGGAGCAATACGGCGGCGCCAACGGCACTTTCCTCGATATGACCGTCGTCGTCGAGGAAATGGGTAAGGCGCTGATTCCGGGGCCCTTCTTCGCCGCGGCTTTGATGGGAGCACCCGCTTTTATCGAGGGCGGCTCCGACGCGCTCAAGAAAGAGTTCCTTCCGAAAATTGCCGAGGGCAAGTTCATCGCTACCCTGGCGCTTGCCGAGGCGGCCGGCCGCTTCGACGCGGGCGGTGTGGAGCTCAAGGCAACTAAGAAGGGGGCGGGCTATACGCTAAATGGTGAGAAGTTCTTCGTGCCTGATGCGCACGTGGCCGACGCGATAATCGTCGCCGCGCGCACCAACGGCTCCGCTGAGAAGGGCGTTACGCTGTTATGTGTGCCGGCCAATGAAAAGGGCATCACCGTCACCCAGCTTAAGACGGTCGACATGACGCGGCGGATGTGCCACGTCAAGTTCGACAACGTACAGGCAGATACGGTGCTGGGCGCGCCCGATGACGGGTGGAAAGTCCTGCAGCGGGTGCTCGACGTAGCGACTGCAGGACTGTCGACAGAAATGGTCGGAACCGCGCAGAAGGCGTTGGATATCGCAGTCGAGTACGCCAAGACGCGGGTGCAATTCGGCAAGCCGATTGGCTCCTTCCAGGCGGTCAAGCACAAGTGCGTCGATATGATGGTGTCTGTGGAGAACTCGCGTTCACTGACTTATTACGCGTGCTGGACAGTCGACGAGCGCGTCCCTGAAGCTGCGACCGCGGTGCCGATGGCGAAAGCATACGCGTCGGATATGGCCAAAAACGTGACCTCCGAGGCGATTCAGGTGCATGGCGGTATCGGCTTCACTTGGGAGCATGACATGCATCTGTATCATCGGCGGGCGCTAGCGGGTGAAGCGAATCTGGGCAACGCCCCGGTGCACCGTGAAGTCGTGGCGAAGTCATTGCTCGCATAAGCAGGAAGCCCGAACCCCGACGCCGCATGCTCAAAGCGCTGCGGCTAGGTCCGCGTACTCCGTTGTTGTTGATCTCCGGCCGGTCAAAGATCAACTTCGTCGACCATACTCTGACCGATCAGAGTTCGATTACCCGCTTTGTCGAGGACAATTGGCTTGGCAGCAAGCGGCTGGGTGCCGGCTCATTCGATACGATAGCAGGCACTATCAATCTGTTGGCCTTCCATCATCTGGCCTTCCATCATCAGAGCCAGACCAGATTGACCTTAAATCCAGGTACGGGTCAGCCGATTGCGTGAAAAGTGCCGCGGCAGATACCTGAATCTCCGGTGTGTTCAGCCCGCGTGCGCGCCAAGCGGCGTGCATGCGGGTGTGACGTTCCCGCTCGCGGCATTCATCGCGCTTGATCAGTCAGCCGGGAAAGTTGATAAGTAGCGGCTATCGAAAACCGCAGGGAGCAGCTATGCGTTTCGACGGCAAATTTGGGCTGGTTACAGGCGCGGGTTCGGGTATCGGCCGCGCGACCGCGATTGGTTTCGCGCAGCGCGGCGGAGGAGTCGCGGTGGTCGATCTTAACGGTGCGAACGCGGAAAAAGTCGCCAATGAGATTAAGGCGTCTGGCGGCAAGGCTTCCGCAATAGTGGCGGACGTCACTCGTCCCGCTGATATCGACATGATGTTCTCGCGCACGCTGGATGCCTTTGGGCGGCTCGATTTTGTGCATAATAACGCCTTCGGTTTTCCGGCGGCACTTAGAACGGGCTCTCCGGTGACAGCCGTCGCCGACGCGAGCGACGAGGTTTGGAACCATACCCTGGAAGTCGGCCTTACGGCTGTCTTCCGGTCAACCCGGCGAGCGCTGTTGATCATGCGCTCTCAGCGCAGCGGCGCGATTGTCAATACCGCGTCGATTTCGGGGTTGCGTGCCGATTACGGAATCGCCGCATACAATGCCGCCAAGGCTGGAGTGATTAATCTCACTCGCGTGACTGCGATTGAAAATGCCCGCTTTGGAGTTCGCTGCAACTGTATTTGTCCGGGCGCGATCGAAACTCCGTTGCTGGTGGGTTCGGCCACGCCCGAAATGATCGATAAGTTCAAAGAAGTCATTCCGCTCGGGCGGCTGGGAAGACCTGAGGAAATGGCCAACGTCGTGCTGTTTTTGGCCTCGGATCTGGCTTCCTTCGTGACCGGCGCCGCATTCGTGGCGGATGGCGGGCAGACTGCCAAGACCGGCAGCCCTTCATTTTTGCCGGAGTGATGATTGACGGCGCAGCAGGCTGCGCTCCTGCCGGTGCTTCATGGGACGTGCCGTTTTCCTCACGAGCGTCTGCGAACCCTATAAAGATGATTGCGGCAGCGAGGCAAACTCGCTGCCGCAATCTGGTCCATCCCAGCGCTGGACTGTTGGCCGTGTGTAGCGGCCGTTCCAGCCCCGCGGCTGTCAACCTAGCGCAGAATCTGCATCAAACCGCCTGGAGTTCCGTATTTGACGCCATTGTAAAATTCCTTAGGCGATTGAGAATCGATATAGGGCTTTTTCTTCCAGGGATTGGCATAGCCGCACCATACAGTCATGTGTGTGTTCTGAAGGTCATACGCGACTGACGACACGCCATTCAGAGTCGTACCGAGGTTGGGGACGTCGCCGTAATCAGCGAAATAGTCAATCATTTTCCACAACTTGCGGTTCGCGTCGTAAAGGTCCAGGTACGTTGCACCCCAGTACTCTTTGTCGATGTACATTACCCGGCTCGAATAGCAGTATCCGGCCGCTTCGCTCGGTATGCGATGTACATCGATGATAGACATCGGCCGTAGCGACCATTTACCCCATGAAGGTTTGGCCCACGCGAGTGGCATATCATAACCGCCCGGGAACTGGGCGCCGTCCATCGTGAACCCGACGAGTGACACGATGTTGCGATCGGCAAGGAAATCGCCGGTGTAAACCGCGGTGCTACCGTTAAAGCCGTTGCCGTTGGCGTCGTCGTACGCCCAGTCAAAGCCAAAGATCGGCGAACAACGTGACGCGGTTGACAAGCGCAACGAGCGGCGGAGGGCGGGGACGAAGACGAATGTATCCGGGTAAGGATTTTTTTCTTGATCCTGATAGAACATCGAGAGCGAGGCAGTGTAGCGCGCCTGCTCCGGTGACAGCTGCATGCCATACTGGGTTTGCCAGGTACCTGGAGCGTAGGCCTCCTCGTGCGGGAAACCCGGATCGCTAATGTACGCGCTTAGGCGATAGACTACATCAAATGACGAAGGCGCAATGTCGCCGAATCTGTCGACCGCCCATACAGTCCCATAATTCTGTTCCGTGTTGACATACAGCGCCGGGCGAACGAACCAGAAGTTATTCGCCAGGATTTTCCACCCCTTGTATGGATCAGTCGGGTGGGAAAAAGGAGTCCCGGCGTAATAGTTCTTGAGCTTATAGTGCCCGTTCGGTAGAACCTCGACCTGGGTCTGCGAGCCGTACTTCTCCGTCGCCTCAACCCACGACTTCGGTATAATGCCGTAACGGGCTGGTCCAATCGGCATCTGGACATCCGCCGGCATCTTCCACCCATATGTTCCCTCGAACAGCTTGATCATTCCCAGTGGCATTACGCTTTTGTACTGCTGCCAGTTCGCCATCGTGATAGTGGTGCCGACCGGCGGCTCAGTCTGATGCTGGGTGTCTTTGATCCATTGGTCCATCTCGCTGCGATCAGTACCCTGCGCCCAAACCAGCGACGGCAACAAGGCGAGCAAGAATCCGATTGCCAACGCCCCAAGTCTCCTCATTGTGCGGTCCTCCTTGGCTCCTTTGACGTGTTACGCGGTCCCCCTACGAACACAAAGCCTATCTGAGCACCTCCTTTCACCGGCTCGCAGCTCCTCACCCCCATGCTGCGAAAATGGTAGACGCGACTATCAAGCGAGCTTATCCGTGAGACAAGCTTCGCTGTCAAGCCAGCATCTGGCATTTGCGTAACGTGCGTATCGCTTCCCAGCAATTACGCATCACCGCAAGTAACGATTCAGGCACGCGCCCCTCTCAATCGGGACAGGGGGGAGCGTCGCCGCTCTCTCCCACACCACTGTGCGTACGGGTCCACATACGGCGGTTCGGTCGGAGCCCAAGAGATCTTTCGGATGCATGGTTGATCGTGCGGTACCGGGTGCAGATCGGGCCCCGATCCCTGATTGGTCCAGACGAAGCACGGCAGATTCTCGTGCGTTTGTAACATTCGCTATATCATGTTTTCAATCCACGCGGGGCATCATCGTGGATTGTATGATGTGCGTCGCGGTGTTATAAAGCTTGGCCATGCCAGCCCAGTCTCTACGCAACATCGGAGGGAATTTGGGTGAACGTATTAAGCGCCTCCGCGGACGATTGGGTTTAACACAGGTCCAGTTCGCGGAGTTGATGGGCGTTTCGTTCGCCTCCGTAAACCGCTGGGAGAACGAGCAGTCCAACCCCTCGGCTCTCGCCTGGCAACGTATTCTCGCCGCCGAAGAGCACGGCTTGGAGGCCCTGTCGCCCGTCGCTGGAACCAATATCGATGGCCTTCGGCCCGGCTCAGAGTCGGCACTGCCTATCGACTTCGGGGCTGATTCCGAAGTGGTCCGAACAGTCGCCGAGGCTCATCGCCTCTCGCATGGCTACATCTTTAATCCGGCATTCGCCACGGAGATCTCCCGAATCGACGCGCTGCCTCATCAGCGGATCGCCGTCTATCAGCACATGCTGGCTCAGCCGAGGCTCCGGTTCCTGCTCGCCGACGACGCCGGCGCAGGCAAGACGATCATGTCGGGCCTCTACATCCGCGAGATGCTCAGCCGCCGCCTCATCCGACGAGTCATCATCGCTCCCCCGGCCGGTCTGATCGGCAATTGGGAAAGTGAGCTACGCAAGCTGTTTGGCCTTCGCTTTAGAATCGTGACCGGCTCCGACACGCGGGCAGCGAACCCATTCACGGGGGATGACGGTGATCTTGTCATCGTCAGCATCGATACGCTGACTAGCAACCGCACGTTCGCTCGGTTGGCTGAACCGGGTGTCGCACCCTACGACCTCGCGATCTTCGACGAGGCGCACACACTGTCGGCGCGAATCGAGGGCGACTTCACGGTTCGCAAGACCGGCCGCTACCGTGTTGCCGAGGCGATCGCTGGCGCGCGCACCGACGACCCCGAATATCGCCTGCCATGGACTTGCCGCCATTTGCTGCTGCTGACGGCCACGCCCCACATGGGCAAGGACTACCCGTACTACGCGCTGTGGCGACTGCTTGAACCTGAAGCGCTGTCCACGAAAGAAGCATTCGACGCGTACCCGCCCGACTCGCGACGCCGTCACTTCATCCGGCGCACCAAGGAGGAGATGGTCGACTTCTCTGGCCGCCAAATCTACACGCGGCGCGTATCAGACACTTTCAGTTATGATCTTTCCTCAGGCGAAGTAAGCGAACAGTCACTCTATGATCAAACCACTGACTACATTCGCGATTACTACAATCGCGCCCGCATCCTGAACCGCTCCGCAGTCCGCCTCGCTATGAGTGTCTTCCAACGCCGGCTGGCGAGCTCGACGTACGCGCTGATGCGCTCGTTCGAGCGCCGGTTCGCGAAGCTCGAAGGTTTCATTGAGGACTTACGCGCTGGAAGAGTTACAACCGAGCAGCTCCAATCTCTTCAGGAACAGCTTCGCCTCAACGATATCGAGGACGAAAAGACCGCCGACGAGGAAGAAGCCGAGGACGGTCTCGAGGAGAATGAGGCCGTTGAGCGCCGAGCGATGGGCGCTGTCGTCGCGCTGACGCTCGGCGAGCTTGAGGCGGAGCGCAATCGTGTACAGGAACTGCTGAACCTCGCACGTGTCGTCTATGATCGCGGCCAGGATTCGAAATTCGACAAGCTGCGCGAGGTCATCCGCGATCGGCACTGGCGCGATCAGAAGATCATCATCTTCACCGAGCACCGGGACACGCTCAACTTTCTCGTTCGCAGCCTGGAAGGTATGGGGTTCACCGGCCGGTTGGCGCAGATTCACGGCGCGATGGATTACATCGAACGCCAGCAGCAGGTGGAGTTCTTCCGGCGCTCGCCCGAGGACAACGGCGCCACTTACATGATCTGCACCGATGCCGCCGCTGAGGGAATCAACCTGCAGTTCTGCTGGCTGATGATAAACTACGACATCCCGTGGAACCCCGCGCGTCTTGAGCAGCGGATGGGACGCATCCACCGGTACAAACAAGAGCACGAAGTTCGGATCGCCAACCTGGTCGCTGGAAAGACGCGCGAGGGCCGCGTTCTCAAAACGCTCCTCGAGAAGCTCGAAGCAATCCGGAAAGCTCTGAACTCGGATAAGGTTTTCGATGTTATCGGCCGGCTATTCGAGGGCGTTAGCCTCAAACATTATCTGGAGCAATCGCTGACCGAAGAAGGGGCGCGAGCGAGCGCGCACACCATCGAAGGGAAACTCACCCCCGAGCAGGTTAAGGCGTTCGAGGAATGGGAGCGAAAGCTCTTCGGGGAGGAGGGCGAAGTTGCGGCCCGGCTGGACGAACAGCGCGCACTGGTTTCGCGCGAGCAGTTGCGCCGGCTCCTTCCCGGATACGTCCGCAGCTTCATCGAGAAGGCCGCTCCGATGCTCGGGCTGCGAATCGACGGCAACCTCGACGGCGTTTTCTCCTTCAGCGAGTCGCGCCCGAACGCCCTCGATGGTTACTGGCCGATACTTGAACAATACCCCTCAAGTACCCGCAACCGATTCACGTTGCACAAACCGGAGGACTCGACCGCGGCGGTCTTCCTCCATCCGGGCGAATCATTCTTCGAGATGATGCGTGAGTCGATCGTCAGCCGCTTCGCGCGCGAGGCGCTCCAAGGTGGAGTCTTTATCGACCCGACTGCCGCACGGCCATATGTTTTCCACCTGGTGCTTATCGAAGCAGCTCGCCGCGCGGATCCCAATTTCGATGCGCTCCGCACCGATGAGCCTCTTGAACTGCGCCTTGCCGGGCTTCGCCAGGAGGAGTCCGGAACAATCGACCTCTGCCCGATTGAACATCTGTTGTTGCTTAGGGGCGCTCGCGGGATTCCACTCGCCATTCGTCCATTTGCCGCCCGCGCTCCGATCAGTTCCTCTCTCGTTGCGAATTTTGCGCTCGATTCCGTTGCCCGGCCGATGGCGGAGAGTCATCGCGCCTCACTCCTTGAGAGCCTTCCGGAACGCGAACAGTTTATCGAAGCCGGCTACCGGTACGAGGAAGACATGTTGCTCGCAACGCGGGTGAAGAGAGCCGCGGATGCGCGCCAGGGCGATCGCAAAGCCGCCGCGGAGCTGGAACGAATCAAGGAACGCCAGCGATCACTCGAAGACTTGAAGCAGAAAGCGATCGCAGCGCTTCGACGTGAGCCGGAACTGATCGAACCCCGCGAGATTCAGTTTCTCGCCCACGCTCTGGTGGTTCCGTCTTCCGATCCCGAGGACCGCAAGCGCCACGATGCCGAGGTCGAAATGATCGCTGTCCGCGTCGCCTCGGAGTACGAGCGCGAACAACGATGGACGCCGCGTGACGTATCGAACCCACCGCTCGCCCGCGCGGCTGGTCTCAATGACAATCCTGGATTCGATATCCTCTCAACTCGTCCGGCTTTTGGCGCAACTAGCCGACGATCGACCGTCCATGAAGAGCGCGCGATCGAGGTGAAGGGTCGTGTCGGCGTCGGCGCCATCGAGCTAACCGAAAACGAATGGAGCCGCGCGTGCAACTCGCGAGAAAAATACTGGCTCTACGTCGTCTACGATTGCGGAACATCGAACCCGCGCTTGCTCAGGATCAACGATCCCTTCTACAAACTGGTCGCTACCGCGAAAGGCGGCGTGATAATCGATGAGACTGAGGTGATGAAGGCGGCCGGTGCCGAAGGAGGGCCCGTGCCGTTCACGCCCTGAGCACGCGAAGACCAAGATGGCGCTCGAAGCAGTCAAAATCGCGGTCGGAGTGGAGCAGCGTATGGCCGTGCCGGATGCAGAACGTCGCAATCAAGGCGTCGATGGTCTTGCGCACCGTGACGCCCCTTGCCCGCAGGGTCCGGTAATGCCGCGCGGCAGCGATTGCGATTTCGCGCCCGACCATCTGGCGGAATTCGAGCGCCGCGAAAATCCGCTCCGCCCGCCGAAAGTCGGCCTCCGCCGAAAACCCCTGCAGGACTTCCGCCATGATCAGGTCACCGGCCAGCAGCCGTGTTCGCGCGAGACGCTCAAGCGCGTCGGTCTCCGCGCTGGAGCGGCCGTTAAAATAGTCAATCCAAACCGAGGAGTCGACTATGATCACCGGCTTTCGAAGCGGTCGCGCCGCATCGCGTCGAGGTCGCCCTCCCAGCGCAGCTTGCCGCGGGCGGAGCGGAGGAGCTTCTCCTGCTCCGCCAAGCGCACCATCAGTTCGAGGCTCCGCTCGACCGCCTCGCGCTTGGTGACAGCGCCGGCCGCGCGCATCGCCTGCTTCATCAAACGGTCGTCGATTACGATATTGGTCCGCATGAGATTCCTCTTATATGTATGCTAAACGTTCCCCGTACACATCGCAAGAGCATTACCCGCCGCGCGATCGAGGTGAAGGGCCGGGTTGGCGTCGGCGACGTCGAGCTGATCGAAAATGAATAGAGCCGCGCCTGCAACTCGCGCGACAAATATTGGCTGTACGTGGTTTATGACTGCGGCACACCAAATCCGCGATTGCTGAGGGTGCAAGATCCTTTCCATAAGCTGATCGCAACGGCTAAGGGTGGTGTCATCATCGATGAAAGTCAGGTCATGCAAGCGGCCGGAAGATGAAGGGTGACGCTCTTTACCTCTCCCTTTGTCGGGAGAGGTCGCGCGTTTTCGCCGCGCGGGTGAGGGACCGTTATGAAACGAGGCAGAGCGAGTGCCAGTGGCTCAGAGATAGCGGACAAGTTCGAGCGCTCGCTTTTTCAACCTCCTACAAGTGAAGGCAAGGGCCTGCGGAGTACAGCATTTGTCGAAGTCGAGTGGGCAAAATCAATGACTCCGGGCAACCGCTTAGCAGATTTCTTTCAAGGCCTCTCGCCCGGCGCGCACTGCGCACCGAGCCATTCGGCTGTCGCTCAGGGTAGGCTCTTTCCCCACGGCGAGAGGCAAAGACTGGAGCGTCGCGCGGCGTCTTTGCCGCGCAGGTGAAGGACCCAATGTGAAGAATTCTGCATCCGATCCCACACCACCCGTGCTCGTCCGCGATCGAGCGCGCAGTCTGCGCGCAGCACGGACTGAGGTCGAACGCAGGTTATGGCACCGGCTGAGGAATCGTCAGCTTAATCGTGCCAAATTCCGGCGGCAGCACCCGATTGGTTCTTACATCGCGGATTTCTTCTGTACCGAAGCATGTCTCGTTATCGAGCTTGACGGTAGCCAGCATGGTGAGGCGCACGAACGGCAAGCCGATGAGCGTCGCACTGAATATCTCGAAAGGGAGGGCTATAAGGTTTTGCGCTTCTGGAACGAGGAGGTCTTCGACAACATTGATGGCGTACTCCAACGGATTGCGGAATTTCTTTAAGGTCCCTCACCCGCGCGGAAAAAAGGCGCCGCGCGACCTCTCCCGATCTAAGGGAGAGGCATTAGGAGGCGGAGCAGATGGATGATCAGCCGCGCCTCATCGAACGGGGGTTTCCGCTGAAACAGGCGTCGCTGGACTCTGTGCATGAGAAGAACGTCCGGCACGGGCATATCTCGACATTGCACATCTGGCCGGCCCGCCGGCCGCTCGCTGCCTGTCGAGCTGCGCTGATCGCGACGCTCCTGCCCGATCCAGGCGATCCGGAGGAGCGCCGCAGGCTCGTTGAGCGAATCGGCGGACGTGTCGTTCCGAAAATCGAAAAGAAAAAGGTTAACGGCAAACCGGTCGAGGTCGAGCGCGAAGAGACCATCGGCGGCATTCTCCATTGGGGGCGCGAGTCGAGTCCTGATCTTCAGACCATCCGTGAGGAAATCCGCAAGGCCTATGGGGGTCGCGCCCCGCGCGTGCTCGACCCGTTCGCCGGCGGCGGCGCGATCCCACTCGAAGCGATGCGCCTTGGATGCGAAGTCACCGCGATCGATATCAACCCGGTCGCCTGGTTCATCCTCAAATGCACCCTCGAATATCCGCAGAAGCTAGCCGGACAGAAGCGTCCGTTACCGGACTTTGTGCTCCGCGACCCGGAGTTCATGGAGTCGTTCTTCAAGGCACAAGGACTCAAGGGCGCCACTCTCCGCACGCAGCTAGAACGGCTCGGCCTGACATCCGAATGCCTCTCCCTGTCGGGAGAGGTCGGCGTGCCAGGCGCGCCGGGTGAGGGACCTCCAGCAAATTCTGCCGCCCAGCATCCGCTCGGCTTCAACGGCCCAAGCCTCGACGCCGATCTAGCCTGGCATGTGCGGGCGTGGGGGCGATGGGTTCTTGCGCGAGCGCGGGCAGACCTCCAACGTTTCTACCCTATCATCGGCGGCAAGCCCACAGTCGCATATCTCTGGGCGCGAACAGTCAAATGCAAAAACTGCCGCGCGACGATTCCGCTGCTCAAGACCAAGTGGCTCTGCAAGAAGGATAACAAACGGGTCCTGCTGAAGGTAGAGCCGAACGTCGATAAGACCGCCCCGATTTTCAGCATCTTAAGCGGCGAAGATGCGTCAACTCAGGGCGGCAATGGCGCGCAGCGACGCGAGTACGACAAGAAAATTGGCGCCGGCACCATGTCCCGTTCCGGTGTTACCTGCGTTTGCTGTTCTTTGCCCGCAATGACGCGAGAGGACCTGCGCATAGAAGGGGAGTCCGGGCGGCTCGGTGCCATAATGACTGCGGTCGTTGTCGAGGGCCCCGATAGGAAAGAGTACAGGCCGCCAACTCCAAGGGAAGTTGAACTTGCCAAGCCTAGTGCAGAAGAGATGAACAATTCCTTCGCTGACGTTCCGTTTGGAATGCCAAACGAGCCTGTGCCAAGAGGCGCAAGCAGGACCTCAGGTGACACATCCTTTCCCGTAACGCTGTACGGCTTCGATCGATGGAGCAAGTTGTTTACATCAAGACAGTTGGTCGCCATTGCTACATTCGTAAAACACACCCGCGCGACGTGGTCGCAGCTCCGCCGTTTGTCCTACGATCCGTGCTGGCAGGACGCGCTAGGCGCTTACCTCGCAATCGGTCTGGATAAATTAATCGACCGCCAATCCGCGCTATGTCGCTGGGATCAAGGCTACTCCAAAATAAGTACCACTTTCTCGCGATTCGTTTTACCCATGCTTTGGGACTTTTGCGAAGGGAATCCGTTCTCGAACTCGACGGGAAACTACTCATCGTGTCTCAAATGGGTCGCGGAAGTCGTAAACGCATCGTCATTCGCGAGCAGCACCAGCTCGAACTCGCAAGTGATCCAAGGGTCTGCCGCCGTGGCCCCTATTGCAAACAGTAGTGACCTAGTTATCACAGACCCTCCGTACTATGACGCCATCAATTACGCCGATCTGATGGATTTCTTTTATGTATGGCTTAGGAGAGCTCTTTATGGGCTGTCACCCCAAACTGACTGTGTCTTTGAGGAGCCCTTCAGCCCTAAGTGGAACAACGACACGAAAGATGGCGAGTTCATAGACGACGCAAGCCGCTTCGGTGGAGACCGATCCGCATCGAAAGCCGCCTATGAAGACGCGATGCTTCGTGGATTCCAAGCGTGCGACCGCGCCCTTGTTGCCGACGGCCGGATGGTCGTCGTATTCGCGAACAAGAGTCCGGATGCGTGGGAAACGCTTGTAAGTGCGATCATAAGGGCCGGATTTGTAGTGGACGCGAGTTGGCCGATCCAGACGGAAATGGGCAATCGCACACGTGCCCTTTCATCTGCGGCCCTAGCGTCGTCTGTATGGCTCGTGTGTCGCAAGCGGCCCGAGACGGCTCGGCCCGGATGGGACAATCGCGTTCTCGAAGAGATGCGCGAGAATATCTACACGCAGCTTCGCGAATTCTGGGACGCCGGTATTCGTGGACCCGACTTCGTATGGGCCGCGACCGGACCTGCGCTTGAGGCGTACAGCAAGCATCCCGTCGTCAAGAAGGCCAACGAGCCGGGCGCCACCATGGAGGTCTCGGAGTTCCTGCGCGCCGTCCGACGCATCGTAGTTGATTTCGTAGTCGGTCGAGTGCTGAGTCACAATGGCGAAGCAACGGCGGTTAGCGGCCTTGACGACGTAACGACTTACTATCTCCTTCACAGGAACGATTTCAAAATGGAAGACGCTCCGATCGGCGCGTGCATCCTCTACGCCATCTCGTGCGGCCTCTCCGACCATGATCTGGCCGACCGCTACGAGATTCTCCAGCGCACCGGCGGCCAATCAGAACCTGACGAGGACGAGGAGGCCGCATCGGACGCGGACGCCGAAGAGGAAGAAGGCACCGGCAGCAAGGTCCGGCTGCGCCCATGGAACAAGCGCGTCCGCAAGAGCATGGGCTATGACGGCGACTCTGACGCTGCCGCCTTCAAACCGGCTCCGCTGATCGACCAGGTGCATCGTTTGATGCTTCTCTGGAGGGCCGGAGATGTAGTCAAGGTGGACGAATACGCCGAGACGCGCGCCCTCAAACGCAGCGCACTGTTCCACCAACTCTTGCAGGCTCTGATCGAACTCGCGCCCGCCGCTAGCGAAGAGCGCTCGCTGCTTGAGAGCATCAGCAACCACATTTCGGCCCGCCCCGCCTCGGCAGAGGAGAGACAGTCGGAAATGTTTGGAACGAAAGAAGCCTAATGTCATCGCCAAATGAGCGAGAGCGTACCTCGTGGCCAGCCGGGCCGTTCCAACCAAAGAACTTCGGGAAGCCATGCGTCCGTGGCCTGAGGATGCCCGTCGCTTCGATCCTCGCTTACCTGAGCGGTGGCATGAGCATTGACGATCTCCTCAAACAGTGGCCCGAGTTGGAGCGCGAGGATGTTTATCAGGCGCTCGGCTTCGCCGCGACGCTTATGGAAGAGAGCGTTGATCCGTCGGAACACCGGTGAACTTCTATTCGATTTGCCAACGCTGAGGGAGTTTCGCTAAGTGAGACCAGGAAAGAAAAAATTTATTGCCAAGACGACCTCGCAGCGGGAGGATCTTCTTTCTCGCATCGCGATCGATCCGAACATATGTCACGGCAAGCCTTGTATCCGGGGCCATCGGATCTGGGTTTCTCTGATCCTCGACTTCCTCGCAGGGGGCGCGACGCCAGAAGAGATTCTTGACAATTACCCAGGCATCGAAGAGGCCGACATCCGCGCCTGTATCGCTTACGGTGCGGAAATGGCTCGCGGAAACTTCGTTGATGTTGTGCTTGGCGCGAACGAGTGAAGCTGAAGTTAGTTAGACGAAAAATCCGGCGAGCGTCACAACAGGAGAGCCTAACGTGAAATCCAAAACTAAGAGACCAACCCGACATTCGTCCGGACGCTCACCAATCAAGAACGCCAGAGGCGGCCCGACAGATGGGGGCGCACAGCAGATGCGGATTTATGACTTCAAAGTGATGCTCGAACCGGACGAAACCGGAGGCTACGTTGCCGTTTGCCCGGCGCTGGCCGGCTGTTACAGCCAAGGGGAAACGGTTCAGGACGCCATGGCCAACATCAAGGAGGCAATCGAGCTTTGCCTCGAAGATATGCGTGCGAGAGGTGAGGCAATCCCCGACCCGTCTGGAGTGCTGATGGCCAGCGTGGTGGTAACTGCTGAGTGAGCGGCAAGCTTCCCGTCGTCTCCGGACAAACTACGGTGCGCGCTTTCCAGCGGCTCGGTTATGAAGTCGTGCGCCAGCGAGGAAGCCACATCCGGCTCCGCCATCCCACCGGCCCCACGAGGGCACCGCTTATTGTTCCAGACCACCGAACCCTTAAGCCCGGCTTACTGCGCCGTCTAATCCGCGATGCGAAAATCGAGGTTTCAGAATTTGAAAGATTACTCGGCGGGAAAACGTGAGCGCACCCTCATTAGAGTTCCCGACAGAGGTTATGATGGCTAAATCCGCATGGACTCCCTGGCATAGCGTCGTGAAGATCCGACCGGACGTGAAGTCCGGCGAGTTGTCGCTCAATATTTTCGCGGCAGATCTTTATGACGTCGCGATGGGAGTAGCGAAACCAGTTTACCAGGAGCCGAAGGAATTCTTCTCTCTTACGTACCCCACCTTCAATCTTCGAGAACTAGCCAAAGACATCGTCACGCGCCTTGGCGGGAAGAGCGAAAAGGCTGTCCGCCAACTCGAACTCACTTACGGTGGTGGAAAAACCCATTCGCTCATAACGATGTGGCACCTAGTGAGCGAACCGGAAAAGCTTCCGGATCTTCCCGCGGTTAACGAGTTCATCCAGCACATCGGAATGCGCCCTCCGAAGTCTCGCGTCGCCGTGCTCCCCTTCGACAAGCTAGATGCCGAAAAGGGAATGGAGGTTCTCGGCCCGAGGGGCGAAAAGCGCTGGCTCAAGAACCCGTGGAGCGTGATCGCCTTCCAGATCGCGGGCGGTGATGGGCTCCGTCTGCTTCATCCCGACGAAAAAGAAGAGGAACGCGACACTGCACCGGCAGAGAATCTGATGACTGCGCTGCTTTCGATGCCGCAGCGCCAGAATCTCGCGACGCTCGTACTCATCGACGAAGTCCTGATGTACGCCCGTGAGAAAGTAGGCTCGGATCCCATATGGCAGGGGCGCCTCGCCGATTTCTTTCAGTCCCTCACCCAGGCGGCAACCAAAGTCGATAGATGCGCTGTCGTCGCGTCGCTGCTCGCAACTGACCCACGCAAGAGCGACGCGTTGGGCAAAGCGATCACCGCAGACCTCTACGCAATCTTCCGCCGCGAAAAGGAGGAAGGTGTTCAACCAGTACTCAAGGACGACGTAGCCGAAGTTCTCAGACGCAGGTTCTTCACCTCGGAGTCAATTAAAGACCGAGCTGCCTTCCGCGGCCACGTGGTCGCCGCGCTAAAAGGCGTAACTGATCTCGACGACCAAACTCGCAAAGAAGGAAAAACGGCCGAAGAGCGATACCTGAATAGTTATCCCTTTCATCCTGATCTGATCGACGTCTTCTATGCCAAGTGGACTCAGCTCGAAGGATTCCAACGGACCCGCGGGGTTCTCCGTACATTTGCGCTTGCGCTGCGCGAGAGTGAGAAGTGGGACGACGCGCCGCTCGTCTCTGCCAGCGCTTTCCTGGTCGATCCAAAGAAGACCGGAATTTCCGAAGCCGCCCGTGAACTCACCACCGTCGCTGCAACGGAGGAGTACGAAGGAAAAAAGCAGGAATGGACCGGCATCCTGGAAGGTGAACTCGGGAAGGCGCGCGACATCCAAGCTGAGAGTTCCAGACTCAAGTTCCGCGAGCTGGAACAGGTTGTGTTCGCGACGTTTCTGCACTCTCAGCCTGTCGGCCAGAAAGCTCTCACGCGCGACCTGATGGTCCTGCTCGGCGCGAGCCGCCCGGACAAGATCGAGGTTGAGAAAGCGCTCACCAGATGGGCCGAGGTATCGTGGTTCCTCGACGAGGCCGCTACGGCCGATGTTGATCGTGGCAGCGGCGCCGCCAGGCACCCTCACCTCACCTCTCCCGCAACAGAGCGGGAGAGGGACAAGCAGCTTCCAAAATCGTGGCGGCTTGGCTCCAGGCCGAATCTACGTCAGATGCATCACGATGCCTGCCAGCGGGTTTCGCCGGATGTCGTCGAAGCAAAGCTGGTCGATGAGATTGGCAAGCTGAAAACTCTCACCGCAGGTGCTTCAGCCGCAGGGGCGACCGTCCACAACTTGCCAAGGCGGCCCGACGAGATCAGGGACGACGGTGAATTTCACTTCGCAGTGCTTGGTCCAAAAGCCGCTTCCGACTCCGGAAAGCCGAGCGCCGAGGCACGACGCTACATCGATGAGACCACTGGCCCAGATAAGCCGCGCACCAATCGTAACGCCGTCGTGCTCGCAGTTCCGTCCCGCGACGGAATCGAGGCCGCGCGGACACGCATAAAGGAATATCTAGGCTGGGAAGAGGTCCGTGCGCAACTAAAGGATCAACTCAAGGGCCAGGACCTGGACGCGCTCCGCGACGCCACGCTCTCAGCAAACCTCAGCGGCTCGCGCTCCAGGATCGCCGACCAGATCCAGCAGGCGTATTGCATCGTCATTACAGTCTCGGAAAAGAACGACATCCAGGCGTTCAAAATCAACGTCAACGGCGGGCCGCTCTTTGCGAAAATAAAAGAAGACAAGCGTTCACGAATCCAGGACAAAGCAATCGAATCCGCAGCCCTTCTGCCCGGCGGTCCATACGATCTGTGGCGCGAAGGCGAAAAGTCGCGGCGGCTCAACGATCTCGTCGGCGCGTTCGCGCTATCTCCACAACTCCCGAAGATGCTGAACCGCAAAGCGATTCTCGACACGCTTCTGCTCGGCTGCAGGCAGGGCGAGTTTGTTTTGCGCGTCACGCGTCCGGATCGCTCCGTGCGAACCTTCTGGCGTCAGGAACCCGATGACGCAGCTCTCAAGGACCCGGGCCTGGAAGTCGTCCTTCCGGAAGCTGCAGAGATTTCGGAGCTGCCGTCCGACCTGCTCAAGCCCGGGCATCTCCCGGGGTTGTGGGAAGCCGACCGAATCGGTATTGCCGAGCTCTGCGGCTATTTTGCCGGGGGCAAGGTCGTGAAGCTGCGCAAGGATGGCTATGATGAACCCGTCACAATTCCGAAGGCCAGCCGTGAGGCGATCTACACGGCCGTCGAGCAGGCCGTTGAACAAGGCAAGCTTTGGCTCAGTTCCGGCCAAGCCAGCATTCTCGCGGAGTCGATCCCAGCAGGCCTGCTGACCGACGCAGCGCAACTCCAATCACCACCGCAGCCGATACCCACGAGCGACGTAACCCCATCGGCACTGCCTGATGTATGGACCGGACAGACTGCCACCGCTCTCGCGATCGCCGTCGCGCTTTCAAATGAAGCCGGAACCAACCTGCCTTGGGCGACCGTTCGCGAAGCTATCAATGGCGCGATTCGAGCGCGAGCGATCGAACTCGCTCTCGACTCGGCACCGTGGCCGGCGGACTTTGCCTCTTCCCAGAAGGTAAGGCTGAAACTCCCAACCGACCCGCCGCCTCCCGACGAGAAAGTTTTTCGCCTCAGACCTGACATCCTCGTCGCGGAGGGAGATCTTCGACCAAGCGAGATTCAGGACCTCGCCGAACAAATCTCGGACATCAGGAAAGCGGCAGCTCCGTTAGAGCTGAAGTTCCGGCTGCGATTGGAACTCGATACGGGAGGCAAACCGCTGCCCTCGGACACCCTCGCAGCGCTCAATGAGCTTCTGAGGAAGGTATCGAAGGCATTATCATTTGGCTAAAAGGGCCCCTTCCGCCAACAGCAGTTCCCATCTTTCATCTATCGCGCTGAAAATGGATAAGCCGCAACCCCGTTGCAGTATCGAGATTTGACCAAATCTGCCTCTGCGACGACGGCCGCGCCTTCAGTGTACCAACGTTGTTCCAAATGTCTTGCGGCTGACGCCCCAGCAACGGGAATGGGCACGCCAACGGTTCAGTATCGCGCGCCCATTGTCTAACCGGCTACGATGGGACTTTCAGCGCCGAGCTGTCGAGCATGTTCGGCGCACAACAAATGCGGCAGCGAGCGAAACTCGCTGCCGCAATCTGGTCCACCCCAGCGCCGGGCTGTTGCCGTGTGTAGCGGCCTTTCCAGGCCGCGGCTGTCAACCTAGCGCAGAATCTGCATCAGTCCTGCCGGACTCCCGTACTTAACGCCGTTGAAATATTCCTTGGGCGCGTTGAAATCGAGATACGGCTTGACTTTCATGGGATTGGCGAAACCACTCCATAGCGTCATGTGGGTGTTCTGGAGGTCCCACGCCATTGAAGATACGCCATCCCACGTGCGGCCGAGTCCCGGCACGTCGCCGATATCGTTAAAGTAAGAAATAGACTTCCAGAGCTTATGGTTCGCATCGTAGAGGTCGACCCAATCTGCATTCCAGAATTCCTTGTCAGCGTAGAGGATGCGGCTTGAATAACAATATCCGGCCGCTTCGCTCGGAATCCGGTGAGCATCAGCTATCACCATCGGCCGCAATTCCCATTTGCCCCATGAGGGCTTGGGCCATCCCAGCGGCAGGTCGTAACCCTGCGGGTAAACTGCGCCATCCTGGTTAAACACCGCGAGCGTCAGGATTTTACGGTCGCCGAGATAGTCGGCTGTGTAAACGGCGGTACTACCGTTAAAGCCGTTGGTCTTGGCATCATCGTAGGCCCAGTCGAAGCCGAACACGGGTGAACAGCGCGAAGCTGTCGATAAGCGCAGGGAGCGGCGCAACGCCGGTACGAAAACATATGTATCAGGAAAAGGATTGGACTCCTGGTTTTTGTAGTAAATCGACAGCGAGGCGGTGTAACGGGCTTGCTCAGGAGTCTCCTGCATGCCCCACTCGGTGTACCAGCTGCCGGGCGCGTAGCTTTCCTCGTGTGGAAAACCGGGATCCGTAATATACGAACTCCAACGATAGACCACGTCGAAGGTTGATGGAGCTACGTCACCAAATCGGTCGATTGCCCAGACGGTCCCGTAATTCTGGGGAGTGTTAACGTAGACCGCGGGGACGAAGGCCCAGAACACATTAGCCAGGACCTTCCATCCTCTGTGAGGTTCCTGCGGATTCGGGAAGGGCGTCCCGCCATAGTAATTTTTAATCTGGTAGTGCCCATTGGGCAGTACCTCGACGCCTGTCTGCGCGCCGTACTTCTCGGTTGCCTCGACCCAAGTCTTGGGTAGATTGCCGCCCAAATGGGCTGGTCCCACCGGGATTGCCACGTCCGCCGGCATCTTCCAGCCATAAGTCCCCTGGAACAGCTTGATCATGCCCAGCGGCATCACGCTCTTGTACTGCTGCCAGTTCGCCATCGTGATGGTGGTGCCGGCCGGCGGCTCAGTCTGCTGCTGGGTGTCTTTGATCCATTGATCCATCTCGCTGCGATCGGTGCCCTGTGCCCAAACCAGCGACGGCAACAAGGCGAGCAAGAATCCGATTGCCAACGCCCCAAGTCTCCTCATTTGTGCGGTCCTCCTTGGCTCCTTGGACGTGTTACGCGGTCCCCCTACGAACACAAAGCCGATCTCGGCACCTCCTTTCAATCAACGCAGCTCTCCAACCCCATGCTGCGAAAACTATTAAACGCAAGTATCAAGCGAGCTTATCCGCGCGGTAAATCGCGCTGTCAAGGCACAATCTTGGTTCATTCATTCATTCCGTTCGGAGACCAAAAATCAGCCTTCGTCGCATCTGCGCCGCCTCAATCCACCGCAGCCAGGGCGTCGCTTAGTTCTGCCCCGGGCGCTGGTCCTCATCGCTTGCATGCGGAGCGGCAAAAAGGTTGTAGTGTCTGGTTGAGACCAGCCCGGTGACACGCTTCCCGTAGTTTCCCGGGATTCTGGTCCTGCGGGAGAGTCATTCCTGCCTACATCTGCCGGAGGCTTCGCTTGGGACGCGAATTCAAGGCCATCTTCTTCGACCTGGACGGTACCCTGGTCGATATTCATGGGCCGTTGTACATCGCGGCGCGCAACGCGCTCGACGAATTGGGACAACAGCCACCTCTCACCCGCGAGCGCTATCTTGAAGCGATCGCCCGCGAGGATCCGTGGTTGGGTGTTCCCGAGCCGATGCGCTCCGATTACCTCAAACTCGCATTTGCCTACTTGATTACCGAACTGGACCGCACCGAAAGGCTGGAGATTCTGCCACACGTGCAGGAGACGTTGGCGGAGCTCAAGCGGCGTGGCTATACGATGGGGGTCGTGACCAGCCGGCCGGGCGCCGCGCAGCGGTTGATCGAGAAACTCGCCATGGTCGGATTGGCGGCGTACTTCGACCAGGTCGTAACCCAGGAGACCACGTCATTGCGCGCGCTCGATAAGACCGGCAGTTTGAAGCACGCCGCGATGCGTGCCTCGGTGCTGCCGCAGGCATGTATGTACGTCGGCGACGAGCCGCGCGATGTGATGGCAGGAATAGGCGCAGGATTTGGCGCCACCGTTGCTGTTGCGACCGGGCCGGCCAGCATGGCATTGCTGCAGAACCATTCGCAGTACCGGCCCGATTTCCTGATTGCTTCGATGGCTGAGTTCATCGATTTGCTGGATCGCCTGAAGTACGGCGACGAGGGGAGATGATGGTGGACGCCGCTCTCGCGCTTGAAGGTATAAAGGTTGTGGAGCTGCCATGTTTTGACCCGATGCCATTTTTTGCCGCGGCGATGGCGGGGAAGTTGCTCGCTGATTACGGGGCGGAAGTCATCAAGATCGAGCCCCCTGGGATCGGGGCCGCTGAACGCCGATGGGGGCCGTTTCGCGGCGAGCAGCGCAACGCTGAAACCAACGGACTCCATCTTTACCTGAACACCAACAAGCTCGGCGTGACTCTTGATCTTGGCGACCTCGCCGGCCGTGCTCATCTATACAAACTGCTGGCAGACGCTGACATTTTGTTGAACCCCAATATGCCGGGATTGAATGAACGGCTGGAGCTGGACTGGCGCGCACTGGCCGCACGATTTCCCCGGCTGACGGCGATATCGACCACGTTCTTCGGAGCCGAATCAACTTATCGTAATCGCCGCGGCGGCGACCTCGTCGCCACTCAAATGAGCGTGGTCGGCTATGGCACGCCCATGCAGCAGGTAACAGATCCTGCTAGGCAGCCGCCTCTACGCCTGGCGGGGCGGCAGGCCGACTACGTTACCGGTTACACCGCCGCCGCTGCCGCCTTGTGCGCGTTGCTTGCCCGCAAGCACGTTAGCGCTGCGGGGATGCATGTAGACGCGAGCCAATGGCTTGCGATGGCGCAGATGTGCCGTCCCGAACTTAGTATTTATTCGCACGAAGCGCCGGAAGCGCCGTATCGGAAACGGCTGCTGGTCCGCAAAAAAACCAGCATCCAGTACATGTTTCCCTGCAAAGACGGATGGGTCAGCTTTGGCCTCGCGACTAACCGTCATTGGCGCGGGACCAAGCGGATGATGGGAAATCCGGAATGGGCCGAGAACGAGATGTTCAATACGTTCGAGCGCCGGCTGGAGAACAGCGATGCGCTCGAGGCTTTGCTGACTGACTGGCTCTCGCATTTCACGCGCGAGGAGGTTTTCAAGCTGGCCCAAGCCGAGCACGTGCCGTCGTTTCCGGTCAACTCGCCCGCCGAGGTGGCCAACAATGCGCAATATGCGGCGCGGCGCTATTTCGTCGATTGCGCCCATCCGGCTGCGGGCCGGGTTCGAATACCCGGCGCGCCCATACGTTTCAGCCATACGCCGTGGCGGCTGCGGCTGCCCGCCCCCTGTCTCGGCGAACATAATGCTGAAATTCTGGGGAAGCGGCTGGGACTGCGGCCGCCGGAAGTCGACGAGATTGCGCGCAGGACCGCTACCCTGGTTGAAGACTCGCTCGGCACTTCGCCTGGCTCTTTCGCAGGAGCCGGCAAGGGTGAGGGTTCTGCGCGGAACGGGGGCAGCGGACAACATATGGCCGTCAACGGGCAGCGCGCGCTGAACGAGACACTGCCATTTGAGGGAATACGCGTCACCGACTTCGGCTGGATCTACGCGCTGCCTTACGCAACTGCGTGGCTTGGCGCCTTGGGCGCAGACGTTATCAAAATCGAATCGAGCACGCGGCCTGACCTGGTTCGTTTCCTGAGTGGCACCGACGGTGTAACGTCGATCAACCGCAGCGGAATCTTCAACGCCATAAACTTTTCAAAGCGCAGCCTGCATTTGAATCTCACCCATCCTAAGGCGCGCGACATTGCAATTCGCCTGGTCCGGATCAGCGATATTGTCACCGAGAATTTCACGACGCGCACGATGCGAAATCTCGGTCTTGCCTATGACGATCTGCGCCAAATCAGGCCGGACTTGATCATGATCTCGGGGACTTCACTCGGGCAGACGGGTCCTTACGCCGATACGGTCGGATGGGGCCCGACCAACCAGGCTTTCGCCGGCACCTCGCATTTGACGGGCTATCCCGATGGTTTTCCATGCGCTGGGGGAGGCACGTGGCCGGATTTCGCCGTCGGCGTTGCGATGGTATTCGCGCTCACGGCCGCTTTGTATCACCGTTCGCGCACGGGCCAGGGGCAATATATCGACCTCTCGATGTGCGAAGTTGTCACTTCGATGATGCCTGAGGCGATGCTGGACTATTTCATGAACGGCGTCGAACGCGGACCTATTGGCAATCGTGATCCTGAGATGGCGCCGCACGGCGTCTTTCCAGTCAAAGGCAACGATCGTTGGATAGCAATCGCGGTTCCCAGTGACGCCGAATTCGAGATTTTATGCGAGGCGTTGGGAGTACCAGGAATGGCGCGCGATCCACGCTACGCGACCAGCGCGGCACGGCTGGTCAACGTAGACCAACTCGAACCGGAGATAGCGGAGCTGACCCGACAGTTCGAGCGCGAGGAATTGGCTGCCAAGCTGGTGGCACGTAACCTTTGTGCGGGTTCAGTGTACAGCGCCTTCGACCTCGTCAACGATTCGGCCTTCGCCCAATCGGGGATGATGGTCAAGTTGCGCCATAAGGAATGCGGCGAGCGCCCGACACCCGCGTTACCGATCCGCTTTAGCCAGCTCGAACCGCGGTATCAGCCAGCTCCGCTGGCCGGCGAACACACCGACGAGATTCTGCGCGAATTGTTAGATATGTCAGACGGAGAAATTGATGCGTTGCGCGAAGAAAAAGTGCTGATTTGACTCCAGCAATAGGCGAAGCTCCACCGGCGCGCGGCTGCACACTTGAGGCGCCGCGCGCCGGCCTTTGCCTCTACTACAGGGCTAAAGAGTATCCACCTCAACGGTCCTCGGAACAGCTTCTATTCCAACAGAAATCCTTCGTAGCCTTTCGCTGCCACCTCCGCACATTTGCCGCGATAGGCGGGCGCGGTGTTCGCATAGAGAAGGATGGCGTGCGCCTTGCCTGGAATGTTCTCTCCCACAAACCAGGATTTGGCATCGCTCAAGAGGGTGTGGCTACCGACCTCGTTGACGTGCGCCACCCATTCTTCTTCCGCCTGCGGGCTCGGTGCGATGCGTGAACAGTCCTTCTCACGAATATAACGGATACAGTCCGTGATCCATTCCACTATCGTCTCGGCGCATACCATGTAGTTGCAGAACGCGGTATTCGTCGCAATGAACAGATTCGGGAAACCTGCCGACTGAAGTCCCAGGTACGTGCGCGGCCCATTGGCCCATTTGTCCTTGAGCGTTTGCCCGCCTTCACCGCGGATATCGATCCGGGTCATCGCCCCGGTTATCGCATCGAACCCGGTGGCATAGATGATGACGTCGAATGCGTACTCCTTGTCGCTGGTCTTGATGCCTTTGGGCGTGATGCGCTCGATCGGCGTCTCGCGAACGTCAACCAGCAAGACATTGTCCCGGTTGTAAGCCTCGTAATACTGGGTCTCCAGGGGGATGCGCTTGGAACCGAACGGGTGGTCCTTGGGCACCAGCTTTTCTGCCACCACGGGATCCTTGACGCGCGCACGGATCTTATTGCGCACGAATTCGGCGAAATCCTCGTTGGCTGCCCGGTCCATCATGATGTCGCGGAAATTGCCCAGCCATTTCTTGAAACCCGGTAGTGCCCACAACTCCTCGTAGAGCTTGAGCCGCTCCTCCTTCGAAACTTCCAGAGCATTGCGTCGGTCGAAATCGTACGGGAAGCCGGCTGGCGTTTCGAGGCATTTTTTGTGAATTTCGTCGTAGGTGGCCTTGAACCGGCGCTGGGTCTCCTCAGTAACCAAGGAATTTCGCAGCGGCGCACAGTAATTCGGCGTGCGCTGAAAGACCGTGAGATGGGCGACTTCTTTGGCGATTATCGGGATAAGCTGAACGGCCGTGGCGCCGGTGCCGATGACCGCCACGCGCTTGCCGGTGAAGTCCACTTTTTCTTTCGGCCATCTGGAGGTGTGATAAGACTCGCCCCTGAAGCTGTCGATACCCTCGAAAGGCGGTATATAACGGGCGGACAGAATTCCGACCGCCGCGACCAAAAATTGCGAGCGCATGCGCTGGCCACTCTCCAACTGGACCTCCCAGCGGTTAGCGTGCTCGTCATATACCGCCGAGGCAACGTGGGAGTTGAATTGAATGTCCTTCTTCAGGTCGAACTTGTCCGCCACGAAATTTAGATAGCGCTCGTTCTCCGGCTGGCCGGAATAATGCTCCAGCCAGTCCCACTCCTGCTGGAGTTCCTTTGAGAACGTATAGCCGTAGGTCTCACTCTCCGAATCAAAACGGCAACCCGGATAGCGGTTCCAATACCAGGTGCCGCCCACGCCGCTGCCGTCCTCCAGGCACCGCACCGAGAGCCCGAGCTCCCGCAAACGGTACAGTTGATACAGTCCGGAAACCCCGGCACCAATCACAATCGCGTCAAATTGCTCGACTGATTCGGTACCAGTTGCGGCCTTTGATGATGATGTACCTGGAGCGCGCGTAACCTCTAATGAACTTGCCATTTTTCCTCCTCACTCAATGTCTGAACTTCAACTCGATGAACTCCTGGCCGTGCACTCTCCGGCACAGGCACGGTTCACAAAAACACCCGAAGCCTAGCGCGACATGGAAACTGAATGCGACTTGCTCGTGCTTTGCTGATTGAGCGCAGTACAGGAGTTCACCAGCCAGGTGCCGCTCGACAATTCGTCTTCGGCGAAAAGTTTCAGCATCTCTTTCGTTTGCAGGTCTGTCTGAATCGAATCCGCGAAATCGCTGATGAAGCGGATCGCCGCTTTTGGATCCGACACCAGGCGGGTCACGCGCAGCAGCTTGTCAGCATCGGACATGTTTGCGTCACCGAAATAGTCGTGGAGTTCTCGCACCCGAGGGCTTTCGACGGCCCGCGCCTGCGCTCCTAACTCCTTGAGCCGCTGCTCGAATATCCGCGAGTGATAGCCCTCTCGTTCCGCGATCATTGCCAGGCCGCTGCGGATGCAATCGGTCTTGCAAGTCGCTACCCACTTTGGAAAGGCGAGGCTGGCACAATACTCATTGGCTCTCAAATCATCTATGAAGGCGACGATAGCTTCCTTCTCTGAAGGATAAGTCTTACCGTCGGCCTTAAACCCGCCGCCGTTCGATGAGCCGTGCTCTAACTCAGCCATCTGCTGCTCGAAAGCCGCCTCGCTGATAATTCCCTGACGAAAGGCCCGGAGCAATTGCTTAAATTCGAAATCCCGGTTCATTGTGCGTCCTCTCCTTTGGAAAATTCGTCAAGGTGGCGTCCGCTTAGTTCGCGACAGGCGCCCAGGCTTCACTGACGACGTTACATAATCTGCGAAGTTTATATCGCTGTCAAATGGAAATCGTTTCCTTCAGAAACCTTATAGATGCAAACCTTATAGATGCGTAATATCATCGCTCCATCAGCACGCTGACTGCCGGCAGCGAGGTCCCCGGCGATAATCGACGCTCGGGGCGACTTGCCGCGACAGAACTTTGCGATGGGAGGATTCTGGAAACCGCACTTCGCGCAGGGAATGTTGAAGGGGGCGCCGCATTCGATGCAAAATTTCGCCGCCGTTTGATTGTCGGCATTGCAAGTCGGGCAGCGCACTAGCTTCCGTCGAATCGCGCACTCTGAACATCCATATCAAAACGTCAACGACAATGTTATTGGCAATTGTGACTATCGGCCGTCCCCATACCGATAATAGCTTTCAGCATCGAGTCAACTTGCGAGGTAATCGTGATGGCTGCGAGACTTCCTTATATCAATCGCGAAGACCTGCCTGAGCAGGATCGCGAACTGTTCGACCGTATCAGCCGCGAACGTGGCGGCGCGCCGGTCGGCAATATTTTTCGCACCCTCGCCAACGCGCCGAACCTGTTCCGCCGCTTCAATGCTCTCGGAGGTGAGCTTCGCAATGGTACTCAGCTCGACCCGAAGTTGCGGGAGCTCGCCCTAATGACGATTGGGCGTCTGAGCGAGGCCGAATACGAATTCGTGCACCATTGGAACATTTCGCTCCAGGTGGGCGTCCGGCGTGAGCAACTCGAGCACCTCGCGAATTTCGAGAGCTCATCGCTGTTCAATGAACAGGAGCGCGCAGTAATGCGTTATGCCGCCGAGGCGACGCGAGCGGTCAAAGTCAGCGACGCGACGTTCGAGGCCCTGCGCGGGTTCCTCGATAATCGGCGGATAATGGAATTAGTGATGAATGTCGCCTTCTACAACGCCGTCGTGCGCATTCTCGTGCCATGCAAGGTCGAACTCGAACCCACGACCAGGAAGAACTGATGCCTCTGAGCCCAATGCATCGGAGCCTTCCGACGCGAGCATTGGAATCCTTCGCCAGAGCCGCCAAAAGGTTTCGCGGTTCAATTAATTCCATTGTTAAGCGATTCGGTTGCGCCGGCTGTTGCCTTGAGGTAGTTTACAGGGAGCTAAGTGGGCAGCCGTCGCGATTCACCCTGCGGGATTGATTCGGCGGTTGATTGCTGGGTTTTGGGGGCCTTGGCGCTTGACTTTCTGAGGCCTTTAGTGCGAGTGAACATTTAAGGAGTCTGCAACCTAACGCGGAGATCGGCTTATGCCAGAATTCGACCTTGTTATCAAAGATGGGATGATCGTCGACGGTACCCGGGCACCCCGGTTCCGAGGCGACATCGGAGTCAAGAACGGCCGTATCGCGAAAGTCGGCCGCATACAATCGCATCAGGCAAAAAAGGCGATTGATGCGAGCGGATTAATCGTCGCACCCGGCTTCATCGATCTTCACACCCATTACGACGCCCAGATTTTCTGGGACCCGTACCTGACCATTTCCGGATGGCACGGGATCACCTCGGTCGTAATCGGTAACTGCGGCTTCGGCTTCGCCCCGGTTCATCCCAAGGACACCGATCGCGCGATGCTGACGATGGTCCGCACCGAGGCAATTCCGCTGCGTTCGATGCAAGCAGCGATGAAGTTTGACTGGGAAACCTATCCGCAGTTCCTTAATGCGCTCGACCGGCAGCCCAAAGGCGTGAATCTGCTGCCGTTCGTCCCGATGAACCCGTTGCTCGGCTACGTGATGGGCATCGATGAGTCGAAGACCGGCCGGCTGCCGACCGATGACGAACACGCCCGGATGCGCCAAATCCTGAACGAAGCAATGGATGCCGGTGCATGCGGATGGTCGGCGCAGCGGCTGCCGCCCGACGGACCGTCTTCGGTGCAGCGCGACTACGATGCGACACCGATGAACACCGATATCATGCACGACGAAACGTGCATCGAAATGGCCAAAGTGCTGGGCGAACGCGGCGAAGGCTTCCAGGAGCTGACGTTGTCAACCTGGGATCCCAAGCAGGACGCCCAGTTCTTTGAGAAAATCGCCGAAATCAGCGGCCGGCCAATCATGTTCGAGGCCGTGGCGACCCAGGACCGCTTCCCGCATCGACATCGCAACACCATGAAATGGCTGGAGCGTTGCCGCCAGCGCGGGCTGCCGGTCTATGGCCAGGGTGTTACCACCGACGCCGGCTTGAGCTTCACCTTCGAGGACTGGAACCTGTTCGACGACTCCGACGCGTGGCGTGAAGCCACCACCGGAACGGTATCCGAGCGCCGCGAAAAACTCGGTGATCCGCGTCGGCGGGAAACGATGAAGAATCAGATGCCGCGCGAGAGCCTGATCACCAGCTACTTCGACGAGATCATCATCACTGACTGTGTGAAGCCCGAGAACAAGAAGTTCGAGGGGCTCACTCTGCGCAAAGCCGCGGCGCAGAGCGGCAAGCATCCGGTCGACGTGATGCTCGACATCGCAGTTTCCGAGGATCTGAAGACCGAGTTCTTCGCGCCCGCTATCAACCAGAATGCAGAGTTGATGAAGGAACTGATTGACTATCCGTATCTCGCTTTCGGCGTGAGCGACGGTGGGGCCCACACTAAATTCCTGACCGCCGGCCGTTGGCCCACCGAGGGGATCGTCAAGTACTGCCGCGATTACCAGTGGCTCTCGCTCGAAGATATCCACTGGCGCTTGAGCGCGTTGCCGGCGTTCTGCTCCGGCTTCAAGGACAGGGGTTTCCTGCGCGAAGGAGCACCGGCGGATATCGTGGTCTACGACCTGGCGAAGCTGAAGGTGCTGCCGGTAGAGATTGTACATGATCTGCCGGGCGACGAATGGCGCCGCGTCCAGCGCTCGGAAGGCTACAAATATACCCTCGTCAACGGCGAGGTAACGTTTGAGGATGGTAACTGCACCGGTGCAACCTCGGGCAAGCTGCTCCGCCATGGCGTGACGGCATAGCAGCCGCAATTTAACGGCAAACCGAGAAAGGCCGGTGGGCTCAAGACCCGTCGGCCTTTTTCCTTTGTCGAATCGGGTGAAGAGAAAGGCTTGGCGAACTCGGAAAAATGCTGACCAACGCCCGCGTGAGGCGCGGACTTACTACCTTCGGCGTCAATGGGCCTTATGACGGTTTGTTTGGTTCCTCGTCAGCTCTGTGTTCGGCGAACAGGAACCTACGTCATTTAGTTATAGTGCGGTCTCCTCCCTCCAACGTTTTGAAGAGCCGTGATTTAGTCGTGGCCTTGCGACCACACTCCGAGAACTGCCAAGGAATCGCGATTAAAACAATTATCAAGGCAGCTAGCGCCGTTATAGGAGCCCATACCATAGGCTAAAGCTCCTCCAAACGCTTAATACGTTGATACACAAGTCGGCTAACCCAAAACGCGGCAGCCGCCATCACTAGTGTACCGGCAACTCCGGTCCACACCAATAAGCGATCGGCCGTCGCGTAGTGTTGAGCGAGCCAGGCGATTAGAGAGACATCAACGGCTATGAGAGCACCAAGCGCCAGCTTCAACAGCCCTATCTCTTCCTTCACGCGGTCTATCTTTGACATTCGAGGCGGAGTAGAAGTGCACGCCCCCAGACTGGAGGGCTCATGGGAGGCATTCGGCTATTACTCCGCGAAGAAGATCAGGGTTCGGACCTCGATGCTTTCCCGTGGCGCCGAATCAGACGCGCTGGTCGGATCGTCGATCCCTGTATGCGCCGTGAATCGGGCGCGCCCGTCCTCGGCCGAATCATAACATTTGAGCAGCAGCGCTTCGTCCCGTTCCATCCGAGGGAAGTAGAACCAGCGGTGGTTCGGGTTGAATGCTAATGAATACACCTCGCCCGTGCGATCGCGGTATTTGAGATCAGTCGCGACGAAGTCTTCCAGCGTCATGCTGGTGGCGTCGCACACCGCGAGCGGGGATTCTTCGACCGGTCCGCGAATCGGGCGCCATACGTTGATTTCCGAAAAGCGATGCTTGAGCAATCCGTCAGCTTCAGCGGGTAGCAGGTCGCGCACACGTTGCGGTCCGGATTTGAGCGTGTAGTCGTTGTGCGCGAACTTGACCGGTTCGCGGGCGCCGTTTTCGCCCCGTTGCGCCATCGGCCGGCAGCGCACGTTGTGGTCGAAGACTTGCACCCGGACTGCTCCGGTAGCTTGCTTGAGAAGCCGTTCCACCTCCGGATAGTAAACCCGGGTGACTTCTTCGGGATCGTAGAAATTGGAAACCTGGGTGTGATGCCGCACGAATGCAAAACCCTGACGGTCGAGCGTCAGCTCGCTGTTAGCGAGGCGTCCATTGCGAATTTTCATCCAATGCTTCGTCGTGCGGCCGGAGCGAATCGGCACGCCCGCAGGCGGTTCGTACAGGTAGGTAACCGGTTTTTCGGCAGTGTCTTCAAGATAATTGACCGGCGCTTCCACATAATCAGAATTATTAGAGGTCTCGGTACTCATGTTCGGCTCCTCGGTTGGCGACATTTGATGCCGACTGCCTGGTTCGTTAATGGAACAGTTTTAGTCAGTGTCTTTTTCGGGAAACGCTGAAGCGCGGACGGCCAAATGTCGATGTTTTTACCGGCCTTGCTCAGACAGCAGACGGGCTGCCGCACGCGCGATATACAACTCTTCGTCAAGCGGTATTACGTAAACTGCAACAGGCGAGTGCTGTTCGCTGATAGAGACCTCGCGCCCGTTGGCGCCGCGGTTGCCCCCAGGGTCCACTCTGATCCCGAGGGGCTCAAGCCCTGAGCATACCCGCTCTCTCACGGTATCTGAATGCTCACCGATGCCGCCACCGAAGACGATCGCGTCCGTCCGTCCCAGTACCGCCATATAGGCGCCAATGTACTTGCGGACCCGGTAGCAGAACATCTCGATGGCGAGCGCCGCGGGTTGATTTCGTTCAGCGCCGGCCTGGACTTCGCGCAGGTCGCCCGAAATGCCTGAGACGCCCCGCAGACCTGACTCATGGTTCAGGATTCGTTCGACCTGGTCCGGTGAGAGCTTCTCGTGAACAGCAAGGAAGCTGAAGATAGCCGGATCAATATCGCCCGAGCGTGTGCCCATCATCAGGCCTTCGAGCGGCGTCAGGCCCATCGAGGTATCCACTGAACGCCCTTGCCTGATTGCGGTGGCCGAGCATCCCGCACCCAAATGCAGGGTGATCAGGTTGAGCTTCTCCGGCGCGGTCGCGCGCATCGCCGCACATCGCTCCAGCATCCATGCATGCCCAATCCCATGAAAGCCGAATCGACGAATACCGTATCGTTCGGCGAGCAAACGGGGAATCGCATAGTTGCGTGCCGCCGCGGGAAGGTTGCGATGGAATCCGGTGTCGGTGACGATCACCGCCGGAACACCGGGCAGCTTTTCGGCGACAGCCCGAATTGCAGCGATCGCCGGGGGATTGTGCAGCGGCGCAAATTCAGACGCCTCGCCGAGTGCGCTCATGATAGCGTCTGTTGCCAGCGCGGGTTCGGTCACGTGCTCGCCGCCATGTACGATACGGTGAGCGACGGCGTCGATAGTTGTGCTGTCATGCCGGCCAAGCCAATCTATGGCGCGGACGGCGGCGACCTTATGGTCAGTGACCGGCTCCGACTGCTCAAGCTGGTGGCCACTTTCATCACTCATCCTGATGCTGGCGTGCGGTCCGATGTTCTCGAAAGTACCGCGTGCAAGGCGACGGGTATTTAGCGGCCGCTGCCCGGACTGCTCCTGCATGCCGATCAGCTCAAATTTCAATGACGAGCTACCACAATTGAACACCAGAATCCGCATCGAAAGGCCCTTGCTTGCTACACCGAAGACCAGACTTCACTGTAGCACTCGAAGAAAGGTAACGCAGAGGTGAGAACTACCTCCGAGGCTCGTGAGAATTCTAATCCGAGAGCTCTAGCTGATGAACGTTGTGGCCGGAGGCGGCGCCGCCAACGTCAAGCCGGCCACGGTTTAGGAAATCAAAACACAATTCCATTTCATGCCGTTGCCGTTCCTCACTCCAGCCCAACTCTTGCGCCATCAGACGGGCAACGTGGGGCGCAGACCTGAGGGCCGCTGCCGGTGCTCTCCAGGTCATCGCGGTCCGCCGTGCGATGAAATCGGCGAGCGACCGCGCGAATTCGTTACGAACTGCATGAATCACCTCAGCCGCAATCGCCGGCGAGTCGGGAACCAGGCGCTCCGACAGTTCGGCGCGCTCGGCGGCAATTCGCGCGACGATTTCAGCGCGAGTTCCATAGCGCGCGATGAGAGCCAGTTGGAGCTCCGGCGGCAGTTTGCTCATCGATCGGTTTGCGTGAATCCGGTCGCGGGCGCCTGGCAACGGTTCCGTCAATGTTGGCGATTTTACATAGCTGCGCCCCAGCATTTTCATCAAGCGGTCGACTGCGCGGCTGGCGATTTCTCGATGCGTGGTCAGCTTGCCACCTGCCACCGTAATCAAACCCGAACGGCTGACCGCGATAACTTCTTCGCGGGCGACCGATGAAGGCTTAAGATGCCGCGAAATCCGGAGGGTGCGGAGGCCGGCAAAGCAAGCCGCGACATGGTGCCGGCGCAAGCGCGCGCCTGGTATCGATTGGTTGATGATATCAAGCAGGTAGTCGGCGTCATCGAAATTCGCACGGACCTGTTCGCAGTCGCCTTCGAAATCCGTATCGGTTGTGCCGATCAACGTATAGTTATCATGACGTATCAGAAAGATAATACGATTAAGATCGTCGGCCAGCACTAGCGAATTTCGCACCGGAAGGTGTGACGACTCGATAGCTAAATGGACTCCCTTGGTGAGGCGCACCAACGGCCCGCATCCCCGCTCGTCGAGCCGCCGTATCTCGTCGACCCACGGTCCTGCGGCGTTGACAAAGACTCGCGCGCAGAGTTCAAACGCTGCGCCGGACTCGGCGTCGCGCGCGAACAGCGCCGCAATCCGCCGCCCCCTGCGCGCGAAGCCTTCAGCCGCCACGTAATTCGCCACCGCCGCGCCGTGATATGCCGCGTCAAGTACATTCTCCAGTGTGATTCGGGCGTCATCGCCCGTGGCATCGAGGTAGATTGCACCGCCCGAGAGACCTTCCCGCTCCAGCGCCGGTTCGCATCGCTGGACCTCGTTGCGGCCGAGCCGTCGATGCTTTTCATCCGGCGGAGTTCGGGCGAAGAGATCGTAAAGGATTAAGCCTGCGCAAACCGCCGTCCGCGAGGGGCGTCGTCCGCGATAGAAGGGAAACAGAAACTTGAGCGGGCGCACCAGATGAGGTGCGGTGACATGGCGCAGCCGCTCGCGCTCTCGCAATGCATGATAAACCAACCGTAGCTGGCCTTGTGGCAGATAACGGAGCCCGCCATGAATCAATTTCGACGAATGCGAGGAAGTTGCTCCGGCAAAGTCACCCTTGTCGACCATCGCGGTCTTCAAACCGCGCATCGCCGCGTCGCGCGCAACCGCGGCCCCGGCTATTCCGCCACCGATGACCGCAACGTCGAAGGTTTCGGCACGTAATCGCGCAAGATTTTCCTCGCGGTCGGTGCCTGGCGCAGCAGGACCCTCTGCCCTCAAGGTCGCCGCCCGCACAGGCTGAAGCCTGCGCCCAGCGCTCATTCGCCCGAGTCTTCCTGGAATGAGTAGCGCTCCTGCGTCCAGGGATCACCGTGATCATGATAACCGCGCACTTCCCAGAAACCACGGCGTTCTTTCGCGCAGAATTCGATTGCACGGACCCATTTCGCGCTTTTCCACCCGTAGAGTCTCGGCACCACCAGTCTCAGCGGCCAACCATGGTCTGGTTCAAGGTCCTTGTCATCGTGGCGATACGCTAGCATCACGTCTTCGCCCAGGAATTCGTCGAGTTGCAGGTTGGTGGTATAACCGCCATCACAATGCACGAAGACGTAACGTGCCTGCGGCTTTAGTTTCACCAGCTTCATCAACTCGTTGACCTTGACCCCTCCCCACCGGTTGTCGTACCGCGACCAGGTCGTGACGCAATGGAAATCCGAAGTCTGGCTGTGCATAGGCAGCCTGCGGAACTCCTCCCAGCTAAACCGGATCTGATTCTCGACGAGTCCAAGTACACGAAAATCCCACCTGGCGGGATTAAAGCGGGGTGTCGGCCCATAGCTCAAGACCGGAAAATTGGTGACCAGGTACTGCCCGGGTGGAAGACGATTGTCCTGTTCATTTCGTTGCGAAGGCTTGGCCATAGGTGAAATGAATACCGGACCCCTCATCGTAGCGAAAGAGGAACTGGGGAGCTTCTGAAGTGGCTACAGGCTCCAGCCCCTGTTTTTCTTAGACGCGCGAGGTGCTGCTCGCCTCGCCCACACTCATCGTGTTCACAATCGCCTCTGTCATCTCGGTTGTCGTCGCGCTGCCGCCTAAATCCGCCGTCAGCGTAAGGCCGGCGCGCAATACGTCGCCGATCGCGCTGCGGATGCGAGCGGCCGCGTCTTTGTAACCCAGATATTCGGCGAGCATCGCACCAGAAAGAATCGCAGCCACCGGATTGGCGACATTTTTGCCGGCGATATCAGGTGCGGTGCCATGTACTGCTTCAAAGATCGCGCCTTTCTTACCAAAGTTAGCGCCCGGCACCATCCCGAGGCCGCCCACCAGCCCAGCGCACAGGTCTGAGACAATGTCGCCGTAAAGATTTTCAAGCAGCAATACGTCGAAAGCGCGCGGATTCGACACCAGGCGCATGCAGGCGGCGTCGACGATCTGCTCGTCGTACTTAACGTCCTGGTAGTCCGCCGCGACGCGACGAGCGCATTTGAGAAACAGCCCGTCGGAGAGCTTCATAATGTTGGCCTTATGAATCGCGGTGACCAATTTCCGGCCATTGCGGCGCGCATAGTCGAAGGCAAAGCGCGCGATTCGTGTCGATGCGCGCGCGGTTATCACCTTGACGCTCTCGACCACTCCGGGCGTGACCTGGTGCTCAATCCCGGCGTAAAGGTCCTCGGTGCTCTCGCGTACTACCACGAGGTCGACATCGCGGAAGGGCGCTTGCACGCCTTCAAAGCTCCGCGTCGGCCGCAGATTCGCATAGAGGTTGAAAGTCTTGCGTAGATAGACGTTGATCGAACGGTAACCGTCGCCGACTTGCGTCTCCAGTGGGCCCTTGAGCGCAAGTCGCGTGCGTCGTAGAGAATTTACCAGCGCATCCGGAATCGGTGTGCCCAACTTCTTTAGAGTAGCGGCTCCGGCTTCCTGAATGTCCCAGTTCACTCGGATGCCGGCTGCGTCGAGCACCCGGACGGCTGCGCCAGTCACTTCAGGCCCAACTCCGTCGCCGGGGATCAGAGTGGCGCGCGGCATGGCTTCGCGAGTGCGGCCGTCCGCCACGCCATGTACTTGCGCTGCGCCGTTGCCGCTCCCAGGATTTTTGCTTCGCGCCATAGTTAGTGAAGACTCGCGACGGACGGAGCTATTTTTTTGCGCACCTCGCAGACTCGTTTACTCGGCTGCGCTTCGCCTCCGCCTGGTATTTATGCGCACCTCGAAACGGCGCTCTGCGCCGGTCGGGCGGACTCGTTTCCCTTCGACACGCTCAGGGCTTCGGCTTACCGGCTCCACTTCTGTCCGCCTGGTGCTTGCTGTTTACATCAATAATTCACCAGGCCGACGAAGATGTCAGCGACATTGGTTCCGGTCGGTCCGATGATCACCAGGTCGCCCAACGCCTTGAAAAAATTGTAGCAGTCATTGCGGTCGAGCGCAGACCTGGCATCGAGACCCGCCTCGTCGGCGCGTATAAGCGTACTCGGAGTTGCGATGGCACCGGCTGCGTCCGTTGGGCCGTCAATTCCATCGGTGCCCGCGAACAGCGCCGCGACCCTCCCCTTCGGGCCCAGCCTTGCCAACTCGAAGGCGGCAGCTAGCGCAGCCTGTTGCGATCGGCCGCCTTTACCGTGGCCTTTCACGGACACACTGGTCTCACCGCCAGCAATCACGCATGTGAGTTCGCCTTTCAGCTCACACAAGAGAGAACCCAGCGCAGCGCCCGCCTCATTGGCGTCGCCGGTGAGATCGCGGCCGCGCACCACATTGTAATTCAGTGCTGCCGCAGCACGGCAGGCCGCCTCGGTCGCCGTTTGATTATCTGCAATTATGATGTTGTGCGCGCGCGCCAGCGATGGATCGTCTGGCTTGAGCGTCTCATTTAGTTCACCGGCCGCTCCACTTTCGAGGTGTTTGCGAACCGTTTCAGGTGCCCGTCCCCAAACTCGACGCCGCTTCAGAATCGCAGCCGCATCGGAATAGGTAGTTGGATCTCCAGCGGTTGGACCTGAGCCAATCGTGGCCAAATCGTCCCCCGGCACATCGGACAGAGTGAGGGTTAGAAAATTGGCATTGGACGACTGCAGCAGCCGGCCGCCCTTGATCGCAGAAAGATGCCGGCGAACGGTGTTGAGTTCGCGTATCGACGCGCCGGCATTCATCAGCGCTGAAGTAACGGCCACCTTGTCGGCTAACATAAGTCCGTCTGCGGGCACTGCCGTCAAAGCCGAGGCACCACCGCTGAGCATAAAGACGATGAGATCGTCGCGTTGCGCATCGGCGACAAACGCAAGTGCCGAGCGGCCGGCCGCTTCCGACGACTCATCCGGGATCGGATGGGCCCCGGCCATGACGCGGAGACGTGGAAGGCCAGGTGGCGGACTGCCCACCGCTTCGCTCACAGGACCCGGGACGACAACCAACGCATCATGGAGTTTGGCCCCGATTCGCTCACGACCTTCGATAGCCATGCCCATCGCGGCCTTGCCGACGGCGAGCAGATACACCCGGTTCGCTTTTCCCAGTGTCTCGGCAACGTCCTGGGCTCCGGGCACTTGAACCTCAAGTGCGGCGGCGACAACGCGGCGAGGCTCGACTGCGGTCACTGCGGCCGCAAAAATCCGCATCAGATCGGTGCGCGCTCGCCACTCCACCCCGCTTTGGCCATTCGGACTAACCATCGGACCCGGCAACCACTGTAGCCAATGCCGCGAGAGGACGCATACGTCACGGTCGTAGTCCACATCGGCGTGCAATGGGGCAGGTCGAAGCATGGACAAGTGCTTGCGTGGGGGCCTCGGAACCATTGCCACCGAACTCGGCGTGATCCACTACGAACGGGCGGCGCAAGGGCCGGGCGCTCACGCCGAATCTGCGAGCATGCCAGCGAGATCGTACCGGCCCTCAAACGTGCTCTGAGTAGCGGCCGCGCCTTCACCCACATCTGCCTTCCGCACAGCGCTTGCAAACTTTTCCCCGATAGCTAACCATCCCGTCAGCTTGCCGGAGAATTATTATGGCGCGCATAAACGGTGGTGAAATGCTGGTACGGGCGCTCGAACGCGAGGACGTACACGAAATCTTTGCACTGCACGGCGGTCACCTCGACGCAATTTTTAAGGCCTGCCGCGAGCACGATCTTCGTGTAATCGATACGCGTCATGAGCAGGCGGCGGCCCATATGGCCGATGGCTGGGCACGCACTACCGGCCGCCCTGGTGTAGCGATGGTGACTGCCGGGCCGGGTGTGACCGACGCGGTCACAGGCGTCGCCAACGCTTACCTTGACGCGATTCCGATGGTGCTGCTGGGCGGGCGCAGCCCCCTGCTCGACGATGAGCTTTTACCGCTCCAGGGCGGCATCGACCAGGTCGCGTTGATGCGGCCGATCACGAAGTGGGCACGCTCAGTGGTTCACACCGCGCGTATCCCCGAATACGTTGCGATGGCCTTTCGGCAAGCCGTGTCCGGACGTCCGGGGCCGGTTTTTCTCGAACTGCCGATCGACGTTCTATTCGCACGTGCTGAGGAAGAGAGCGTTGTCTTCCCGCAAAACTACCGCCCGAAATCACCTGCCGGGCCGAGCCGCGAAGCTCTCCAACAAGTGTTGCGATGGATCGATGAAGCCGAGCGGCCCGCGATTCTCGCCGGCGGCGGGGTGTGGTTCGCCCAGGCAGCAAAAGAACTCACCGAATTCGCCGAAGAGTCCCATATCCCGGTGCTCTCCAATGCGAAGGCGCGCGGTTCAATTTCCGAGGAGCATCCTTTGTGCTTCGGGGCGTTCGGCGCGATTCATCCGGCCGCCCATGCTCGGCGCGGCGGCAAAAGCGCTGACCTCGTTATCCTGCTCGGCACGCGCATTGGGCTGGCGACCGGCGGCCGCAACAGCATCATCCCTGCCGACGCGCGAGTGATACAGGTAGATATCGAACCCGAGGAGATTGGCCGCGGCCGCAGTATCGATCTGGGCATCGTGGCCGACTGCGGCGAATTTCTGCGCCAGGCGATCGAAGCGGCACGTGGGGTCAAATTCAACGGCCACGAGGCGTGGATCGAGCAGCTCACCGCGATGCGTGCCGGGCAGCGGCAGAAATGGGATGAAGCGATGAAGACGGAGCGGCCGATCCATCCGGCGCGAATGGCGCGCGACGTCGTGCAGGCGCTCGACCCGGACGCTATCGTCGCGGCGGATGGCGGCGAGACCGCGGCGTGGATCGCCAATTCATACAAAGCACGTCAGGCGGGCAGCTTTCTCAGCCACGGCTATCTCGGCTGTCTCGGTATCGGCATTCCGTTCGCGCTCGCGGCGAAGGTGGCCCATCCGCAAAGGCAGGTCGCGTGTGTGATCGGCGACGGCTCGGTTGGACTCAACTTCGCGGAGTTCGATACTGCGGTCAGGCACAACCTTCCCGTCACGGTCGTGATCAACAACGACATGCAATGGGGCATGTCGAAGCATGGACAAGTGCTGGCGTGGGGGCCTGGGAATACCGTTGCCACCGAACTCGGCGTGATCCACTACGAACGGGCCGCGCAAGGGCTGGGCGCGCACGGCGAATTTGTCGAGCATGCCAGCCAGATCGTACCGGCCCTCAAACGTGCTCTGAATAGCGGCCGCGCCGCTTGTGTGAACATCATGACCGATCCGGACGTGATCGAGCCGGGAACACTCGCGATGTATAGCGCCTTCAGCGGAGGCAAGGCACCCAAGACCGCACAACCCGAGGCTAAGACCGACGAGACGATGCTGCCATATTACGGCAAGCGCAAGATCGATTAACTGCCGGTGTGATTGTGCGAGATCGGCTCTGAGATGGCTCGGCCCTGATCCGTGTTAATGAAGGCGGAGACCCGCGTGGGCCGCAAAATGGCGGAAATCTTTATGTCTCGTTATTAAACCGACATCGTGGTCCAGGCAAGACTGCGCTACCAGTGTGTCGGCCAGGCGTGCCTTATGCCCGCGACGAAGAAGCCGAGCCCGGAGCTGGCCAGCACGCTCCCAGTAACGGTCACGGATTTCGAGTGAAGGAATAGCGCGAATTATGAACGCAATTTCGACGCGAATCGCGGGGTCGCTCAGTAATTCAGTCACAACGACAGGCGGGAATACTCCCTGACGGAGCCTCAAGGCTGATTCAACTGCGGTTACGTCCGATCCGTGGTCACCAGACAGGAAACGCGATCATCGAACTACTATCGAGAGCGATCACTACCGATCTTCCCGTAGTTCGTTCAACTTTATCGAGAATTTCATTTTGCCGCGCATCTTAAGAAGCTGGTCGTATGCTTCACTTGAGGCTAATAGCTCCAGACCCTTGCGAACGTCTCACTAACGCCGGCGCTCGTAGCCTTCTGCGCTTTGGCCAACAGTTCGCGGTCGACATGCACCGTGATCTTTCGCTCCGCCTTCATGCCGGATCATATGCCAGGTTCCTATGCCGTAATCAATTACGGCATAACTTGGGTCGGCGATCAAAGGATCGATACTTGGAGCGGCCCTGGTGCGCCGAAAATTCCGGCGGCCAACCCAAGCGACTGTCAAGGTGGAGGAGGGCCTTATTTCGACACGGTCTGAACAGCTTCAGGCTTTGCGTCACGCCTTTCGTCTCGCCTGAGCTCTGGCAACACTTCTGCAGCGAAGCGCGTTATGCTCCTTTCTGCGACGTCGATTGGAATTCCACCGTCGCTGAAGATCGCGGCAAAATGGTTGGTCTGGAACTTATCGCGGAGCTGGCGCACCCGCTGTAAGCAGATCTCGGGGGTGCCGAAGATATGTGGGGCCATTATGTTTTCAGCCATCACCTGCGGATCCAATTGCTTGAGCATTTCACCTATCTTGCTGTAGTGCTCGTAACCTTTGATGCCGCGATGATCGCCCCGCGAAATCCCGTAATGGCGGTCCGCCATTTCCCAATGGCCGGCGATATATCTGCGCGCGAGATCGCGCGCCTCCGCTTCCGTATCTGCGACGATCACGCGAGCCGCGACTACGGGCCGAACCGGTTCGAGGCCGGTGAGTCGACGATAAAATCCGTCGTACCGCTGGATCTCCGCAATGGTCGAGTCCCAGTCGCGCTGCAAGATGGAAAGCACCCCGATTCCCAGCTGCGCCATTATCTCTGCCGACTCGGGACTGATCGCGGCGCCATAAAGACGGCCGCTGAAATCGGCATACGGCCGCGGGCGAATGCTCATCTCCGGAATCTGAAAAAATCGGCCGTGATGCGAAAAGCGCTCGTTCTTGAGTGCTTTGACCACGACTTCCGCGGCTTCTATAAATCGCTCGCGGGCTTCATCCATCGGGACGCGAAAACCGTCATATTCAAGCTTGGCAGCGCCGCGGCCGAAACCAACCAGGAGCCGTCCATGCGACAAAATGTCGAGCATCGCGATCTGCTCGGCGACGCGCACCGGGTCATGCCAGGGTAAGACGATCACTGCGGTGCCCAGATTAATCCGGGAAGTCCGCCCGGCAATGTACGTTAGGAACTGCGCGACATCGGGGATCATCGCGTAATTGTCGAAGTGATGTTCGACGGCCCATAAAGAATCGAAGCCTAATGGTTCGGCCAGGTCAGCCAGTCGGCACTCCTCCCAATAGAGTTCGTGATCGGCGCGGTAATTAGCCGGGTGATTTTGCATGGCGATGAGCATTCCGACCTTCATAACGTCCTCGCTGGGCTTCGTCCTTTTTAGTCGCTGCAAATGCGGCTTGCTCGATTGATAGTATTGTGCCCGCGGAAATTCCAGCTTGCTGGTCCTTTCACGCTTGTAGCTCCTGAATCTCAGCCGGGAGACCTGGCCCAGCCTTGGCGGAGCGTTGTATTGTCGCAGACTGCATGATGCGACAAAGTTCGGGGGTGTGTCGGCCAGGTGTGCCTTGAGCCTCGATGTGCTGGCCGACCTGGCAGCTCTGCCAAGTCCCAGATTAGTGGCATGGGGCAGAGTATCGGTAGGGTCGCGGTTGCAGAGGAAGATCATCATATGAGCATGCAGTATACGAAGCTTGGAAATACCGGTGTGGTCGTTTCCCGGATCTGCCTGGGGTGCATGAGTTATGGCGGAGGCGAGCAGCCGTCATGGGCCATGCGGCGCGACTGGGCCCTCGGCGCTGAAGAAGCGCGCGAGCATTTTTCAGTGGCACTCGAAGCGGGGGTTAATTTCTTCGACACGGCTGACGTTTATTCGGTCGGTGCCAGTGAAGAGATAACCGGACGCTGGCTTGGCGAGATGGCATCGCGCGATGACATAGTCGTCGCGACTAAAGTTTGCGGCGCGATGGGTCCAGGCGCAAACCGTCGCGGCCTCAGCCGCAAACACATCATTGAGGCCTGCGACAACTCGCTGCGCCGGCTCAAGATGGATTACATCGATCTCTACCAGATCCATCGATGGGACTTCACTACACCAATCGAAGAGGCGCTCGAAGCGCTCGATTCACTGGTGCGCTCAGGCAAGGTTCGTTATCTCGGCGCGTCGAGCATGGCGGCTTGGCAATTTTCGAAGGCGCTCTATACGGCAAAGGAACACGGATGGCATCGGTTCGTCTCGATGCAAAATCATTACAACCTCATTTATCGTGAGGAAGAGCGGGAGATGATTCCACTGTGCATCGACCAGGGTGTCGCGGTTATTCCGTGGAGTCCGCTGGCGCGCGGTTTCTTTGCCGGCAACCGCAGGCCTGAGGACGGCGGTCAGATGAGCAAGCGCGCACAAACCGATCAGTTCGCTGATGCCTCGTACTTTCGTGAGGATGATTTCGCAGTTGCTGCTGCGGTCGCGAAGGTGGCAAAAGAGCGCGGCGTTACCCCGACGCAAATCGCCGGCGCGTGGATTTTGGCGGCGCCCGGTGTGACTGCGCCAATCGTCGGTGCTACCAAAACGCGCCATCTCATAGAGCTCTTCGAGGCGGTCGATATCAAGCTTAGTGCGGATGAGATTGAGCTGTTGGAGAAGCCCTACCGGCCACATCAGGTCATCGGTCACGAGCAACCTCGCCCGGCGAAAATGCTGAAATAGAAGGAGCGCCACTACAGCGATTCGCGAGCATTACGCCGAATTTCGCGGATTGATGTATTGTCCTTAGCTGACGGAGGATGCCGATGAAGTTTGGGCTTCATTATCAATTGCCCTGTCGCGATTTCCAATCACCGGTGCAACGCTATCGTGACACGCTGGAACAGGCTACTCATGCTGAGGCATTAGGCTTTGAGTCTGTCTGGCCGGTCGAGCAGCATTTCGATCCGGAGTTGTCGATCCTGCCTTCGCCTCTCCTGCTGCTGGCGGCGTTAGCCGAACGCACCCATAACCTGCGGCTCGGCATCGCGATCATATTGCTACCCCTGTCGCATCCGGTGCGTATAGCGGAAGAGATTGCAACCCTGGATGTGCTCAGCAACGGCCGGGTGGAGTTCGGCGTCGGCCGCGGCTCATTGCCTGAACATTTCACAGGATTCGGCGTCTCGCAGTCCGAAAGCCGCGAGCGTTTTCTGGAGGCGCTCGACCTGATCCGCCAAGCGTGGACCAACGAGCGCATTTCCCATCGCGGCCGCTTCTTCCAGGTCGGAGAGGTGGCGGTCGTCCCCAAACCGGTACAGCAACCTTATCCCCCGATTCGCGTCGCCGCCAACAGCCCCGATACGTTCGAGATGATGGGGCAACTCGGCCTGCCGATCTTTGTTGCCTCCCAGGTCAACCCGTTTCCCCGAATAAGGGAATATTTGCCCATCTACCGGGCTGCGCGAGCCGCGGCCGGACACCCCGACGGTGGCGCCGATGACGTGACGGTTCTAATGCCTACTTACGTGGCTAAAAGCCGCGAGCAGGTTAGGCAGGAGATGGAGCACAGCGTTTTGCGCTGGTTGCAATCGGTGACGGCGCGTTACAAAGACCGGGACGCCGCTCCGCCTCTGATGCGAGAGCGGCTGGAGCGTATGCGGCGGATGACTTATGAGCAGGCCTGCGAAATGATGGGTGTGTTCGATACTCCGGAAGGATGCGTCGAACGGCTGCAGCGCTTCCGCGAAGAATTTAAAATGGGCCGGCTGATCTGCTGGTTCAACCAGGGTGGCCTCGTCCCGCATGCGCAGGTGATGCGCAGCATGGAGTTGTTCGCGGCGAAAGTGATGCCGCATTTTGTCTGAGGTGGCGATATGCCCACCCCCTGTTTTCGGCGTCGCTATGCGAGCTGCGCCATCTCCGTTACCGGAAGTGGGACAGGCCTTCCAGCCTGTCAAGCTGAAACGTGAAAAGTGGAAGATTTACAGCGTGAAAAGCCTGTCCTCACTATGTGCATAAACGGCTTCATCGTCGCCACAACTGGTTCTCGGAAGCGCTTTTTCGGCCGCTCAGATCCGGTTGATTAACCGGCCGTGGGCAGTTGCGACACGTGGACGGCAACCTCGCGCCACTGGCTGTCGGTCTTGGCGAAGATAAAGGTAAAGCGCGCAAACAACGTAGTGAGTGGACCGTCTTTAGGTTTCCTGGTGAGAGCCGTATGTCCCCATACAATCCCGGTGCTGCCGATCACGCGGCATTGAGGGTTGATCGGCGAGAAGGTAACGCTCTCGTTTTGAGCGAAATTCGCTTCCGCCATTTGCCGCAAGGTGCCTTTGCCCTCGACCGCGAACGGCGAAAGCGGCGGAAAGGCCACGATCTGCTCGTGCCAGAAGTTTGAATAGGCACCCGCATCACGGCGGCATATCGCCGCCACCACCTGCTCAAATGTTGCTTTCAAGTCATCGATATCGGCCATGGTTGTCTCCTTCTGCGATTAGTCCCATACCTACAAACGGCTATACTCTTGCGCACTCCAACGGACAACGATTCCGGGTGACGAATCGCGCTTGATAGAGTAGCCTTGCCCAAGCAACGCTGCGTCGGCACGCATGGAGGCTGGTCATGGCCGTTTCCAATAAAGCGCCAGGCAATGGTTTCAGGGTAATCGGTACGCGTCCGATCCGGCATGACGGGGTCGACAAGGTCACAGGGCGCGCCAAGTACGGCGCTGACTATGCCTTCCCTGGAATGCTGTACGGCAAAGTTTTGCGCAGTCCGCACGCTCATGCCCGCATTAAATCAGTCAATTACGAGAAGGCCCTCAAGCTGCCGGGCGTTCTCGCCGTAATCACCGGCGCGGATTTTCCAGAGCCCTCCAGCGAGTTCGTCGCGATTGTCGGTGACTACAAGGTGAATGCGCGCCATCTGTCACTGAATGCGATGGCACGCGACAAAGTTTTGTACGATGGTCACCCCGTCGCCGCCGTCGCGGCAATTAGTCCGCATATCGCGGAAGAAGCTCTCGGCCTCATCGAAGTGGAATACGAGCCGCTGCCGGCAGTGATGACGCTCGACGATGCGATGCGGTCCGATGCGCCGATCCTGCTGCCGGAGCTGCGCGAAAAGCGTCTGGCAAGCGGCACCGACGGCGGCCAAGTCAATAATCCTGACCTCCCCACCAACATCGCGGCGCATATCAGCCTCGGACGCGGCGATGTAGCCGCGGGTTTTAACGCAGCGGATTTCGTCATCGAGCGTGCGTTCAGGACCTCGGCGGTGCATCAAGGATACATCGAGCCGCTTAATGCAGTGGCGACTTACAATGCGGACGGCCACGTCACGATCCATTGCTCGACGCAGTCGCATTTCCGTGTGCAGCGCCTGACCGCATGTTTACTGGCGATGGAAGAGGGCAGAATCCGGGTTGTCGCTGCTGAGATCGGCGGCGGCTTCGGCGGCAAGACCACCGTTTACCTCGAACCGCTTGCCGTGCTGCTCTCAAAGAAGACTGGACGTCCAGTCAAGATGGTAATGACACGCTCGGAAGTTCTGCGTGCCAGCGGACCGACTTCCGGCACTCTCATCAAGGCCAAGGTCGGCGCGACGCGGCAAGGCCAAATCACCGCCGCCGAAGTCTGGATGGCATACGAGGCGGGCGCCTTTCCAGGTTCGCCTTTTTCCGCTGCAGCGATGACCACCCTCGCCCCATACAACATAGAAAATCTAAAGATCGATGCGTTTGATGTCGTCCTGAACCGGCCCAAGGTCGCCGCCTATCGCGCACCGGGCGCGCCGAGCTCGGCGTTTGCCTGCGAGAGTGTAATCGATGAACTGGCCGAGAAATGCGGTATCGATCCGCTCGATTTCCGCATCATGAATGGCGCGCACGAAGGTACTCCGCAACCAGCCGGGCCGAAGTATAAGCGGATCGGTTTTCTCGAGACCTGCGAGGCGCTCCGTAACAGCGAACACTATCGCTCGAAACTTACCGGCCCCAATCGCGGACGCGGGTTAGCGTCGGGTTTCTGGTTTAATGCTGGCAACCAGTCTTCCGCCACCGTCAATATCCACACGGACGGCACTGTGAGTGTGGTCACTGGTTCCGTAGATATCGGCGGCTCGCGCGCCTCGATGGCGATGGTCGCCGCCGAAGTACTCGGCTGCGATATTAACGATGTCCGTCCCCTGGTCGGCGACACCGATTCCATCGGCTTCACTGACGGCACCGGCGGCAGCCGTGTTACAGTCGCGACCGGTCTCGCCGTTTACCAGGCCGCACACGACGCGCTGCGGCAACTGAAGGAACGCGCGGCTAGGCTCCTCGAGAGCAAGCCCGAAGAAATCGAGTTTGATAGCGGGACTTTCGCCTCGAAGAACGGGGGAGGCCAACTTACGCTGAGGCAACTGGCTGGCAAACTGGCGCGCACCGGCGGGCCGGTGGTGGGACGCGCATCGCTCGACGCCACCAGCGCGATTGGCAATACATTTGCCACGGTATGCGCCGATGTGGAGGTCGACCCGGACACCGGCAAGGTGCAAATCCTGCGCTGCACCATAGCTCAAGATGCCGGCCGCGCACTGCATCCGAGCTACGTCGAAGGCCAGGCTCAGGGTGGCGTCGCCCAGGGTATCGGATGGGCATTGAGCGAGGAATACGTTTACGACCAGAAGGGAATTTTGAGGAATGCCGCGCTGCTGGACTACCGCATGCCGACCTGCCTGGACGTGCCACTAATCGAAACGCTGGTGGTCGAAGTTCCGAACCCGAATCATCCGCTCGGCATCCGAGGGGTCGGAGAGGTTGCGATAATACCGCCGATGGCGGCGGTTGCGAATGCGATTTACCGTGCGATCGGCGTGCGCATGAAGGAATTGCCGATGTCGCCGCCCCGCGTGCTGAAAGCCATGCTGGAAAAAGCCGGTAATGTCGAAAGTCAGGCAGCAGCCGCGGACTGATTGTTGGCTTTCGGCCGTTTGGCTTCCTGATGTAGGAGAGGCGGGTCGGTCTCTTCACCGCCAGGCGCTCGAGAACGCGTTGCCCGGACTTCTCACATGAGAGCTCTACCGAGAAGAATGGAGCTAACCCATGGAATTCAGCATAGGTAGCGTCGCGGCGAACAGCATCGACTTTCATTATGTCGAACTAGGCGCGGGACCACTGGTCCTCTGCCTGCATGGATTTCCCGATAACGCCTACACTTATCGTTATCTGCTGCCAGTCCTGGCCGATGCCGGCTTTCGCGGCGTGGCCCCGTTTATGCGCGGGTATTCTCCGACGGGCAAACCAGCAGACGACCGTTTCGAGTCGATCCTGCTCGGGCAGGACGTGGTCGCGCTGATCGGGGCTCTCGGCGCGAAAGAAGCATTCGTGGTTGGACACGACTGGGGTGGATTTGCCACGTTAGCAAGCGCCGTTCTGGCGCCGGAGCGGGTACGTAAGATCGTCACGCTCGGCGTTGCGCATCCGGCGGCGATGGGCACAGACTATGACACGCTCAAAGGCAGTTGGCATGCATATTTTTTCCAGATGCCATTCGCAGAGTCGGCGGTTGCCGCGAATGACTACGACTTTATTGTGAGGTGGTGGCGCGATGCTTCACCTCAATATGATCCTCCCCCTGAACTCATCGATAGCGTCAAAGCCACTTTTCGTTTGCCGGGGGTTTTAACTTCGGCCCTGAACTATTACCGACACACGTTCCATCCCGCTAACCGCGATCCTGCCCTGAACGCATCGCGGGAGAAAATCGCAACCACACCGATTCCTGTTCCGGCGTTGGCATTTCACGGCACGCGCGACCGGCCGGGGCGGATGCCGGCGTTCGAGCGAATGGATTCACATTTCGCCGCCAGCCTTGAAAAAGTGGCGATTCCAGGCGCAGGCCATTTCATTCATCTGGAACGGCCTAATGAGGTGAACACGAAAATCGTGGAGTTCCTGAAAAAATAGTGGAGGACGTGCCGTGAAGGGAACGACGAAACTAAGACAGTTGCTGAGCGAGCCTGGCATGTTGGTCGCACCCGGCGCACATGACGTAATGAGCGCGCGGATAGTCGAGGCCGAAGGGTTTCAGGCGGTCTATCTCGGCGGCTTTGCCACCTCGGCGAGCATGTTAGGTATTCCTGACCATTCATTGATCACGATGACTGAATTACTGGCGCAGGCGCGCAACGTAGCCGCGGCAGTGAACATCCCTATAATCTCCGATATCGATGATGCCGGTGGAACTGCATTGAGTGCTCGGCGCACCATTCGTCTTGCCGAGCAGGCCGGACTGGCCGGGGTACACGTCGAGGACCTTGTGCCCGGCAAGCATTTTGTCGGACATCGCGACCGGCTGTTTTCAACGCCGCAAGCGGCAGACAAAATCAAAGCCGCGGCCGACGCTCGCACAGACCCCGACTTCGTTATCATCGCGCGCTCCGACGCTATAGGAGTGACGTCACTCGACGATGCTTTGGAGCGGGCTAATGCCTATGCTGAGGCAGGCGCCGATTTGCTTTTCCTGCCCTACTTGCGGTTGCGTGACACCAGGAAGGTGGTAGATGCATTGCCGAAGCCGCTGTTGAACGTCGTAATAGATACGCCCAGGCAAGATTTGGAACAAGCCGGACTGAAGGTCGCGATCTATCCAGTCCAGTCATTGTTTCTCGCTTACAAAGCGGTGCGCGAAATGATTAAGGAATTGAAGTCGACTGGCACTATAGGGAATTTCGCACAACGAACACCCGCGATGGAAGACTTCAATGAGTTCATCGGTGCCAAAGAGGCGACGCAACTCGCTGAGAAGTATCGGATCGTATAGTGCAATCACGTCGTGAGCGAACGGAGGTCGCTACACGCGAGCGGGAAAGCTGAGAATAACGCAAGGCAGAGCGGCAACAACGGAGCCGCGGCACGGGCCAGGTCGGTGAAAAGATGGCTTACGATCTCCTGATTAAAAACGGAATTGTAGTCGACGGGAGCGGACGCTCGCGCTACGAGGCCAATATTGGCGTAGTTGACGGCCGGATTATAGAGATTGGCGGCAAAATCGACGGTTCCGCGCGCAAGGTCATTGATGCCTCCGATCTAATCGTCGCGCCCGGCTTCATCGATCCCCATACTCACTACGACGCACAAATCTGCTGGGACCCGCTGCTCAGTTGTTCATCGTGGCACGGAGTTACGAGTGTAGTGATGGGCAATTGCGGTGTCGGCATCGCGCCGTGCCGTCCCAACTTGCACGAGGTCGTGACCTGGGACCTTGTCAATGTTGAAGGGATTCCGTTCGATGTGCTTGCACGCGGCATCAGTTGGGGATGGGTGAGCTTTCCGGAGTTCATGCAAGCTGCGGAACAGCGCCGTAGTGGGGTCAACCTGTCGTTTCTGGCTCCACTCACACCCTTTCGCCACTTCGTGATGGGTGAAGAGTCGATGGAAAGGGCGGCGACCGCCGAGGAACTCGCACAGATCAAGGCATTGTTGCGCGAGGCCATCCTGGCAGGGGCGGTCGGCTTTTCGACCACCAACACCCTGCAGCACGTCGGCTACCGCGGGCGGCCGTTGGCCTGCCGCTTGGCAGATACCAATGAAATGGCGGCTTATGCGGGTGTGTTAAAAGAACTCGGGCGCGGCTTGATCGAGATCGCGCTGACGCGAAGCGGCGGAATTTTGGCGGACGACGAATATCAACTGCTTGATCTTTTGCTGACCGAGAGTGGGCGGCCCGTAACTTGGCTGTCAGCGCGAAGTGAAGAAACGCTGAGGAAGGCCGAGCCGCTGACTCGACGTGGTGCAATTTGCCAGCTCAGATGCACGCCCACCATCTTCGAGTTCAACCTAAGAAGTCCGGCGCTCGTAATGGCCGCACTGTCGCCGGCCTGGACGAAGGTGTTCAACCTGCCGGCCGATAAGCAAAAGGAGCTGTACGCGAGCGACGGGTTCCGGAGCGCTTTTCGCCAGGAGTTGAGTACGCCACGGGCCGGACGGCTGGATTGGAAACGATTCATAATCGATCAGGCGGTAACGCCGAGTTTAAAGGCTTACGAAGGAAGATCAGTGGCCGAGGTGGCGGCGGAACGCGGTGAAGAGCCGCTCGACAGCTTTTTGAATCTTGCAATCGAAGATGAGCTCCGGACCTGGTTCGTGCTCACATTTGCGGAAGAGGAGCGGATCGGGCGCTTTGTTGCCGACCCTCGTTTGATTATCGGCTTGTCGGACGGTGGCGCCCACGTTGATCAACATTGTGATGCCGGCTATCCGACTTATCTGATCGGCACCTGGTCACGCGACAAGCAGCTCCTGACCTTGGAGCACGCGGTCAAGCGCCTGACCTCAGAGCCGGCAGACTTGTTCGGCGTCGCAGACCGAGGGCGGCTCGCCCCCGGGATGGCGGCCGATTTCACGATCTTCGATTACAACACGATCAACTCGGCTCCGCGTCAGCATGCGGTCCGTGATCTGCCAGGCGGCGGTTTGCGCTTCGTAACCGCGGCGCAGGGGGTCGAATACACCATCGTCAACGGCGAGGTCCTGTTCGAACATCAACAGCACACGGGTGCACTGCCGGGAACAGTGCTGCGCTCCGGAAAGGCAATACATCGTTAGCTCGCCAAGATGACAGGAAGATGACAGGAAAGGGAAGTGCGTTTCGCCCTCGACTTCCCTATCTGCGGTGAGTACAGCCAGCCGCGTCTGGTGGCCGAACTCGCGCGCCAGGCGGAAGATGCCGGGTGGGACGGTTGCTTTGTCTGGGATCATATTCATGTTGGGCACGGCGAGCCCGTCGCCGATCCCTGGATCACGCTCGCTGCGATTGCGGCAAAGACAGCCCACATTCGGCTTGGTCCAATGGTCACGCCGTTGTTCAGACGCCATCCGTGGAAAGTCGCCCGCGAGTGCGTAACTCTGGACCATCTGTCCGAAGGACGGCTGATACTGGGTATCGGACTCGGCTCAGATATTTTCGGAGAAATCACCACCTTTGATGGACCGATCAACGATCGTATTCGCGCCGAGATGCTGGACGAGGGCCTGGCGATTATCACCGGCCTTTGGGGTGGAGCGCAATTTTCGTTTTCGGGCAGACACTACCACGTCAATGAAGCGCAGTTCCTGCCGACCCCGCTACAAATCCCGCGCATCCCTATCTGGATAGCCGGAACGTGGCCTCGCCAAGCTCCTTTCCGCCGAGCAGCCCGTTATGAGGGAGCCGTGCCGGTGATAGGCGATTTCGCCAGTTCACTGGCACCCGCCGAGCTTGCCCAGCTTCTCGAATTTGTCCGCCGCTCGAGGGCCAACCACTCGCATTTTGACGTGGTGCAATTCGGCGTCACATCCGGCGATAGCGAGCAGGACCGCAAGATCGTAAGCCGCTACGGTCGCGCGGGCGCGACCTGGTGGGTCGAGAGCATCGTGCCAAGACACCAATCGTTGGCTGAGGTGCGCAGTCGCATTCATCGGGGACCGCCGACCGGTTGATGATATTCCCGCTTGATCGGCAATGCACGTATTCGATATCGGAGGGTCAGGGGAGCGCTTCTCGACAGGAAAGCCCTTCAGGGTGCACTATCTCGGTGAGTCGAATGGCCTGTGCTGGAAAACTGATGCGGCTACGCATCCCGGCCGGTGAAAGAACATGGCTGATATAAACAAAATTGTTCAAGCAGCGGTTGACGCTGCAATTCGCGAGGGCGGTGAGATTGGGGTTCAGGTCGCGGCATATCTCAAGGGCGAGCTGGTGGTTGACGTCTGGGGCGGCTTGGCCGACGAGACCACCGGGCGCGCGGTAAATGGCGACACGCTTTTTCCCGTATTCTCCGTCACCAAAGCCGTGACCGCGACTGCGCTCCATATGCAGGCCGAGCGCGGCCTCATCGATTATGACAAGCCGATTAGCTACTACTGGCCGGAATTTGCGGCTAATGGAAAAGGCGCGGCCACCGTGCGCGACGCGCTGACGCATCGCACCGGCATCCCGCTAATGCCGGCCGGTGTATCAGCAGAACAGATGTGCAATTGGGATTGGATGATCGGCCAGCTCGCGAACATGGAGCCCGTGTTCGCGCCCGGAACCACCAGCGCTTATCATTCATATACATTCGGCTGGATCATCGCGGAATGCGTTCGGCGGACCGACCTCAAGCGGCGGCCCTTCGGCCGGTTCATACAGGAAGAAATTTGCGCGCCGCTCGGGATTGACAATTTGTTTATTGGGATTTCCGACGCGGCGGAGCCGCGCATCGCGAAATTGACGAACATGCCGGCGCCTCCAGCCGGAACTCCCGCGCCGGGCCCGTTACGGATGGGCGCCATACCCGGGCAGGTAGGTGTAGTGCAGGAGGTCTTCGGGCGTCCTGACGTGCGGCGTGCCTGTATCCCGGGAGCCGGCGGTATCATGAATGCGCGCAGTGAGGCTAAGTTTTTCGCGATGCTGGCAAACGGGGGCGCGCTCGGCGGCGTGCGTCTACTGTCGGAGGAACGCGTCCGCTCATTCAGTACGCCGCGCGCTAACCGGGGCGAGGTGGATCAGGTATTGGCCCGCGTTCTCAACCTCGGGATTAGTGGATTCCATCTGGGCGGCGAATCGCCGCCGGCGCCGCCAGTGATTGGCACTAATCCACATACTATTTCGCATCCGGGTGCCGGCGGTTCAATTGGCTGGGCCGATCCAGACGCTCGTCTGGCAGTAGGGATTTGTCACAACCGAATGTTTGACGCGCAAACACCGCAAGACAATCCACTGCAGCCGATTGGCGACGCGATTCGCGGCGGCCTGGGCCTTGCCTAGTCACCCCGATTCTTGTCTAAGCCCCTGCTCCTGCCTCTCGTTCTCCCGCTCGGTTATCGGAGAGGTGAGGACGGCTGGCGCGAGAGGGGTAGGGGGAGGTTTCTGCGATCTCCAGTAGCTCTCCACTTTAGTGAGGATAACGCTATGGCCGAAATGCGCATCATATCTGCGGATTCACATGTCATGGAACCGCCCGCTCTCTGGCAGGAGCGCCTCGACCGGAAATTCAAAGATCAGGCGCCGCGTGTGATCAAGGACGAAAACCGCCCGGGTTATGTGTTCACTGCGCCTGGAATGACTCCTTTTCCGGCGGCGGGGGGGTTCGCCATCGGCAAGAGCGGCGACGAACTCAAGGAACATCTGAACAAGGGTTACGAGGCAGCTCGTCCAAGCGGATGGGACCCCGCCGAGCGCATGAAAGATCAGGACGTGGATGGTGTTGTGGCGGAGGTGCTCTACACCACGCTCGGAATGCCGCTTTTCCGGCTACCAGATTTCGACCTGCAACGGGCCTGCTTTCGCGTTTATAACGATTGGCTGGCTGAACTCTGCGCTTATAATCGACGGCGTCTGACCGGACTCGCGTTGATTTCGCTAGCGGAGATTGGGCAGGCAGTCCAGGAACTTCAGCGCTGCGCAAAGGCGGGGTTGCGTGGTGCGATGATCTGGGGTTCGCCGCCCGAAGACAAGCCCTATCGCAGCAGAATCTACGACCCCTTCTGGGAGGCTGCGAGCGAACTCGAGATGCCCTTGCATTTGCACACGGGCACAGGAAATGGTCCCGAGAGCAGACGTGAGGCTGATCCGGTGACCGGCTTAATCAAGTCCGCGAATGCCGGCAATGTGATGGAGTCATACGGCAACATGGTGCAGGAGGTCCAGCGCTCGCTCAACTCGTTTATCTTCGGCGGCGTGCTCGAGCGTTTCCCCAAACTGCGATTGGTGTCAGCCGAAAGCGACGTCGGGTGGCTGCCTCATTTCATGTACCGGCTGGATCATGCATACGAGAAATTCTCGCGGCTGGTGCCGGACGCAATCCCACGCCGGCCCAGCGAGTACATTCGCCGCCAGGTGTGGGCGACCTTCCAGGACGACCCCGTGGGTCCGGCCGCCTACAAGATATTTGGGGCCGATAATTATATGTGGGCGTCGGACTTCCCCCATGCCGATTCGACCTGGCCCCATTCACGGCAAGTTATCGCGCGCGATTTCGACGGTGTTCCCGAAGAGATAACGCGAAAAATCGTGTTTGAGAACTGCGCCAAGCTTTACCATATCGAGGTATGAGAGAAGCCGCCGCTTGTGTTTTGCAGCATTAGTACCAGTATCGCTATTGATCCTCCGCCTGTCCAGGGAGATGTTAGGTGCGAGTTACTATTTCGTTGCGATGAGGCTTGCTGACACCGACTTCAGCGGTACCGGCCGATAGCTGCGATGCCGACGTACGCAACTACTCATTACGCTTTACCGAGGATACAACAATGGCAGAAATGCATATCATGTCGGCTGATTCACATGTGATGGAGCCTGCCGATTTCTGGGAGACGCGGCTTGACAGGAAGTTTCGTTCCCAAGCTCCACATGTCATCAAAAACCCCAACGGCTCAGGTTATGTCTTCGTCGCTCCCGGCCTTGCTCCGTTTCCAGTGGCAGGCGGTTTCGGGACCGGCAGAAGCGGCCTCGAATTGAAGGAACATCTCACCAAGGGATACGAGGCGGCGCGGCCGAGCGGATGGGATCCTGCCGAGCGTATCAAGGACCAGGATATCGACGGGGTGGAGGCCGAGGTCCTATATACCACTCTCGGAATGCGCCTATTCAGCCTCGAAGACGCAGGCCTGCAGCGAGCTTGTTTTGGCGCGTACAACGACTGGCTTGCCGAATTCTGCTCATACGACCCAGCGCGATTGATTGGTAATGCGTTGATCTCGCTGGAGGATATCGCCGAAGGAATTAAAGAGCTTGAGCGTTCCGCAAAGCTCGGGTTGCGTGGCGCGATGATCTGGGGCTCTGCGCCTGAAGAGAAACCCTACAGCAGCCGTATTTATGATCCGTTCTGGCAGGCGGCCTCCGAGTTGGCCATGCCATTATCGCTGCATGTAATCACCGGCAAAGGCAGGGAGAGCAAGCTCGTAATCGACCCGGCGACCGGCAACGTCGTAAGCGCGGCCGGTCCGACCCGAATCGAAATGTATGCGAATGTCATTCACGAGATTCAGCGTTCGCTCAGTTCGATTATAGCTGGCGGCATACTGGAGCGTTTCCCAAACCTCAAGTTAGTATCAGCGGAAAACGACGTTGGCTGGCTGCCGCACTATATGTATCGCCTGGATCACGCATGGGAAAAGTACGGCTTATTAATGGCAGAGCCGCTACCCCGTAAACCTAGCGAATACATGCGCCGGCAGTTATGGGCGACGTTCCAGGACGATCCAGTCGGTCCGGCTGCCTACAAACTATACGGCGAGAGCAATTACATGTGGGCTTCGGACTTTCCGCACACCGATTCCACCTGGCCCAACTCCCGTAAAGTGATCGAACGAGACTTCGCGGGCGTGCCAGAAGAGGTAACTAGCAAGATTGTATATAAAAATGCGGCTGAGCTTTACCGGCTAGGTCGTTAGTTGAATTTGAAGAAGCCAACGGTTTTAGGATCCGTTGGCTAAAATATCAGAGTCGCACAGGCTTTTAGCCTGTGATTTCTGCCAGGCTAGGTTGGCAGTACCTGTCGCCAAATTGGCTGGCGCTATCCCGCGTCTTATCAGACTTGCGCGTAGCCGCTTGCTCGGATTTTCGTAGCGAGTGGCGGTTAGCGGCAGCCGCGAGCAGGTCGGTCGATGGGGCTGCGGATTTCATTTCAGGAGGGAATGGAAATGGCTGGAATACTGGACGGCAAAGTGGCGCTGATTACCGGCGCTGGATCGGGAATCGGGCAAGCGACTTCGCGCATCTTCGCGCGTGAAGGCGCGAAATTGGTGCTGGCTGACGTGGTTGAGGAAGGCGGCAATAGAACCTTGAAGATCGTGCAGGACCTCGGCGGCCAGGCGATCTTCGTCAAATGCGACGTTGCCAAATGGAACGACGTCGAATCAATGATCTCAAAGGCGGTAGAGACCTACGGACGGCTCGACTGCGCCTTCAACAACGCTGGCATCGAGGGACAGGGCGGCGATACGCACGTGTGCAGTGAAGAGAACTGGGCGCGTGTTATCTCGATCAATCTCACCGGCGTGTTCTTTTGCATGAAAGCGGAGATCGATCAGTTGCTGAAGCAAAACGCCGGCGGCGCTATGGTCAATACTTCTTCGGGCGCCGGACTGGCTGGGGTGCGGGGTATGCCCGCGTACGTGGCCGCCAAGCACGGGGTCGCCGGCTTGACCCGCGCTGCGGCGCTGGAGTACGGCCGCCACAACATCCGTATAAATGCGGTTTGCCCAGGCCCGATTCGCACGCCAATGATGGGTCGCCTGTTACAACTTCGTCCCGAGATCGAGCAGCGCTTCGCCCGCGCAGAACCGCTGAAGCGCCTGGGCGAGCCTGAAGAGATTGGCGAGGCGGTGGCGTGGTTGTGCTCGGATCGCGCGTCGTATGTGACTGGTTTGCCGATGCCGGTGGATGGCGGGTTTATGGCCGGATAGGAGCTTGCGCTTGCCAATCTTGGGTGTGCGCTTTGCGCTAGCAGGGTCGCCACCAATGCCCGACGCGGTTGTCAGAGAGATAAGTACGGCCTGGAGGCCACGACAGCAGTTCCGCTATTGAATTGAGTAAAAAGGACGTTCAGTGCCAAACGTGATGGGCGACGTCTGCAACCAAACGGAGTTTCCGCTCCTGGTTTAATTCGTCGAGCGGATTGCCTCTTATCCCGGATGCGAAGCCGCACTGGGGTGACAACGCGAGCTGGTCGTGGGGAAAATAACGCGCGGCTTGCTCGATGCGCGCTCTCAGCGTCTGCTCCGATTCCATCGCCGGGTGCTTGGTCGAAACCAGGCCCAGGACAACTAGCTTGTCGCGCGGAATATCGGCGAGCGGCTCGAAACCACCCGAACGTACATCGTCATATTCCAGCAAAAGGGTTGCGAAGCGATCGGCGCGGCCGAAGACCTGTTTGGAAATCGCTTCGTAGCCGCCCTTGCTTAACCAGCGGCCGTCGTTGTTGCCTCGGCACAGATGCAGTCCAAAGCTGACCCCGGGCGCATCGGCCAGCGAGTTTAACAGTTCGACGCCTTCGCCCAGGACCCGAGCGGGGTCGATTCCGTTGCGCTCAAAGACGATCTTCCGTGCTGCCGGGTCAATGAGGATAGCGAGTTCGGGTGCGTCAATCTGAATTTGCTCGCAGCCCATCCGCGCCAATTCGGCAATCTCGGCACGAATTACTTCGGCGCCGTCTACGAACAGTTCGAACACGTCCCTATAGTTCGCACGGGCAAACTCGGGGGCCCAAAACATTAGCAACATCATCGGACTCGGCAATGTGACCTTGACCGGTTTGATCGATCGGGCGCGCGCGTAGGCGTACTCCTCACAAACCATCGATCGTAGCCGGCGAAGCTTGCCGGTGACCGCCAGTCCAAGTGAAAGCTCAGCCACGTGCTCATCATCTTCGTGCCACGGCTTGGTGATGCTAAGGTTGCGCGTAAGACCCTCGGTAGTTTCCAGCAATGAGCCCAGAAAACTCGCACGGCGCTGCTCACCGTCAGTGACGAGATCAACTCCGGCGCGCTCTTGGATGGCTAGAGCATCGTCTACCGCCCGATCCTCGATTTTCTTGAACGCGGAACTCGTGATCGTGCCCGAGCGCAGTGCGTGGCGCGCGTCGCGGAGAAAGGCGGGCCGCAGCATCGAGCCGATTGTTTGCGCACGGTAAATGGCAGTGCCCATCAACAGGTTCTCCGCTACCTCCTATTCACGAAAAAGGCGGCCAAGCCAAGGGCTGCCTGCAGCAACTGGTTGTTACGTCAATGCTTTGGCTCGATACGTTTTCCGTAGGTTACCTCGCCTTTGTCCACTCGTAGACTGAAGCCACAATCGGGATTGGTGCACGCCCACGCCTTAAAGATTACTGAAGCGCCTTCCTGACCGTAATCAGAGAGTGGAATGAGAGTGCCATTGTTGCACTTTTGGCACTTCGGCAGCTCCATCACCGCGCCTCCTCAACCGACCAGGTGTCGGTACCTAAGGCAAACGTATCGAACGGGATTTCTTAAATCAAATGCGAATTTCGCGCCAGCCGTCTTCGTTCATCAAAGGCCATTTTTTCGCGGCGCGCATGATTGATCACCGAGTCAACCCTGGTTGCTTGACCGGCCCGCTACCTGGCCGAGTCGTTGCTCATAAGTATCTGACAGCTTCATTTATCGGCTGTGTCGTCGTTTTGCGTTAAGACCTTTGTGCCGGTCTCCGCAGGTGAATTCTCGCCAGACGCGCTTGATGGTAAAGTCGCTTAAATGGACGGTTTCGACCCTCCGTTCGTGATCCGAGAAGCACGTGCGGGCGACCATCATCAATTGCTCAACCTGGCGCGCGAGCTCGACTCGATTAATCTGCCGACCGATTCACGCGGTATGCGCGAAGCCATCAACACTTCGGTGCAAGCTTTTCGCGGCCGCATTCGCGACCATTCGCGTGCGGTATTTATCTTCTGCGCTCAAGAGCGCTCGACTCGCCGCCTTGTCGCCGCATCGATGATCATTGGCAAACACGGCACACCGGCAGCGCCGCACTATTACCTGGATATGGATAGTGACGAGCGTTACTCGCACACTTTACGCAAGTCGTTTCGCCACCCTTACCTCAGGTTGCGATACTCAATGAGCGGACCGACCGAAATTGGTGGACTGATCGTGACCGCTGCGACACGCGGGCACGCGGAGCGGGTTGGCAAGCAAATTTCGTGGGTACGCTTTCTCTATATCGGCATGCATCGCAAACGGTTCGAGGACCAGGTAGTCGCAGAGATGCTCGCGCCAATGTTACCCGAGCATGGGAATATTTTTTGGGACCACTACGGGCGGTCCGTCACCGGCCTGTCGTTTCGTGAGGCGGATATTCTATCAGCGCGAGATAAGGAATTTATTCGTGCGCTATTTCCCGACACGCCCCTGTACACGTTTTTGCTGCCGGAGGAAGTAAGGGCTTCATTAGGGGCGGTCGGTGACAGCACTCGCGGAGCGGTGCGGCTGCTGGAACAGGCCGGGATGAAATTTCTTAAGCAAATTGATCCCTTCGATGGCGGACCATATTACGGCGCGGCGACTAACCAGTTGTTGCCGATCCAACAGGTCAGCGCCTATGCAGTATCCGTTGGCGAGCCGGCACCGGAGCGGACGCGCCAATATCTCCTCGCCCACGAGGATCATGGTTTTCGCGCGGTACGTGCCGAAGCAGAGATGCGAGAACCAGGCCGGTTGATCGTCCGCGCAGAGGCGCTGCACGCATTAGGCGTCAAGCGACGCATCAAAATCAATGCAGTGCCACTACCTTAAAAATTCAAGCGTCCACGACCGAAGGGAGGAGGAGCGGGAAAGAGAACCACCTTCACAGCTCTCGCCTCTCCAATCCTCCTTTCGCGCCTTCCCCTCAGTTTGGGACCCACGCAATTGCGCGAATCTCGCCAAACTCACGCCTGTTTTTTTGCCAGCTCTCGCCGCCATCGGTGCTCGAATACAAATAGCCGTGGAGACTGGCGGCCACCACGACGTTGGGGTCGGCTGGATGAGTTGCTATCCAGTAGACCACTGAGTTGGGCTCGACCGGTAATTTGCACGCGCTCCAGGTTTTGCCGCCGTCGACGGTGCGCTGGATTGCCCCGCGTTTGCCGGGAATGAAATCGCCATTGCCGACGAACATCACGTCCGCGTCATCGGGCTTCAACGTAACACCGCGGCAGTAGGAAATCGTGTCCCGTTCAGCGAAACGCGGAAAGCCGTGCAGCGACCAATGCTGCCCTTCATCGGTGCTGGTCCAGATACCATCGGGGGTGGTCGCGACGATTTTGCGCGTGCCGTTCACGCCTACCGCAAGTCCGTGAATATCCTGATTTATCGGCTTGTCGCCGAGGGGCGGCAGATGGGTCCAAGTATCACCATCGTCGCGGCTGACGAAAACACCATCGATTTCCACACCCACCCAAAGCGTTTGCGAATCGTCAGGATCTACCACAATATTGGTGACTTTGGGGGCGCCGGCAAAACATTCCTTGGCGATCGGAACCGCGAGTTTTTCCCAACTCTTGCCCGCGTCTTTGGAGCGGAAAACGTTGGGTGGTTTGGTCCCGGCAAGCAGTACCTCAGGGCTGGCTGGATGCCAGGAAGTGGACCAGATCTGCATCCCGTCCATCGGCGAAACAACCAGTTCCCAAGTTGCGCCGTTGTCGTTGCTTCGATAGAGCCCCGCTTCGGAGCCAGCGAGGAGGTGATGTGGATTATGCGGTGAAACCGAAAGCGAGCGAATCTGGATTTCGCCGGGTTCATGATGAAATGGCAGCGCCATCTTGCTGCGCCGCCAATGGTCACCTCCGTCGGGGCTGAACCAAACCCCGGCGCCTACGGTTCCTACGCATATGGTGAATCCCTGCGTCATAGTTTTGATCCTCCTGGCTTAATTGCTTCACGAGCGCTTCGCACAGTGCGCACGCCGCAGACCCTTGCGCTTCGCTGAGCCTTGTGCCCGACGGCGAGTTGCTTAACCGAGCTGGGCTGTACGATTACGGTATTCCTCAAGTTGATCTTATAGGTCAGGCTTGGGTTGGCGACAAGCGGGGCACGAGCAAAAGTAGCAGTTCAAGCGATCATTGGGTGCTTGGGGTTCTTGGCTGGATGCCGATCGGGCAGGGCAAGGTCGCGCCTGGCCGTTCGGACGCCGGCAGGCTCAGGTTTGCGCGATTTGGAACAGGAAGCGTTCTACCCGCGGGACACCACAGTGAGGCCAATCGTTGTGTTATTCAGCGCCACCCTGATTGCCAGTCAAACATCACCATAAGCTCGCAGCATCAGAGCCTCAACGTGCGAGCGTGGCCACAGCCCTTGCGCGGTTCGGCAATGGTCTTGCGTTGCCCAGCGGCGCGGCAAGCGCTATAGCATTGAAAATCCCCCGCTCCGCACCTGCTGATCGAGTTAGCTGACAGGCCGGCGGGCCTGGACGACATCGGCAGGGGAGCTCGTCCGGAGGTCGTTTATGAGAGCAGCAGTGATGGAGGCCGTGCGCAAGCCGTTGGTCGTGAAGGAGATGCCGGATCCCACGTGTCCGCCTAACGGCGTAATTCTGCGCGCCGAAGCCGAAGGAATTTGCCGATCCGACTGGCATGCCTGGTCTGGAGACTGGGCCTGGATCGGGTTGACGCCCGCCATGCCGCTTGTAATGGGGCATGAATTCTGCGGAGTCATCGAAGAAGTCGGCAAGGACGTGCATAACTTCAAAAAAGGCGACCGCGTGCTGGTGCCATTTAGCCAGGGCGACGGCATTTGCGATTACTGCCGCAGTGGGCAATCTCACGTCTGCGACAATCCCGCCATCCCCGGCTTCTCGTACTGGGGCGGTTACGGGCGCTATGTCGGCATCCCGAATGCCGACCTGAACCTGGTGCCGATGCCTGAAGAGGTGGGCTTTCTCGAAGGCGCCTCGATGGGCTGCCGCTTTATGACCTCATATCATGGCGTTGTTGATCGGGCGCAGGTGCGGCCGGGTGAATGGGTAGCAGTGCATGGATGTGGCGGAATCGGGCTCTCGGCGATCCATATCGCCGCAGCAATTGGCGCCAACGTCGTCGCAGTGGATCTCGACGATCGCAAGCTCGAGCTGGCCAAGAAGGTCGGTGCACAATTTACAGTCAATGCGAAACGCAGTGAGAACGTCGCGATGTCGGTTTTCGACATTACCAAGGGCGGGGCTCATGTCAGCGTCGATGCCCTCGGAATCGCGACCACCTGCCGCAATTCGATTCTTTCGCTGCGCAAGCAGGGTCGCTCCCTGCAGATCGGCCTCACCACTCAGGCCGAGCAGGGCGAGGTGCAGCTCCCGATCGACCGGATGGTGACGATGGAGTTGCAACTGATCGCTTCACTCGGAATGCCGGCGGCGCGTTATCCGTCGATGCTGCAGATGGTGCAGACGAGCAAGCTGAATCCCAAAGCGATGATCACCGAAACCGTAGGGCTTGACGGCGCCTCGCGGGTGCTCGAAGAGATGACTAATTTCCAGAACGTCGGCGTTTCTATCATCAATAAGTACTAAGTCCAGTCTCCTCCGGTTTGGTTCTGTCATCCTGAGAGCAACGAAGAATCTGCGCGGAGCGATTTATTTGGGCCCGGCAGAGCGAAGACGCATCGCTCCGCGTTGATTCTTCGACTCGGTCGCGCCGTCGCGCGACAGGCTCAGGAAGACACGCAAAGCATATTCGCTAATGTCCGAAGGATTGCATCGCGTCGCACTTCGGCTGGTTGAGGCCGATGGTGCCGTTGGTGGAGCGTTGTCCGCGTGGTCGCAACAAAGGAGCCTGAAATGAAAGCCATCCTGATCGATAAGCCCGGCAATGAAGACGTGCTCAAGCTCGGCGATTTCAGCGAACCGGCTCCCGGACCGGCGGATTTGCTCATTAACGTAAGATGCGTGGGGATTAATCGAGCTGACCTGATGCAGCGACAGGGCTTCTATCCGCCGCCCGCAGGTGCATCACCAATCCTGGGGTTGGAGTGCGCCGGTGTCGTTGCGGCGGTCGGCAACGAAGTCAAAGGATGGCGGCCAGGTGAACGCGTGATGGCTTTGTTGCCTGGCGGCGGCTACGCCGAGAGAACGATCGTTCATTATGGGTCAGCGATGCATGTGCCGGCGGCGCTCACCGATGAAGAAGCGGCGGCAGTGCCCGAAGTTTATCTGACCGCTTTCCTGAACCTGTTTATGCTGGCCGAGGTAACAGCGGGTGAGGTAGTGCTGATTCATGGCGGTGGCAGCGGAGTCGGGACGGCATCCATTCAACTGCTTAATCTCGCGGGCGCCCGCTCGATTGTCACCGCCGGCTCGGATGCTAAGTGCGAGCAATGCCTGAAGTTCGGTGCCGGCGTTGCGATTAACTACAATTCCGGACCGTTTGCGCCGAAAGTAAAAGCCGCGACCAACGACCATGGGGCTGACGTGATCCTTGACAGCATCGGTGGTGCTTACCTGATGCCGAACATTGAGGCACTGGCCGACGGCGGCAGGCTGGTGCTGATCGGCCTTATGAGCGGGGCGCAGAGCGAAATCGACCTCAGCCAGGTGCTGCGGCGCCATCTCACGATTTTCGGCTCGACTCTGCGGACCCGTTCCGCGGCTGAAAAGGCCCAAATCGTAGCGGCCTTTCTGGCGCGCTTCAGCCGCCAGCTTGAAGCTGGCGCTATTCGACCGCCGATTTACCGGACGCTGCCTATTGCTGAAGCGTCCAATGCGCATCGGATGATGCAGGCGAGTGAGCATTTCGGCAAGATCGTGCTGCGAGTCGCGTAACGGCGGTTATTTTTCTATGGTAATTTGCGTGCCATCTGTAGGTGCGAGAAGATTGAATCCGGATCTGAGAGAAGATCGAATCAAGGAACTAGAGCGCGGTTTGCCCGCGAGAACGTGAGGGCTGATGACAGACCATCCCAAAGGGTTGAATGCTTCTGCCGATCTGCTTGAGTGGGTCTGGGCGTATCGTCAAGCGTTGGCGCTGCTCGACCGGTTTGACGCGGAGGGGCTTGATTGTGCCGCGACCTGCGAGACTGACTGGCCGGAAAAGTCGTGGCATCGATTTCTCGATACGTATGGGTTGAAGCGAGGGAAAAACGCCAAATTACGGGATCGACGCGCAGATATTTTCAGAGAGGTCGTTCCGATCATCAGGCCGCCACTCGGAAACACCGCATTGGAAGAATTGCAGCAAAGATGGCGGGAAGCCGTCGATAGAATCGGTCGATTGTGCACCAGGAAGAACAAGAACGGCGGGGACCCAACTCTGTGGTCTCTGGTCTCCAAGCTCCTATGGTTCTATCAACCGGACCTCATGACAATGTACGATGAGCACGCCCGCAAGGGACTACACGACGAGTACGCTCGCCAAGCACTAGCTGCTACTTATCGGGCTATTAAGCCAGCAAAAAATTATCTGCGACTTTTCGAACAACTACTCGAAAAGAAGAGGGCTGATATCGACAGAGCTGCGAAATTTAGCGATAGGAAATATCCCTATCCGCGACGTGTGCTTGACCAGTGGCTCTGGCTGAAAGGGAGCGGCGACAAAGCAGACCGTCTAAGGGCCTTTAGATTATCTCTTGAACGGGCGTCCATTTTTCCGCGCGATCTTGATTCGGCGCCGCTGTTCTCATGGCAAGAGGGTGGAGCCGCCGCACCATCGCTCAAGGACGAAATACTAGCAATCAGCAAACGCTGCGCGGCGTTGCCAGACCGGGACCCTCGTTCCGCCGCGGAAATCCTGGGCTACGACGAGCACGGGCTGCCCCAATGACCGCCAGCCAATGGTCATGGACACCTCTGCGTTGATGGCGCTCTTGCTTGGCGAACCCGAGGCGGAAACCTTCGCCAGTGCCATCGCAAGCGATAGCAGACGCTTGTTATCAGCAGTGTCAGCGCTAGAAGCGTCGATCGTGATTGAGGCGCGCAAAGGACCTGACGGTAGCCGCGAGCTCGATCTGCTGCTTAGCCGCATTGGTGCCGTCGTCGTTCCGTTCAATCAAGCCCAGTTACAGATCGCGCGTGATGCCTGGCGTAGGTTCGGCAAAGGCAATCATCCAGCAGGACTGAACTTCGGCGATTGCTGCTCCTACGCGCTGTCCAAAGCCTCCCACGAGCCATTGCTCTTTAAGGGCAAAGATTTTTCCCAGACGGATGTGGCGCCAGTCGTGGTTTGAACCGCAGCACCCACGCACTGGCAATTTTGGAGCGGTGCGCCCGGACGCCGCGAATGCAGATTGGTCCAACGTCCAATTTCTTCGACCGCGGCTAGGCCGGAGGCTACTTAGCAGCCTCATGGGGATGGCCTGAAGCTAATCGGCTTCCGCTTTTGGCGAAAGCAGGACCTCCTGCGTGTGCTTGCCCAGCTTGGGCAGGGCGGTTATCACGCGCTCCAGAGCGCTAGTGAAGCGGGCTACCGGGCCTAAGATTCAGTTACAGCGTCATACAAGTTCCCCTCCGACTTAGTCATTTTCCACGAAGCTGGTGGCAGTCCGAAGGTACACAATGTCATTCCCTTTGCTTCTGCTTCACCACCGGTGACTGTCAGCTTACCCTGCGCCTCCTGTGATCCAAGACGCGCGAACGATTTTCGGCTCGACTCTGCGGACCCGTTCCACGGCTGAAAAGGCCCAAATCGTAGCGGCCTTTGTTGCGCGCTTCAGCCGCCAGCTTGAAGCCGGCGCTATTCGACCGCCGATTTACCGGACGCTGCCTATTGCTGAAGCGTCCAATGCGCATCGGATGATGCAGGCGAGTGAGCATTTCGGCAAGATCGTGCTACGAGTCGCGTAACCAGTGTGGGCGCATGCCGAGTAGATCCAACCGGTGCGCTTCGCGGCGGACGGCCAGACCTTTGGCCTGATCTCGGAAGTCGCTGACCGCTACTGCCACCGGCACACGGCGGGGCAGAGTTCGCAAACAAACTGCTGTCGGCGATGCGCGACGAATTGGGCGGCCACCTGGAGAAGCCGGCGGCGAAGACGGGAGGCCGCTGATGACTTGCAGCAATCAGATGCATTCGTCTTTTTCGGCGCCACCAGCGATCTGGCTTTCAAACGGATATTTCCCGCGCTGCAACGCCTGCACAGGAACGCCCTGCCAAAAAAGTCGAGGAACCCGAGCGACATTTTCACGAGGCCAACAAATACTTCTCCCAGAACGACAATCAGAATACCGCCCGCGAGATTCGGAGCGGCGCGGCCTTGCTGAAGCGCGAGGAGACCCCATAACGCCCCGAACAAGGCAGGGCTTCACGGCTAGATTGCGAAGAGCGAGGTCTCTTCGCTCAGTCAGCTCGACCAGGCCTTTGCCCGTGCCGACGTCGCGGTGGCCCGCAATAGCCATCAGTTGGAAAAGCAGCGATCGCACGGGGCAACCACAAGCAGGCCGGTAGCTAGCTCGACCTCCGATTGCGCCGAGGACGCTGCAGCTCGGTCGAAACAGAAACTGGGACACAGGCGATCGGCAGGCTAGCACGGCGTGAGCGTGCCGGGCCGAAAGCTCAAGTACGGAGCCTACTGGAGCGATGAAGTAAAAAAAGGGGTTGATTTCCTGGGCGGCGAGATAAAAAGCTGGATAGCTCCCTCACGCAATCCTCGTCGCCGGACGACGCTCGCCGCCCCGAAATTGCGCGGCCGATGATAAAGGTCTAAAAATTGATGGCGCGCGCCATCGCCGTCCTGGTGACAATCGGATCTGCAACCAAACCTTCGATTCCGCGCACAGATTGGCCAGTGGCGCTCACGCGGGTGGGGTAAAAAACATGCCGATGACCAAGCGCGAAATCGCGCAATTTCTGACCGAACCGAACGTAGCGGTAGTCGCCGTCACTGCCCCGGATGGCTCGCCTCATGCCGTGCCGACTTGGTTTGAGTATCGGCGCGGCGAAGCATTCTTCATTACGGAGGCGACCGCCTTTAAGTGTAAATGCCTGCAGCATGATCCGCGCGTCACCTTGTGTGTCGACATGCGGAAGCCACCCAACTACAAGGCCGTGATTTTGAAAGGCCGGGCCACGATGGAAGAGAAGGTGGCCGACGGCATGCTCGAGCGCATGTCGGTCGCTTATATGGGCAAGCGGGCGGGCCGCGAATATGCCGTCCAGTTCAAGAATCAGCCGGTCGTGGTCGTGCGATTTAAGCCCGAGCGCGTCATTTCATGGGACTATAGCAAGGATTAATGGAGGCGCGGACTTTTACGTCAACAGCTCATGTTACGCACACGCATCTGTGATCTATTCGGGATCGAATTCCCGATTATCTCAGCCGGAATGGGCGGAATTGCGTGCGCGGAACTAGCCGCCGCGGTATCGGAGGCAGGCGGCCTCGGCACCCTTGGCCTTGCGGCGTTCGGCCGCGAAGGAATTCGAAACGAGATCGCCGCGGCACAAGCACGCACGCGGAAACCACTCGCGGCGAATCTGTTGGTGCCGTTTCTGCGTCCGGGCATCGTCGAAACCGTAGCTGACACCGGGATATCCGCCGTGACCTTTTTCTGGGGCGACCCGCGTGACCAGGTCGAGGCGATCAGCAGATTGCATCAAACCGGGGCCAAGGTTATCTGGCAATGCGGCGCCGCCGAAGAAGCGCGATGGGCCAGGGACGCCGGCGCTGACGCGGTCATCGCGCAGGGCTTTGAAGCCGGTGGCCACGTTCGCGGCCAGGTCACGACACTTGCCCTTATCCCAGAGGTGCGCGATGCGCTCCCAGACATGGCGCTGATAGCCGCCGGCGGTATCGCCGACGGGCGCGGGCTCGTTGCGGCACTGGCGTTAGGGGCCGACGGCGCTGCACTCGGTACGCGCTTTTTGGCTTCGGTCGAGGCTGCCGCACATCCTGTATACAAGGAGCGAATAGTGCGCTCGCACGCCCGCGACACGATTCATACGACTCTGTTTGATATTGGTTGGCCCGATGCGCCCCATCGCGTGTTGCGCACCGAGGTTGTCGACGAATGGGAGCGTGCTGGGCGACCCAAACCGGGCAACCGGCCGGGCGAAGGCGCGGCGATTGTTAGGATGCGCCGCACCGATGTCGAAGTCCCGTTGGTCAATTATTCGGTGATGGCACCAACGGATTATACGGAGGGACAGATAGAACGCCTGGCGTTTTACGCGGGCCAGTCGTGCAACCTCGTAAATGAGATTCTGCCGGCTGGCGAAATCGTGCGCCGGATCGCCGCCGAAGCCACCAAGCTAATCGCCGATCGGCTGTCCCCCCTAGCCGGATAAACGATGGCTTTCGCCTTTGTCCTGCATCTGAAATAATTTCAGCGTGGCACGACGCGTTTCCGAGCAAGAGATCTTGTCTGCGCTCGCCGGCATCAATTATCCAGGATATGTATCGGATATTGTCGCACTCGGCATCGTGGAGGAAGTTGCGCGGGCGGCGGACAGCGGCTTTGCCATCACCCTGCGGCATCCCGGCGAAAAAGAACAGACGTTGCGCGAAATCGGCGCGCGCATCCATCATGTGCTCGCCCACGATCTCGGCGTCCCAAAGGTTGAACTCAAGGTCCGCAAAATCGAACCAGAGCTTGGCGAAAAAGCCGGCCGTGTCAGGCTCGAAGGGACCCGATGGGTGGTGGCCGTCGCCAGCGGCAAGGGCGGCGTCGGCAAGTCGACCGTGGCTGCCAACTTGGCTGCAGCCCTGAGTCAAAGCGGGTACAAGGTGGGGCTGCTGGATGCGGATATCTACGGTCCATCGATGCCAATGATGATGGGCACCGGCTGCGAGCGGCCGCGCTCAGCCGGCGGCCAAAACTTCTATCCGCTGGACAGATACGGCATCAAACTGATTTCCATCGGATTTTTCCTCAATGACCAGGCGCCGGTCATCTGGCGCGGTCCCATGGTAATGAGTGCGGTGCGTCAGTTTCTCAAAGATACACTCTGGGGTACGCTGGATTTCCTGATCGTCGACCTGCCGCCCGGCACTGGCGATGCGCAACTCACGTTGGCGCAGCAGGTGGCGCTCGACGGTGTGGTCATCGTGACTACGCCGCAGGAGGTGGCATTGGCCGACGCTTTGCGCGCGGTGCGGATGTTTCGGCAAGTGCACTGCCCGCTGCTGGGCGTAGTCGAAAATATGAGCTATTTCGTCTGCGCCGATTGTGGCCAGCGCGATGAACCGTTTGGCCATGGTGGCGGCGAAAAGATGAGCCGCACAGAAGCGATGCCGATCCTGACTCGCGTGCCGATCTATTCGGAAATACGCGAGACCGGCGACAACGGAATGCCGCTCGTTTTGGCGCACCCCAATCATCCGGCGAGCGCCGCCTTTGTCGAACTCGCGCGCCAAGTGGCGAGCGCGATGCCTCAGAATTGAATCTCGGCCGGCGAACCTCGAACATGCCCTACACAATGGAGGCCGCGAGAACCTCACCAGGGCAGGCTCCGCGGCGGTGCATGCCACTAGCGGAGGCCGCTTCGCTGAAGCGGCGAGCCGAGGCCGAGCGCAGCCGGCCGAAGCCCTGAGCACGGCCGAAGAGAAACGAGTCCGCGAGGCGCATAGAAGGTCGGTGAAAAGATGGCGACCGTTATTACCGAGGAATGCATCAATTGCGGCGCGTGCCTGCCGCGATGTCCGAACAATGCGATCTATGAAGGCGGCCAGGCGTCTGAACTGAACGGCCAAATGCGGCCGCCAGTGGCTGAGGATATTTATTACATTGCGCCCGACAAATGCACCGAATGCGTCGGGTTTTTCGACCATGAAGAATGCGCCGCGGTCTGCCCAGTGGACTGCTGTATTCCCGATCCAAATCTCCCTGAAACGGAACAGGCGCTAATCGCGCGCGCTCGCGTGCTCCATCCCGACCAGGATTTCCTGCACGAATTTCCTTCACGCTTCAAAAGTCCAGACTCGATTTAATTGCTGGGCATCCGGTTCTCCAAAACCGGCATCCGTGCTAATCAAGTTTCAAGTCAACCACTGTGAGGGCCGCCATGGCGAATGTTCATATCGAAGGGACCTGCGATCCGCGTTTTGCGCGCGTCACAGGGGCGTTCGCTGAAAGCCTGGAGAGTATGGCGCCGCAGCCGCGGTGACTATCGATGGGCGGATGGTGGTCGATCTGTGGGGCGGCTATGCAGACAAAGCGCGGATACGTCCATGGACTCGCGATCCCCTGGCCAACGGCTTCTCCGTAAAATGATAGAGGTGATCACTGCTCGAGGATGGCTTGGGTGCGGAGTCTTGGTCTCTGACGGTACTACGCGATGATGATGAATAGAGCGTGACGATCGATTTCATGGCTGGACTCGGGATCCAATGCTTCGACGCCATTCGTCATGTATTCGAACGTATGACAATGAAGAACTGCCCGCAAAATTATCAACGATTCACGCCAGTACGTACGCTATGAAAAGTTCGATAGCCAGAGCGATCGTCAACACCCATTGCACGATTGCGAGATGTAACCGGGTAGGCGCCGCGCGGCCCTCAGCCCGATCGTTCGCCACAGGCAGATCACCCAGCCCAGCATCAAGACCGCCGGGATGAAGGTCCCGGATATGCCGGCCAAGACCACCGTCAGCAGTATCCCAGCTACGGCCACAATCGTCGGCAGCGCTGGCCAGGTAAGCCATGCGAGCCCGGCTGTGATCAGGGCCAGCAGCAGGGCGGCCATCGAAGGGGTTAACGAAAGACTGGCCGACCGCGCCAATTCGATCAGGCAAGCCACCGCGACCAGCCAGCCAATGACCCAGCAGCACGTACGCAGGCCGCCTTGAGCGATTCGCCGCACGGTCAATCCTGCCAGATCGTGCAACATCTTCCCAAACATTTTCAGCCAGGTCCGCGGAGCTTCGGCAGGGCCCTGGGTTGCAATCAACATCAAGAACGCCACCACTGCGGCAAGCGCCATGATCGCAACGGAAAGATAGCCTAGTCCGCGCCATAGGATTGACAGCAGCCAGTCGATTCGCTTGTTGCCAACGACCAGGTTCGGGAAGCCTTGCTGCAGGTAATTGATAATCCACGCAAGCAGCGTCACGGCGGCGGCGGAAATCGCGATAACGATGCGGCCGCGCTTGTCGGAAGCGCGCCATACCCGGCTGACCATCTGACGTACATAGCCCGCTAACAGCATCAAGCCCAGGATGGCCAGCCCGAACACTACTACGAGGCTCAGATTGGCGAAGCCCTGCGCCCACGGCTCGCCGCGAAAACGCAGAAGGTCGCGATTGAGCCGCTTCGCCGCGAGGATGGCGACGATAAGAAGCGACCCCAGGCCGCTCGCGAGAAGCTCGATCGGCCAGATTCCGGCAATGATCACCCGATCCCAGACATTCCTGCCGTAATCGGCATCGTTAATGTCATGGCCGCCGGCGCGATCCCAGCGCGTGAGCAGCCTAATCACCGGAGGGGAAATATCCACGCCACCGCGCATCCAGACGTCGCGCAACGCTTGCAATGCGGATTCTCGATTCTTTACGGTCAAAAAGTCGAACACGCCGCCCATCCTAGCCTATTCCGCCGCCTGAGCGCCTTGTCCGCGGTCCGCTACAAATGGACATATCCGTTCTGCCGCCGGTCCACGGCGATACCGGTCGAAAGACGATCCAACGGAACAGTGGCGACCGCCGCATGGTAGCACCGCGAGCGGTGCCTTCGATGGAGATCGAGGCAGCCATGTTCGTCTCCCTGGGATTTCTTCCGTGTCAATGGTTCTGTGCTATCACATCCCCCATCTGGCCGGTGTCGTAAGCACAGAGCTGGTTGATCTCGCGCGCGAAACGCCGTGAATTGAGCGCCTCGAGCATTGCCTTGACCGGGCCCAAGCCGGATTCATCCTCGAACACGACGAGGTCGTACCGTTCTTCTCTGAGCGCGATGTCGCCACTTTAGGCGGTTCGATGCGGCTCGACCAAGGGGCCGGTTTCAGAACGGGATGCGGCCTGTCAAAATCGCGGCGTGATGATAGATGGGATGGTCGGTAACCGCTACCTGATAGCCGAATCCCACAGTGATACCGATGCGTTCATGGACAGGGAGACGCCCGATGATGAGGCCGGGAGTCAAAAACACTTGTGTTTGGCCTTCACGTTCTCCATTGGGCCACCAGGTGTAATTCACCTCAAATTCCGGCCAGAAATATTTGAAAATCCGGTATTGAAAGGCCGTGTTCCAGGCCAGCGGCATACCCAGCCGCTGCAAGCCGCCGTCCGGCAGTGAAATCCCCGCGGTGCTCTGAACGTCGAAATCGCCGAAACCTTTGCCGGCGGCGATTGTCGGCGTGAAAATGCCATGACGACTGCTGTTGCCGTCGTCGCCGGTGGGAGCGCTGAAACCCATAAATGCGGTGACGATATAATTGCCGCTTTCCTCGTTGGCAGAGACTAACCGGTACTTGATCAGGAACGTTTCATCGGCCCAGCCATCAGTGGCCGGCTTCTCTTTTTTGGTCGCATGCGGGATATGTCCATTGTGAGCGATCCAGGCGGGCATGCTCAGAATGAGTTCGACGTTTTGGAACGGAATCAACTCCAGTCCCTTGGCTCCACCGAAATTGTCAGTTGCTTGCCCGTGAGGGTTCGTCTGCCAGAACTGGTCGTAACGAAACTCTTCTTCGAGCCGCGGAGTGACGGTGACGATCGGCGTCACCCAATGCGGCTGCTCATTCTGGATCCGGGTTACGCGCGGAAACCAATCGACAAAATAATCTTCTATTGCGGAGAAGAACCCGGACCCGCTCATGGCCGAGGTTGGCGAGGTCTGAGCGGGGCAGGGGATTGCCCCCGCAGCCAGCATAAAGGTCAGTCCCAGCAGGACCTTGAGAACTCGGTCGAGGCGACAGGGGTATTCGGTTTCCATAGCGCTGGATTAATGCCATATAGATTAGCATTTGACAAGCTTTATGGCGTATGGCGGAGACCCTCTAGATAGTGGACCTCGAGTTCAATCGTGCACAAGGCAACAACGGCAAACCAACAGCCACCAAGCGGAACCAGCTAAGAGTCGGCGCACAACCGCGGCTTGGGTTTATGCCATCATCAATATCATTTGACAAAAGCTATGGCGTCATCCATTTTACGGGATATTTGACAGCAATGCGGGTATCAGCCGAATAGGCCGTAAGGCGGCGCACAAAAGCTTTGACAGCAGGCAAATGGCCAACCACTCAATGGCAGGGCGATTTGCCTTGCATAGTTAATTGCCACTGGCGCGGCGGAGTAGCGATGGCCCCTTGGTGCAGCGCGCGAGATTTCGCTGGCAACAGAATTCACCAGGAAGTCGGCCGTGTGTTGATGGCGCCGAACGAACCGAAATTGTGTCAGCCGAGAAAAAGCGGGAGGTCGTGTCATGTCTCATCGGCTCTTTTTAATCGCCGTCATTTGCACTTTAACGGTTGGAGTGAGTAATTACGGCTTTTCAGTTGAAGCCGCTCCGAGGGGCGTTAACGCTTGCCAGGGGGGATATTCTTCACACTTCATCTTAACTGGCGAGGTGAATAAACGGGCCATCTATGACGAGGAGAGCCTTGGCCGTCTGCCGCACTCTATTGAGAATGTGACATTTCTGACAAAGACAGGGCCGCAAAGTTCCTCGTTTAGCGGCGTTCTTCTATGGAATCTGCTTACCACCGCGGGGATCAAAACTGACGCAACCCGAGATGGCCAGTTCCAGTATGTCGAGATAACAGCTACCGATTGCTATCAGGTGGTACTCGCTCTAGCAGAGCTCGATCCGGGATTCGGAGGAGAGCAAGTTCTTGTTGCGGACGGGCAGAATGGCTCGCCTTTGGGCCCTGATAGTGGGTTTGCTCGTATAATAGTTCCTGGCGACAAGTTCGGCGGCCGCGACACCTTTTGGGTTGACAGAATTGAAGTTCTTTCTGGCCCGCCACCTCGTAGGTAAACGAACTGGAGTCGGGTCAACCATACCGGTATGTAGCTTTCGATGCCGGCCAAAACACGCGCCGATACTTGATTGAATTCGCGAGAAAACAAAGACGAGGGTCTGCCCTTGGTTAGACTCTGCGCGGAATCGACGTGAACAACTGGTCCTCTGCGCGTGGACTGAACGATAGTGCGGCTCAGTAGCCACGGGTCCAGTTAGGATATCGACCCAAAGCGCCTGCTGAGCTTGTGCGAGCGCGTCATCACTTCGCTGATCGATAGTCGTCCGTGAAGAAACGATTAGCGAGCCTGCTGAATGTCCAAATCGACTACTTCCCGAACCCATCGGGCATGACGCTTTTCGCCAGGAACCACAATGCGGAACGGCCCCTCCGGTGCTGAAAGCGGATGACCATCCCGTCTATCGGCGAGCAGGATGACTCGATCCGTGAAGCCGGGATCGAATTCGGCGAGAGCGAACACAACCTGATATCCGTCAGACGCATCGACAATGACGTAGAATTTCATTTTTGCGCGCCGCGGAGCCGTTTTCCCAGCGGCACTCCTGCGCGTTGCAGAAGTTCAACGACCGGGACCCCCTCGTATGTAACGCGGGCGCCCCTGTCGTCGGTAACCGTCACACGCTTGCGTGGCAGCGCCTGAAGATCAGCCAACCGCACGACCAGCGGCTGGTCGATCTTCCCTGTAATGCGCAGCGTCGCGTCAGCGGGATTTTTCGCGCTCTGCTGGGCCAGCGAGAAGGAGGCTGAGACCGTGAGGGCCGCGACGAGAAAGCTCAGCGCCGAAAGCCCTCTGGCCCACCAAAAGGCATTTTCGCAGTTAGCCTGCAAGGCCGAAGTCAATCCTTTTGAATCATTACCTCGGTTGCCTTGATTACTGCGGTCACCTGATCGCCCTTTTCAATTCTTCGGCGCTTCGCTTGGTGATCACCGATTCGACCATGTTGCCACCTACTTTAAGGGTGATGAGAGCGGTGACGGTTCCTAACAGGACATCCGTGATTTCTCCTTTAAGATGATTACGAGCGCTGAGCTGCATGCTCTACTGCTTTACTTTAGATTCCCGCCGGCACATTGTTACGCGCGATCGACGAAAGGGATGCCACCGATCCTAACGGAAGTAGCGCATCACGTAAGCACCACACGACGCGAGTTCGTTCTCAGTTTTCGCGTTAACTGATATTTCGTGCATTACTGATCGGCCGAGAACGACGGGAATTTCGGCGATGTTAGTGACGCGGCGGGTGTCGCCTGGACTCACAATCCAGCCAAGACCTTTCATTACTTGCAGTCCGTTAAGCAGGCCACGATCCTCTGAAATGCTGACGGCCACTTCAAGGACAAGCTCGCCCTCGAGAAATTTCGGCTACTCGCTCGGCAGATGCCGTCAGTCCGCAGCGGCTGCCTGGTTCTCCGACTGCTGTGGTTTTTCGAGAATCGCCTTGAGTACGCGGGGAGGTGACATCGGCAGCTCCGTCATCCGAACCCCGACTGCACGGTAGATCGCGTTTGCGGCGGCTGCGGGTGGCGGCACGATTGATACCTCGCCGACACCCCGGATCCCCAATGGATGACCGGGATTTGCCACCTCGACGATCGTAGTTTCGATCATCGGCAAATCCAGGCAGGTCGGCATGCGGTAATCGAGCAAGCCGAAATTGCGCAAGTTGCCCTTGCCGTCGTAGACGTACTCCTCGTTGAGCGCCCATCCGAGCCCCTGTGCGGTACCACCTTGCATTTGACCTTCGACGTAGCTTGGATGAATTGCCCGGCCGGCGTCCTGGGCGACCGTGCAGCGCACAACCTGACTCTTGCCGGTTTCCGGATCTACTTCGATATCGACCAAGCTCACGGCGAAGGCCGGGCCCACCCCGCGCGCATTAACCGTGGCACGGCCAACGACTGGACCACCAGTGCGAGCCAATCTGGGGGCAAGTTGCTTCACCGTGATTGGCGAGATCCCTTCGCCGTTTGCGCTGAAGATGCGGCCATCGAAAGTGACCTCTTCAGGCTTCTTTTCCCAGAGCCTGGCCGCCCGTTGCTTGAGCTGGAGGAGGGCATCGTGCGCGGCTTCATAGACCGCCTGACCGGTGGCAAGGGTGGTCCTGCTCCCGCCCGTGACGTCGGTGTGGCCTATCGAATCGGTATCGGCCACCAGCGGCCGGACATCGTTGATATCGAGCCCGAGCACCTCGGCGGTGATCATTGCCATCGAGGCGCGCGACCCGCCGATATCGACCGAGCCCGTGACGACGCTTGCCGTACCGTCGCTGTGAATGTTCACTGTCGCGGATGACTGGAGTCCCGCATTGAACCAGAATCCGGCCGCGACTCCCCGGCCACAATTTACGCCCTCGAGCTTGGATCGATAGTGCGGACTATTTTTGATGGCCTCGCAGGTTTCGATGAAGCCGATGCGCCGAAAGGGCGGCCCGGCGGTTTGCGCGCTGCCCTCCGTGACGCCATTCATAATGCGGAAGTCAATTGGATCGATTCCGCAGCGCTCAGCCAACTCGTCAATTAGGGTTTCCGAGGCGAATGCAGCGTTGCTCGCTCCGGGAGCGCGGTAAGCGGCTGTTTTTGGCCGATTAACGATGACGTCGTACGCATCGATGCGCAGGTGCGGGATGTTGTACGATGCGATAATCGTCATCGCGCCGGCTCCCACCGGGGAGCCTGGGAACGCGCCGGCCTCATAAGCCATCCAGATTTCAGCGGCGACGAGTCTACCGTCGCTCGTGGCTCCCAGCTTGCACCGGATCCTGGAGCCGGAAGTGGGTCCTGTGGCGCGCAGGACCTCAGCCCGCGTCATGACCAGCTTTACCGGCCGCCCGCTCTTCTTTGAGAGCAGAACCGCAAGGGGTTCGAGGTACGCAGTCAGCTTGCCGCCAAAGCCGCCGCCAATCTCTGCCGGCACGACCTTGATGTTGCCCTCCGGCATCTTGAGCACCTGGGAGGTGAGGGAGCGGATGGCGAAGGGACCCTGGCTCGAGCAGTAGATGGTGGCGTGACCATCGCTGCTGTAAACGCCCACGGCGTTGTGCGGTTCGACATAGCCCTGATGGACCATCGCGGTATTGAATTCGCGTTCGACTATGTGGTCGGCGGTCTTGAAGCCCTCGTCGATATCGCCGCGCTTGAATTGAAGATGATTAGCGACGTTGGTCTGTTTGTCCGGACCCTCTTCCTTGCTGCGCAAATCTTCGAGGACAATCGCTGCCTCCGGCCCCATGGCCTGATTGACCGTCATCACCGGCGGCAGGACTTCATATTCGACCTCGATCCGGCGGAGTGCTTCCTCTGCCGTGTGCCGATCACTCGCGGCGACCGCTGCAACGGCGTGACCGTCGTACAGTACCTTGTAGCGAGCGAGGATATTCATAGAGACGTAGCGCGCGTTGACCGCACCTTCGCCAACCTGCTCGGTTTTGCTGGCCACCTCCGGCAGATCCGCGCCGGTAACTACGGCAAACACGCCGGGGACATTCAGTGCCTCGGCGGCATTGATCTTCTTGATCCGCGCATGCGCATGCGGGCTTCGCAGGATTTTGCCGTGGAGCATTCCCGGGAGGGCGTAGTCGGCGCCATACTTGGCTCGGCCGGTTACCTTGTCCGCTCCGTCATGGCGGATCGGCCGGGTGCCAATTACCCGGAAGCTCGGGGCTGAGCCGTTCGTCTTATTGGAACCACTGCTTTCTGACATAATGTCGCTCTCTTTAAAGACCCCGTCGGGACATCCAATCGCTGAGAATTGCTGAGACGCTGAACCCGTTAATCGGCGAACTAACACCGGAAGGCGCTCGGCCGTCCGCCGCTTTAAGGTGCGCCGGCTGGCCGAGCGGACTCATCTTAGGTGGCGAGCCGTCGTCGATAATCAAAGCAGTTCGCCACAACGTGCAAACTGCTACAGCTTCATCCAAACTGATTTAATCTGCGTGTAGAGATCGATCGCGTATTTGCCGAGTTCGCGGCCGAAGCCCGATTGCTTGTAGCCGCCGAAGGGTGATATCGGATCGAGTTGATTGAAGCAGTTGATCCAGACCGTGCCAGCCTTTAGCGAACGGGCCACCTTATGGGCACGGCTTATGTCGCGCGTCCAAACCGCGGCTGAGAGCCCGTAATCGGTGTGGTTGCCTTGTAAAACCGCATCGTTTTCATCGGTGAACGCGATCGCTGCGCCGACCGGACCGAAAATCTCCTCGCGCGCTATCCGCATCTCGTTCTTGACATCGGCGAACAGTGTCGGCTTGACGAAGTAGCCCTTGCCGGCACCCGCTTCGCCACCCGCCGCTACCTTGGCGCCTTCCTGTTTGCCGACCTCGAGATAACTCTTCACTCGATCAAACTGCTCGCGCGAAACCAGCGGCCCGAGCGTACTCTTCTGATCAAATGGGTCACCCATGCTGACCTTGTTGCTGAAATTCGCCAGCTTACCGACCACTTCATCGTAGCGGTCGCGTTGCACGAAAATCCGTGTGCCTGCGCAACAGACCTGCCCCGAGTTGAAGTACACGCCCATCATTGAGGTCGGCACCGCCTGATCGAGATCGGCGTCCGGGAAGATGATATTCGGTGCCTTGCCGCCGAGTTCCAGCGACACCTTCTTGAGGTTTCCCGCCGAGGCCTGCAGGATGAGCTTGCCGACCTCGGTCGAACCGGTGAAGGCAACCTTATCGATGTCGGGATGCTCCGCTATTGAGCTGCCTGCACCGGGTCCAAAACCAGTGATGATGTTGACGACCCCTTCGGGCAGGCCAGCTTCCATGATCAATTCGCCCAGGCGGAGGGCTGTCAGTGGGGTCTGCTCGGCCGGCTTGAGGATGACGGTGTTGCCGCAGGCCAGCGCAGGACCGAGTTTCCAGGCGGCCATCAATAGCGGGAAATTCCACGGGATGATCTGCCCGCAAACCCCCACCGGCTCCCGCAGCGTATAGTTGAAAAAAGCGGGATCCGACGGGTTGGTCTCGCCGTAAATTTTCGTCACCCAGCCGGCGTAATAGCGGAAAGTTTCAGCCGCGGCCGGTATATCAAAGCCGCGCGAGAAAGTCAGCGGCTTGCCGTTGTCCAGGGTTTCGAGTTCTGCCAGTTCATCGGCGTACTTATCGATCAGTTCAGCGACTTTCGACATCAAGTGGGCACGCTGATGCGGCCCCATATTCGGCCAGTTGCCTTCTTCGAATGCCTTGCGCGCGGCCTTTACCGCTTCATCGACGTCGGCCTTGTCGCCTTCGGCGACGAGTGCCAGCACTTCCTCGTTTGAGGGATTAATGGTCTCGAAGGTTTTGCCGGACTTCGACCCAACCCATTTGCCATTGATCAGCAGCTTCTTGGGCGACTGGCGAAGAAAGTCCAGCGCCGCATGGTTCTTAGCGCCGCGAGCGGCGTTTTCGACCGAGATTGAGGCAGCCATGTTTGTCTCCTTTTGATTTCCTCCGTGTCAATGGTTCTGTGCTATCACATCCCCCATCTGGCCGGTGTCGTAAGCACAGAGCTGGTTGATCTCGCGCGCGAAACGCCGTGAGTTGAGCGCCTCGAGCATTGCCTTGACCGGGCCCAAGCCGGATTCATCCTCGAACACGACGAGGTCGTACCGTTCTTCTCTGAGCGGGATGAAAGCGAGTCCATAGGCTGCGGCGGCAACGCGAATCGTCACCCCCGCATCGGCCTGTGCTGATGCGATTGCCTCGGCTATTTCGAGGTGGCCGGGCAGCTCGCGGGTGTAGCCTTTAATCCGTTTGCTTTGCAGCCCTAATTGTTTCAACTCTTCATCGAGCGCTAATCGCGCGCCCGAGCCTGTTTCCCGATTCACAATCCTGATTTGGGGCCGCATCAGATCGGCCAAGCCGCGGATGCCTAGCGGATTGCGGGCGGTTACCGCGAGACCGAGCTCCCAACGGGCGAAATTGACCACCACCAAAGGCCGGTTGCTAATCGCATCATGAACCGATTTTAAATTGTATTCGCCGCTCTTGGGATCGCGCAGATGGACGCCAGCCACATGCACACCGCCTTTGGCCAGCATTGCGAGCGCCTTGCTGCTTGAGCATCGCAGAGCGACGGCGGTGACAGGAGAGCGGCGGCGGGCGAGCCAATCCCCGAGGATGGCGACAGCCGGGTCACAGCCGGCTATCAAGAGGCTCGAATCGATTTCGGCTTGAGACCAGTAGGTTGAGACGGCCGCGCGCTTTCGTCCCAGGTGGTCGACTATCCCAGCCGCCGGTGAGAGCCACAGGCGCGCCGCGGGTTGCGGTACGGCAATGATTTTGCCTGCGACTCGAGCCAATGCAACTTTGCACGCTGAGCTGCGGTCCGACGGCGCCTCCGGGTGGGACCATGATACGTCGATGCGTGTGCACTGCTGTTCATCATTATTTGCGAACAGCGTTTCGACTGTCTCACCGAGCTCGCGTGCGAGACTGAGCGCCACCATGACGCTGGGCTGATAGAGCCCGGACTCGATCGCGCCCAGCGCCTGGCGCGAAATGCCAGCGCGGCGCGCCAGTTCGAGCTGTGTAATCCCTCGCGCTGCCCGCGCGTTGCGGATGCGGCCTATGCCTGCCATAACCCTTGTCATGTAATTTGTATAATGGCATAAAGGGGTCCGCGCTGAAAATCCATCAGTTGGTCCGGCTCAACAACCACTACGTTTATATCGATGGTTCCAGGCTCTCCCCAGCGGAGTCCGATCAACCAAAGGATAACGATCATGGGGGACTCTCGAAAACTGGTCTCTCTCGGCCTTCAACGCTCGATACAGGAGCGGTGACAATGCAGTCGATAACCAAGGCTTTGCCGATATTTCTGGCAGGCGTCCTGATTTGGTTAACGCCGCGACCAATCCCGGCGCAGACGAACGCTGTTCCACTGCAGGTGGCCTATGCGGGCTCGATGGGTTCGCTGATGGACGGCGGCATCAAACCTGCGGTTGCAAATGCACTCAACGCCGATCTGCAGGGTCGTGCGCAGGGCTCGACCGGATTAGCGAATTTGATCGTCGCGGGAAGCATCCGGCCCGATATTTTCATTTCCGTGACACCGGGCCCGATGCGTGCTGTGCTCAAGGCCGCTAAGGCCCAAAAGGCTATTGCGATTGCGCGCACCGAGATGGTGATAGCCTACAGTCCGACCAGCCAGTATGCGCCGTTGTTGGCGAAAGCGGACGAGCCTGGAGCGAAAACATGGTGGCAGATTCTGGAGGCGCGGGGCCTCCGTTTCGGCCGCACCGATCCGGATACTGATCCCCAGGGATTGAACATCATCTTTACGATGCGGCTCGCGGAAGCTTACTATCAGCAGCCCGGCCTCGCCGATAAGATTCTTGGGCCGGTAATCAACCCACAGCAGATCTTCCAGGAACCGCAGGTAATGGCTCGCCTTCAGGCGGGACAGTTGGACGCGAGTTCCGCCTACAAAACTCAGCCCGCCGTTCTGGGGCTGCCGTTCGTTGAGCTGCCGAAGGAGATCAACCTGGGTGACGCATCGCGGGAGAATGGATACAAAAAGGCAACTGTTAATTTGAACGGCAAGACGCTTCATCCGTTGCCACTGGTCTTTTATGCCGCGAGGTTGAAAGATGCGCCGCAGCCCGAATTGGCCAATCGCTTCCTCGTCTGGCTCCAGAGTCCAAAGGCCAAAGCGATCTTCTCCCGCTATCACTACGATGCGCCCATGGGCGACGAAATCCTGACCCATTAGTGCGCGTCCTGTGCGATCCGCTTGGTGGGCCCGCCTGGCAATGCTCGCGTTCGCGCTGGCCCTGCTATATCCGCTGGCGGGCCTCAGCGCCCGTGTGGGCCCATGGCAATGGGACGGCATCATACCGGGCTCGACCTTGTCGGCCGCGTGGAATTCGCTTTTTCTGACAGCGATCGCGCTGGTGATTGATGTGGTATTGGGCACTCCGGTGGCATATTACCTGGCGCGCTCGGCCAGCCGTGACCGTATCGTATGGGAAGCCGCGGTCTTGATCTCGGTGCTGATGCCGCCACTCGCTTTGGGCATCCTTCTATCATTGGCCTTCGGCCCTCAGACAGCGCTCGGCGCGGGGCTGCTTCGGATCGGTGTACCAACGAGTAATAGTGCTATCGCCTTCGCTGCAACCCAGGTATACGCCAGCATCGGCTATTACATCCTTGCGGCGCGGGCCGCACTCGCCGCGGTACCGCAGGAACTCGAGCACATTGGTGCATTGCTGGGTTCGCCGCCAATGCGGGTCTTTCACCGCGTCACTTTTCCGCTGGCGAAACTCGGCCTGGCGGCGGCACTCAGCATCGCTTGGGTACGCGCACTCGGAGAGTTCGGCGCGGTCGTGGTTACCGCGTACTATCCAAGCGGTATGCCGGTGCAGATCTGGGTCAACCTTCAAGACGCCGGCATGCCGGCTGTGATGCCGTTACTGATCGTCTTCCTGCTGACCGCGCTGCCGCTGCCGTGGCTGATTCATCTGCTCGCGCAAAGACACAATGCCAGTGCTTGATGCGCATATAATCAAGGCCCGGCGCGCTTTCACGGTCGACGTCCACATCCGGTTGCAGCAGGGCGAGCGGCTCGGACTTTTCGGAGCCTCCGGTGCCGGCAAGAGTACTGTGATGTTGTGTCTCGCAGGAATCGAGAGTCCCGACGCCGGAAAAATATCGCTCGGCGGGCTTCGCCTTTTCCCGCCCAGCCTGCCCCTGCACCGCCGGCCAGTTGCGTATCTGACCCAAAGTGACTGGCTCTTCCCCCATTTGAGCGTTGCCGAGAACGTTTGTTTCGGTCTCCGCGATCAGGACCATAACGGCGCGAAAAAATGGATCGACGAACTCGCCATGCGGCTCGGGCTCTCCCGCTTATGGAATGAACGGGTCAGCCACATATCAGGCGGGCAGGCTCGACGCGTAGCGCTGGCCCGGATGCTGGCCCGCCGTCCACCGCTTATCCTGCTCGACGAACCTTTTGCGGCTCTTGACCGTGCCACCATGAACGAACTCATAGCGGCTCTTCTCGAATGGCATTTGGAACTCGGCTTCACCCTAATCGCCGTCGACCATCGCCCCGAGATTCTCGAGAAATTCTGTGCGCGGGCGGCGGTCATTGAATCCGGGCAAATAGTTCAGGAGGGGTCGTGGTCGTCGCTCGCGGCCGGTCCTGCGACACCGCTGCTAGCGCGCTTATTGGCTCGCGAATAGACCGGACCTTGGTCGAGCGCGGCGATTGTGCCATTGCGCGCAGCCCAAGCGTAATGGCTCGCGCTCCGTGCTTGTCCTTGCTCTGAAAATCACCGCGGAAAAGATGCGCGCGTATCTGGGCTCGTCCCGTCGTGAATCAGAAATCGACCGGGTTCGGCTTGAGCTGGCTCGTGGCATACAATTCGGGCAGCTTCGGGTCGCCGTTCTCCCATACCAGCAGCATCGAACGTTTCGGCGAAAATCCCTGATGGCGAATATCGGCCGGCATCGCGCAAACGTCTCCTGGCTTCATCACTGCGCGCGCGCGTGGGAGTCCGCTATCCCGGTCTGCGACCTCCCAATGAATCTCGTCGCTCAACTGTACAAACCATTCGACCCGATCATTCCCATGAATGACCGGCAAAGCGAATTCCTCGGTGGTCGGACATAGCATCGCATCTTTCACGACGGCACATACCGACGGATTCCAGGTGACATCTGAGCGCGAGAGATAGGCGAAGAAATTGAAAGCGTGTACTTCGTTCTCGAAGCCGGGCTCAGCCTGAACGTCGGGCTCGTCCTGCGCGACGTCAGCGAACTGGCGATTGATCGGAAATCCGTTCTGGTCGCTGCGCAGCGGCGTATCGCCCTTTAGTCCGGCCATCCGTTGCGCGACGACGCGTTTGCGCGTCACTGCGCGTTGGTTGCTGCCGTGTTTGGGGCCAAATGCCAGCCCTGTCTCTTCCGGCGCGGCGAACGGGTCGAAGTCCTCGACAGTCCAGTCTTCGAGCATCTGGCCGAACCTCGTCCGTGCGAGTTCACCATCGAAATTCTCGACGTAATGCTTGTTCTGGCTGCGGTAGCCGGCATTGAACAGGCCGGCGAAGACGTCGACCGTGCCGTAATGATTTACGGTGCCGAAGACTTCGTCGAAATTGACGATGCCATAAAAGAAGTTCCAGGCGACATCGCGCATGAGCGCTCGCAGAAAGCGGTCGACCGGCATCAGGTGTGAACCACCGGGCCACTGGACGTGCGCGAAATACTCGTCGCGCGAAAACGAGTAACTGCCGAGCGTCAGAACCTTATAGCCGTGCTCGTTAACATTCCCGGTATCAACGTTCGATGCCATCTGATTGCTCCGTGCGGGAGTGCAAATAGAGTCCGATTGAAGGGTCGCTTTACGCGCTAACGGCAACTTCCTCGCCGGTTTCGCGCCGGCGCTTTAATACGCTGACAATCCTCCATCCGCAGGCACTATTGCCCCGGTGATCATGCGGGCCTCGTCGGAAGCCAGGAACAGTGCAATCCGGGCAATATCCTCGGGCTCGCCCACTGAAAATGGATAGCGCTGAAATTGGCGCTTCATCGCCTGGGCCTGCGGGGTGCCGGAATTCGGATCGTCAGGATCGCCGAAACGCTGGAGCACGCGATCGGTTTTCACCAATCCCGGACAGATCGCATTGGCGCGAATCCCATTTTTCGCATATTGGCCTGCCAACGCTCGTGTCAATGAAATTATGCCGCCCTTGGCAGCAACGTAAACGTGCGCTGGGAAGCCCCGCAAGGCCGCCACCGAAGACATATTCACGATGGCGCCGCCGCCGGCTTTGATCAATTCAGGAATACCGTGGCGGCAGCCGTTGAAAGTGCCGAGCAGATCGAGCGAGATCGTGTGTTGCCATACAGACATATCGACCTCGGTCACAGGTGCGTCCTGCACGATCGAACCGCCGGCGCAATTGTAAAGGATGTCGAGTTTGCCGAACCGGCTGATGGTCTGCCGAATCGAATTTTTGACGCTCTCCTCCTTGGTAACATCGGTTTCAATAAAAACCGCCTCGCCGCCGATGTCACGAACCGCCTGTTCGCTCATCTGACCCAACTCGGTCTTCAACTCGGCGATTACTACGCGAGCACCTTCTTGCGCAAACAGCCGTGCCGCCGCACGCGCAATACCCGAACCCGCGCCGGTGATAAAGGCGACCTTATCTTGTAGGCGTGCCATGTTGAGCCTCCCTGGTTCGATTGCCCGATAGGCGCGCGGCTCGCCAGTCCGGAGCGCGCGGCCCGTCTGACTTGGCTTTCGTACAATACCCTTGTTGGTGCCGTTTGACACGCCAAGGCAGGGAGCATAAGGGCTGGGCGTGCGCGTGAGGACGCTGCCAAAATCCCGTGAAAAAAAGCGAGGTCGCAGGACGCCGGCTAATGCAGCGAGTCTGCGACTTACGACGGGGACCGGCGCGAACTTCATGCGCCGCTTGCCGGACCGCTTGATTAGGATTCGGTTGTTACCGCCACTGGTCCGTCAGTCAGTGCTCTGACCTCGGAGGCGACCACGTTAGCGGCAACGGCCTCGCCATAACGCCCTTGGCGGATAGGAATCAAATGCGAGCCGAACTTGATACACCAACAATGCTTTTCGCGATCGATGGTGATGGTGACGTGCGGTACAGATTCATCAGCTTGCATGAGGTTGTTCTTGTAACTAAGCGGCTTCGAACGCCGACTCAAGGTAATGGGTCTTCAATAGTGAGAGATGTTTGGGTAGGGCTAGAAACGCCAAAGACGAATCAGAGTGTACGCGAGTCCGCCATAGACAAACAGACTGGAGACGCCGATGGTCAGCCATGCCAGCGGATTTCCCAACCAGTTCAGGCCAATAACTAAGCCACCGCACTTGGGGCATTCCGGGAGGTCAGGTTCGACCATGCCATGGCACCTGGCACAGCTCGTAAAATCTCGTTTCAACAAAAAGCTTCGCTCGGTCAAATTGGTGTTCTCCCGATGAGCGACCCTCAAGACATCGGTACGAGGGAAGAGCGCCCCCCCACGGCCGCTCTCCCCTTCGTCCGAGGTTCCCCCCTCAATTCAGTGCCCCTACTCGATATCGCCGGTCTGTCTCAGAAACGTCGAGCGATTCGATGCCCCCTCGACTAGCCGGGTTGCTAGTGAGCACGACTCGTGCCCGCGAAAACTGTCGGCTGCCTCGTAGAGCAAGTGCACTTCGGACGCAAACCTCAGGGAAACAGTGTGGCGGAAGGAGACAATTGAATTCGATCGGATTAAAATCTCACGAAAAAGTCGCGCGCTTTGCTGGCTTGCTCAGAGATGCCGCCCCGGAATCCGAACCCGTCTGCTGCGAGCCCTGTTTCTTCGCTGCGGCTTCGTTGACAATTCGGTGTCATGTCGTGTGGCCGTTTTTTGCCGCAAGAATCATCTGCACGGAGGCGAACCATGGCTGTTTCGGCGAACGGTCGGGTGACTGTCGCAGTAATCGGGGCCGGAGAAATGGGCAGCGCGGTCGGCCGGCGGCTGCGCGAGATGGGCGCGCGCGTGATTACCGAACTCAAGGGACGTAGCGAGCAAAGCGCCCGGCGTGTTGCTGACGCCGGACTTGAAGTCATTGATGATGACCAGTTGCTCGTGGACGAAGCCAATTTCATCTTCTCGATAGTGCCGCCGGGTGTCGCATGCGCGGTGGCAGAACGCCTTCGCGAACCGCTCGGCAGGACGGACCGCAAACCGATGTTCGTTGAATGCAACGCGATTGCGCCAAAGACAGTGCGCGGCATCGAAGCGATGCTAAGTGAAAGCGGATGCGGCTTCATTGACGCCGGTATTATCGGAGGACCGCCGCCAATTGACGTCCTGGTTAAGGGACCACGCTTTTATGCGTCCGGCCGTCACGCGCAAATGTTGGCAAGCCTTGCTCAATTCGGTCTCGATATCGCAATCCTGGAAGCTCCGATTGGGGCGGCTTCAGCGCTGAAACTTGCTTACGCCGGACTGACTAAAGGATTCACAGCTTTAGGCGCAGCAATGATTGGAGCGGCGGCCCGGGAGCATCTCGCCGACGCTCTGCGGGCGGAATTAGCGCGCACTCAACCCGATATGCTGGTGCGCCTGGAGCGCTTCATTCCCGCGATGTTCCCAAAGGCGTATCGATGGGTGGCGGAAATGGAGCAGATCGCTGACTTTGCCGGTGAGGAGGACGCGGGCGCCGCAATATACGAAGGCGCCGCTCGCCTTTACCAGCGAATCGCGGCGGAGTTCGAAAGTGATCCATCCGGCCCGCGGCTTACGGCGCTAACCAGCCTTTGCAAGCAGCGCAAATGATTAAGCCGACAGGTATTCGAGGTGAGCCGCAGACTAGCGCAGCAAAAGCTGAGCCGGTGAGGCCTGGCCGAGCGAAAGCGGGCCGAAGCCATGAGTGAAGTCGAAGAATCAGGACTCCACGGCGTGTCGAAGAAAACACTGATAGAAAGGCGACGGCTGGGGCACACAGAAATCGCCGTTAGCGCGCTTGGCTTTGGCGCTTCCGAGCTCGGACAGAAACGGATGGCGCTAAAGACGGCCGCCTACATACTTGGGAGCGCGCTCGACGCTGGGCTTAACGTAATCGACACTGCCGCTTGTTACGGTAACAGCGAAGAGCTTATTGGCCGCGCGGTAGGTCATCGCCGTCAGGATTTCTATATTCTCACTAAATGCGGCCACGCATCAGGACTGAGATTCGACGATTGGACGCCGGCACTCATTGAACCCAGCATCGACCGCAGTCTCGAGCGCTTGCGCACCGATTACCTCGACCTTGTGCAGCTTCATTCGTGTGATGAACAACAATTGCGGCAGGGGGAACTTACTGCGGCGCTTCAGCGTGCTCGCGATAAGGGCAAGCTGCGTTACATCGGCTACAGCGGGGACGGCAAGGCGGCATTGTACGCCGCTCAGTGTGGGGCATTCGATACTATTCAAATTTCGCTAAGCATCGCCGACCAGGAGGCCATCGAAACCGTGCTGCCACTGGCGCGCGAGCGCGATATCGGAGTAATTGCTAAACGCCCAATCGCTAATGCCGCATGGCTGGCTGGAAGCTGGTGGTCGCTCGGGTTGTACTCACGGTCGTACCGGATGCGCCTGCGCAAGTTGAACTACGAGTTTTTGAGCCGTGACGCCAAGGAGGCGGTCGCGACGGCGCTGCGTTTTACTTTAAGCGTGCCGGACGTGCACACGGCAATCGTTGGCACCACCAAGCCCTCGCGTTGGCAGCAGAATGCGGCCCTGCTGGCAGAGGGTCCACTGTCCCAATCAGAATATGATTCAATTCGGACCCGATGGCGCTCAGTCGCACCATCCGGCTGGGTCGGGTTGCAATAAACCCGATGGCTCGCCAGTCGCGCAGGCCGCAACAATGGCGTGAGTCGCAGAAGTCGCGGCTCGCGCGGGCCGCGCGGCTTTCGGCTGTGCTTGCGCAACTCTATCCGGGGGCTCGCATCAGCCTCAATTTCGCCACTCCATGGCAATGCCTGGTCGCCACTATCCTGTCGGCCCAATGCACCGACGAGCGGGTTAATCGCACCACGCCTGAATTGTTCCGGAGACTTCCCGAGATCTCCGCGATGGCAAGCGCCCCGCTTGAAGAAATTCAGCGGCTCATTCAGCCGACGGGTTTTTTCCGGCAGAAGTCCAGGGCTTTGCAGGCGGCGGCACGCACAATCCTGGAACGTTTCGGTGGCGAGGTCCCGGACCAGATGGAGGAGCTGCTAACCCTGCCCGGTGTCGGCCGCAAAACCGCTAATGTGTTGCTGGGCCATGTGTTCAGCCAACCGGGATTCGTGGTTGACACCCATGTACGCCGTCTTTCATTACGGCTCGGACTGACGCGCGAGCATGATCCAGTGGCAATCGAGCTCGAATTGCAGAAGTTGCGGCCGCCAGACGACTGGACGCCATTTTCGATGCGGCTGATATTGCATGGTCGGCGCATCTGCCACGCGCGTGCTCCATTCTGCGTTGCCTGTCTGCTGCGGTCCGATTGTCCGCGTCTTGGTGTCAGTCTGTCTAAGGCCGTATTGGAGCCCGGTTGCTGACGTGCCATAATCAGACGCTACGCCTTGCCCTGAACAGGTGTACCTCCGTGAAGCTTCGCATTGACGATATAACCGCCGAAGGGCGGGAAGTTTCTTTCGCCGAACCTGAGCAGGAAATCAACCGCACGCTGGGGCGCGGGGCGCTGCACGAATATTTGGTCAAAGCCCCGTTGCAGGTTTCACTTTCCTATTACCGGGCAGGAAGCGAAATCTTTATCAGCGGTACCGTCGACGCGGCTACCACTGCCGCCTGCTCGCGCTGTGCGGAAGAGTTCGACCTGCCCAGCCGTCGTCGTTTTCGCTACGTTCTCGCGCCTAAGGTGATGAGCGATGAGAATGATTTCGCCCTTAGGGCTGAGGACCTTGAGTTTTCCTTCTACCAAGGCGACGAAATTGACCTCACGCCGCTAATCCGGGAGCAGGTTCTCCTGGAACTGGCAGAGCGACCGCTGTGCCGTGAAGAATGCCGGGGGCTCTGTCCTCAGTGCGGCGAGAATCTCAATGAAGGCGATTGCGGATGTATTATTAGCGGCCCCGACCCGCGGCTCGCGGTGCTGCGGAGTTTGAAGGTAGGCCGCTGAATCGGAATTTAAGCAAACAACCTGGGTTTTTATGCAAGCACCCAAGCGCCGCACATCGAGTTCCAAGCGCAATAAACGCCGCGCCCATGATGCGTTAAGGCCGGTTAATCCAGCCGTGTGCCAGAATTGTGGTGAGGCCTCGATGCCTCATCGCATTTGCAGGCATTGCGGGACTTATCGCGGCCGTGAACTCACCACGCCGGCGGAAGCTTGAGCCGGTTCTTTTAGGGGGTGATCCTTGAGAATCGCGGTCGATGCGATGGGCGGCGACCTCGCGCCTAAGGCTACGCTTGAAGGTGCCATCGATGCTGCGCGCGACTTTCAGATCGAAGTGGCCCTGGTCGGCGATCGCGAGGTGATCGTCCGCGAACTGGGCGAATACGACCTGAGCGGATTGCCGATCACTATCGAACACGCACCCGAAATTGTCGCGATGGACGACTCGCCGCTCGAATCGGTGCTGGCGAAGCCTGAATCGTCGATTCATGTCGGCCTTGACCTCGTGAAACGCGGGAAGGTGGACGGGTTTGTCAGCGCCGGCAATTCGGGTGCGGTGATGGCGGCCGCGATGGCGATTCTGGGCAACCTGCCAGGTGTTGACCGACCGGCGATCGCCTCGATAATGCCGACCACCGCGGGATCAAGCTTGCTGATTGACGCTGGCGCCAACACCGAGGTCAAGCCAGTCAACCTGGTGCAGTTCGCCGTGATGGGCAGTGTCTATTGGCGGCAGGTGCATAAGGTGGCCCATCCCCGGGTTGGTATCCTCTCCAACGGCGAGGAATCGTCGAAGGGAACCGAACTAACCCGTTCGGCGGCCGCAGCGCTGCTGCAGATGGCGCTGCACGTAAACTATATCGGCTACGTCGAAGGCCGCGACATCAATCGGGCCAAGGCCGATGTGGTGGTTACAGATGGATTCACCGGCAACGTTACGCTTAAAACGATGGAGGGTTTCGCTTCGTTCCTGCTTGGCAATTTGCGCGAGGTCTTCGGCGGTGGCCTACTAAGGCGGCTCCTTTATTTCGTTTTTTTCCGCCGTCGAATGAACGCGATTCGTCAGCGCATTGACCCGGCTGAGTATGGAGGGGCCCCGTTGCTCGGAGTCAACGGCGTGACGATTATTGCTCACGGCTCCTCCAGTGCACGCGCGATCCGCAACGCCGTGCGAGCAGCCGCTAACGAGGCGCTGGTGCGGCACGTGAACTCGGAGATCGTCGATGTGCTGACGGCCACTCCGATGAGCCTCATGGCCAAACCCGTATCGGCGCGCGGAATCCGAGGGGTGCTGGAGCGAATGCGCGGACGTTTGCATGCCGGTCGCGATACGCATCTGCTCAAACGTCCCGAAGCGCCCTCAGAAGCCGTGCTTCAACGTGAAGGCATTCAGGGCAAACGAGAAAACGCACCGCCAGGCGCTGTAATCCCCAGAACTGGGCCGATAAACGCGGACGCGCCTCGTTCGCAAGCAATCGACAGCCGGAAACCATCAGTCGAACAGACCGCGCTGACCAACGGACTGCCATCCGCAGTTGAACCGGACCAGGATGAAAGCAATGAACAAGCGGATAACGGCAGCCGGCCGCTTAAGCCAGTCTAGTTTGAGCCAGTCAGCCTTCAAGCAAAGCGCACAGCCAGCCGCGATCTTCGTATGGCAATACTCGGACCAATACGCTGAGCAGTGTCGAGGCACCAATAATACTGTCAAACGCAGGAGTTGGGCGAAGTTGTCGAACGCCCCGGCACGGGCGGAAGGCTTGCGTCGCGGTTCGGTCTCGCTGGATTGCCCTTGGCGTCAAGCGCCGGTACGCTCGATGACGATGATTCGCAAAGCGCGCCGGGGCGGTCTGAATCTGATCTTCGATGCCGACGATACCCTGTGGGATTCCAATATCCATTTTCTTGAAGCGGAGGCCACCTTTCTCGAAATCTTACGCCCGTGCGGTGTCAGGCTCCTGGAAATTCGCGCGGCGATTCGGCGCCACGAACTCGACCTTATTGCCGAAATGGGTTATGGACGGCGCCCTTATGTGTTGGCGCTACATCGTGTCGTGCGCGAGCTGCTGCCGGCGCATCATCACGGCGCGCTCGCCATCGAGGTTGAACGTATCGGCACGAAGCTGCTGGGCAGGTATTGCGAGTTGCTTCCCGGGGTGCAATCGACGCTAAGGGAGCTTTCGCGCCGCCATTGCCTGCTTTTGTTCACCAAGGGCCAGCCGGCAGAGCAGATGGCGAAGCTTGAACGCGCGGGTTTGCGCTCGCTGTTCAGCCGTGTCGGCATTCCGCTCGAAAAAGACGCGACTGCATACGCGCTACTGCTGGCACAAGCGGAACTCGATCCGGCGCGAACCTTCATGATCGGCAACAGTCCACGTTCCGATATCAACCCTGCGCTGCGTGCTGGCCTGCGTGGAGCGGTCTTCATTCCCCACCCGCACACCTGGGAACTCGAATGCGAGGAGATCGAGCCAGCCGAGGAGCGCGTCGTGACCCTTACCACCTTTTCTAACCTGCTCGAACTGTTCTAGGATTGAGTAGTCGATGGCAACTGCTGGTTTCAAGGTAGTAGAGGGGCCCACCGAGCATCCTCTCCGCCGCAAACATCTCGGCCGCGACCGGCCGCCAATACCACTCAGGCCGTTGCATCGGATGTGGCGGCGGACGATCGACGAAATCGAGGTCGTGCGGGTGGACCTGCCGGTGCGGTATCTGCAGCCGGAACTGCATGGAGTCGTCGCCTGCCAAATAAGCGATTTCCATCTCGATCGCGACGAAGATGTTGCGCGGCTCGAACAGGCGGTCAAAGCGATCAATCGTCAACGTCCCGAATTCGTTTTTCTGACCGGTGATTATTTCTCGGGCCCGGCGACGATGCGGCGTTATATCCAACCCTTTCGCCGCGCATTGGCGGAGTTGAATCCGGCAGTCGGCCTTTTCGCGATACTTGGCAATCACGACCACTGGTCATCGATGAGTGTCATCGCAGAGGCGCTTGACACTGCCGGTGCGCGGGTCCTTGCCAACGAGCATCAACGGGTCCAGGTTCATGGAGAAAAGCTCGTGATCGTTGGCATCGACGATCTATGGTCGCGGCGGGCCGAACCAGCCCGCGCATTTCGAGGTATCACACGCGAAGATTGCACGATCGTGCTCGCGCACAATCCTGACACCGCGCTCTATACTCGCCATCTGGGACCAGGCGTGATGTTATGCGGCCACACTCACGGTGGGGTGGTGCGAATTCCGTTTTACGGCTCGGTGATCAATTCGATTCTGCGCATCGGCAAACAATACTACGCGGGACTCAATCGTTACGGCGAGTTCTACATCTACACGAACCGCGGCCTGGGGACGTTCTGGCTGCGAATTCGGATCAATTGCCGCCCGGAGATTTCGCGTTTCCGGCTGAACGCGCTCGCCGAGGACGAGATAACGCACGAGCCGCCGCTGCCGCGCTCTTACCGCCGCCACCGCCGCAGGCGCCAAGGTCAATTTTAATCGACACTGCCCGGGTCCCTGCGGCGGCCGGGGGCAAGCCGAAAGCGCACTCCTCAAAGGTCCGCGCGAGGCTGCTTCAGAATCAGATGATTTTTCGGTCGCGCAACGAAGCAAACTCCTCAGTGCTGATGCCCAGTTCGTTGCAGTATACTCGTTCGTTGTCGGCGCCCAGCAGCGGGCTGGGCGAGCGTGGCCGGCTCGGCTCGCCATTGAAACGCAGCGGCGAAGTAAAGATCGTGATGGGACCCAGTTGTGGATGATCTAGTTGTTGTAAGGCGCCGCGCTGCAATAAATGTGGATCGGTCATCACTTCGGGCAATTCCTTGACAATTCCGCAGATAATATCGTTGGCGTTCAGCACGGCCATTAACTCGCTGCGCGATTTCGTACTGGTCCATTCGCCGATCAGCGCGTCGATTTCGTCGCGATGGCTGGAGCGTCCGGAAAGCTTGGCGTAGCGAGAATCTTCGCCGAGTTCCGGCCACCCCATGATCACGCACAGCTTGCGCCATCGAGGATTGTCAGCGGCAAGTATTACCACCCAGCCGTCGCTTGCGGGATAAGCGTTGGCCGGCGTGATTACGCCACCCGAGCCGCGGTTGCCCTCTCGCAATTGCCGCAAACCCATTCCGTAGTAGGCGCTGATGTGCGACACCATCGATGGCAGCACCGCCTCCTGCATCGAGATTTCGACCATCAAACCCTCGCCGGTACGGTCGCGCTGACGAATCGCGCCGAGAATGCCCGCGCATAGATGGGTCGCCCCGAGCACGTCGGCCATAATTGCGCCGGCTTTGAGCGGCGGGTCCTCGGGCCTGCCGGTCACCGCCATCACGCCGGTCATCGCTTGCACGATCGGATCAAATGCCGGCAGGTTGCGATTCGGCCCGGTCTGCCCGTAGCCGGTACTATTCGCGTAGATGATCTCGGGATTCACTCCATGCAACACTTCGTAGCTGAGTCCCATCCGCTCCATCGTGCCGGCTTCGTAGTTCTCGACAACGACGTCGGCCTTTCGAACCAGCCGCTTGAAAATATCGCGCCCCTCGTCACTTTTAAGATTCAGCGTGATAGATCGCTTGTTCGAATTCATCAAGGCGAACGCGAGTCCGATCGGTTGCTCGGCGGTGCGGCGATAGCCTGGGCGCATGCCGTCGCCCCATTTGGGCGATTCGACTTTGGTGATTTCAGCGCCCATATAGCCGAGCAGCATCGTCGCATACGGACCGTTGACGAAATGCGTCAAGTCGAGCACACGGATATCTTCGAGCGGAAGTATCGGCCGGTTCATGTCTGGCAGAACCTCGTTAATTCATGGCGAGCACAAATGTTGGCTACATATTCCGCATCAACGCATAATACGCAAGTCGCATGATCAAGAAATGGCTAGGTATCGCCGCGCTGATGGTCTTTGGTTGTGGGCTCGCCCTCGGCTTGGCCGACATTGGTGTCCGTGTCGCGAATCGCTGGTTTCCCTATTTCTATTGTTATGACGATTACCGCGGCTGGGGACTGAATCCGGGCGCGCACGGATGGTATCGGCGGGAGGGAACTGCCTATGTCAGGATTAGTCATGACGGCTTCCGCGGGCCTGATTATCCGCAGCGAAAACCTCCGGGAGTACTCCGCGTGGCCGTGCTCGGCGATTCATATGTCGAGGCGATCCAGGTGCCGGAAGACAAAACCTTCACCGCCGTTATTGAGCGCAACCTTGGCGATTGCGCGGCTGTCAAAGGCAGACGCGTTGAGGCAATGAACTTCGGCGTTGACGGATACGGCACCGCCCAGGAATTGGTCACCTTGCGCAGAAAGGTGTGGCGATACTCACCTGATATCGTGGTCCTCGCGATTTTTCTAGGCAACGATGTCCGTAACAATTCGGTCGTGCTTGAGGGTGACCGATGCCGCCCATTTTACAGCTACCAGGATGGCCGGCTGAGGTTGACCGGTCCGCTGGCCGATTCGCCTGCATATCGAATGTGGTGTGCTGCGCGCTTTGACTATCGCGATCTACGGTTCGTCGGCTTGCTCAAGAATACGTGGGATGCAGTCAAGCAAGGACCCGGAACGCCCACCGCTGAGCATCCGATGGAACGCGCTATCAACTATGGGATTTATAAACCGCCGATGGACCGCGCCTGGGAGGACGCATGGCAGGTAACGGAAGCTCTTATTAGCGAAATGCACAAAGAAGTCGTGCAACGCCATGCGATGTTTCTTGCGGTAACCGAAGACACTAGCATCCAGGTATGGCCCGATCGGCAAGCACGCAAGCGATTCGAAGAGAAACTCGGTGTCAGTAACCTGTTCTATCCTGATCGCAGGATTGCAGAGCTGGGGCGCCGAAACCAATTCCAAGTGCTGAATCTGGCACCCGTGCTTCAATTATACGCCGAGACCCATCACGTCTTCCTGCATGGCTTCAAAAACACGCCGATGGGCTTCGGTCATTGGAACGAGGCGGGCCATGAACAGGCCGGTCTGGCGATTGGGGCAAAATTGTGTACAATGTTCGTTGCTGCCAACCAAAGCCATATAAAGGTGAAAAGAAGTGAGTAGACCGAGGAACTGCCCCAAACGCCGGACCCTCGCGCAATATGAGGTGAAAAAGGATGTGTAAAATTCTGCAAGGCGACAGCCGCTGGGCGGCGCTGTTTTTCGCCCTCGCCTTACTGTTCGGAATTGCCAGGACAGCTATCGCCAGCGTCATCCATTTACCCCCCGGTACCGCAAAAAGTGGAGCGATTCCGATAGGCACTGGTTCAGGCGAAGCGCCTCCCGATCAGTGGAGCTTTGTACCGTTCAGCGACACGTCTTGCGGCGACCCCGGCACAAGGGCGGGCATCAGCTTTTATCCAAGCTCGACACCGGACAACGACCATCTGCTTATTTATTTTCTCGGGGGTGGCTACTGCTATGACTATAACACATGCTATAACATGAGAGACGGGCAAGCAGCTCCAGGATTTTTTGGCCTCGTTGGACGCCTCCATGGCTTCACTGGGGATAATCCGGGGAATATAACCGTTGCGCGGAACGACAATGCCGCGGCTGGAAATCCGTTTGCCGATTGGAGCAAGGTTCTTGTGTGGTATTGCACGGGAGATTTCCACACCGGGAATAATATAGCCACATATAAGGATCCAAATGGTTTTAGTCATACAATTAACCACGTCGGCTACGCCAATGTGCAAAAATATCTTTTGCGACTCAAAACTACATTTTGTGCCGGCCGCGGGTGCACGATGCCCCCACCCACGCAGATCGTCGTAGCGGGGTCAAGCGCCGGCGGCTTCGGAGCGGTCTGGAACCTCCAGCAGATACAGAACGAATTCGATATCGCAGATTCCAACATTCAACTGATCGATGATGTCGGGCCTTATATGCGCACACCCTACTGGACGGCAGGGTTGCAAAGAAAGATGGCGACCTCTTGGTGGGGGGGCGGAAGCGTTAGCATCCCGCCGGCATGCTTCAGGGCCTATGACAGTTGCGATCCCCGCACAGGCGGGCAGTTTAATTCTATACTAGGCAATTTAAACAGGCGGTTGCCGAATCTTCGAGCTTCACTAATTACGGGCATGGCCGATGGCGTAGTCTCACAGGCATTCAGTCGTCTAACCTATGGGCCTCCTGATAACGTGCCGCCCTATGCTCCACAGCCGTGCGGGAGTGCATCTGCTGGTGATTGCTTACCCGATGGCTATGAGGGGCTGGAAGTGGGACGAGCTCAAAAGCTGCACGGTTACTTCTGTACCCGAGCTCTTCCCGATTACACAGCCAACGAGCCGGCGGGCTTCAAGACCTTTGAGATCACGACGCCGCAGATGTCGTCTACAGGTACTGTTTACCAGCCGTCTGCTCACGCATGGTTAATGATTAACATCCCGCTGGACCAGGTTCATGCGGGTGACAACACACTATTGTCCGACTTCTTGTCTGACCAACTCAGCGGGACTGGACCCGCGTGGTCTGATCATATCTACACTGCTTCAAATGCCGCGAGCACGTGTAGCGGATGGTCTTTCTAAGGATGTAGCGAGCGAGCTTGGGCTGTTCCAAATCGTTCGCGGCTCAACCTCCCACCGCTACGATCGCCAAGTCCGGCGCAGCACGCAGCAGGTGCAATCAGAGGGATTTCACCCCGCTGCTTTTCAAGTGTAGTCAAAGCGGTTGCCGAGCTGCCCTCCGGCGCGGGGGCGAGGGCCTTACCACGGCGAAAATGGCTCTTCTGCCGCTGGTTAGATCCACTAATCGTTGCTCGAATCGAGTTCCTGAATTCGACCCCCGGAGAATCGATTGCGCGACGCACGCCTCGCCGGGATTCGAACCGACAAGAACGCTCACGAAGGTGCGAGAAGACGACCCTACCGTGATTATGCGCCCTCAAGCTCGGCCAAGCGAAACACCCCAGTTGAGTAGAGATTGATTGCGTTTCAGTGAGACAAGAACCTAGAGGTCCCACGACGATTGCTGGTCGCAATCCGCTTCTACTTGATTGACGGGATATCTCGAATCAGCGTCAGGATGGCGAGGAACTCCTTGGCAGAATGAACGGTTCCCAGCAGGCTGAGATGTTCAAGAGTCCGAAGTTCACGATCAGTTACGTTGTAACGGGCCAAGAGCTCGTGGCTTTTAATGAACCGTTTCCATGACGGCGCGGCTTTCCTGGGCGGTTCCGCCTCTGCCTCAGCGACGAGCGCTTCTGCTTCGGGATGGGCAAGGATCAAAAGGGTTTGTCTATCGAGACCAAGGGTATCTGCCAGACGCGCGACCAGTTTGAGCGACGGCTTTCGGCGGCCACTTTCAATGAAGGCGACATGGCTCGCTTCTACCCCGAGCTTTTGGGCGAGTGAGCGTTGGGTCAAGCCCAAACCTTGGCGATGACTTCTAACCACTTCGCCGAGTTGGTTGGTATTTTTCATGTGCTCCCGTTCAGAGACGGCCGCTGCGACTTCGTAGAATGCCGCACGGGCCAGTTAATTCCTCAGTCACTTCCAGTCACGCGGAGACCACTCATTCCACCTCAGCCGCGTGGTGGCGCCAGCCGATTTGCACTAGGATCGCAGGCTTTGGTCATCCTTTTTTTGCAATCACTGAGCGAAGCTGCCCAGTAGGCCAGCCCGCTCACCCTTCGTCAAGAGCAAGATACTGGTTCTTTAAGGTGACATTTTGGCAACGGAGCCAGCGACGCGCAAGCACTTTTGAACACGACTAGCCAAGCGTTCGCTCGTTGTGAAATGTCTCTGATTGACAGGGTGCTAGGTTCGTTGCCTTGCAGGAAGGAGGGTGCAAAAAGGCACGGCGCCGAGACCCGCGGGTGATCCGAGCGGCCACGGATCCGGTTTCTGACGGAAACCGCGGAGAACTTCTAAACTAATAGCTAGCAGTCCCGTTCTGGGACAGCTACTCTTGGAGTGCCTGCGGCGACGTCTTCCGCCTCCCCCCTCGGAATTGCGTCCAGCCTTTTCTGGATCGCCGGCATTCCCCGAACCTGACAATCTGCTCAAACTACAACACTCCAGGATGCCGGTTACCGGACACCGTTCCTAAAATTGCCCATGAGCGTTTCTACATCCGGTAATCGCCTCCTCAGGCTCAGAAGTCGTCGCGCGACTAGCGTTGGTAGAATCCTGATTTGTACGAGTGTTGGCGGTGCGCACTGTCCTAGTTGGCGGCCCCAGCGCTGCTACTGTCGGCGGAATAATTTACGGGTCCTCGGCTGCGCTCGGCGTCAGCACGCCAACGGTCGATCGACTCCCGATTGAAACGCCAGTCGTGTCCGAGTTTGAATGCCGGCAATTGTTTCTTTTTGAGCAGCCGGTAAATTGTCGACGGATGTACCCGCAAGTATTCCGCTACGTTTTCGAGTGTCAGGATCGATGGCTGTTCGTTTTTTGAATTGAAAATGTACATGGTATTCCCCCATCAGGGCTATTCGTTAACAGATTGTTCATTCTATAGCAACACACTGTGGATCATCAGCCGGAATGAACAAATCCGACGCAAGACTGGCCCGAAGCGCCTGTTTAAGCCCGGCCGCCGGCCAGACTGGGCACGAATGCAATGAATTCATCGGCCTGAAGCAATTAGCCACGCAGGAACCACCGATAAAATGGCTGGCTCAGCGCGGTCACTGCGCTCGTGATCTGCCGAACGCTGATCCGCCGTGAAACTCGGGCCGTAGCCGTGAGCCTCTCTCAAGAAGGATAGTGAGGACGTCCACCCCGAGCAGAGCAGCCGGTTCTGAAGAATACCTAATGAATGCGTTGTTTCGGCATGATTTCGAGCCGCCAGCGTCTTTCCTGGCCTCGCACATAGCGGGGAACCATCTTGGACTCAATCGGGACGAATACGACTCTTGACATGGCGAGCAAATAACTAATGGCTGCGTCGGCAGCTTCCGCATCTGCGGCAGTGATTTCGAAATCTAGCGCCATATTCTGAACTGCGTGAATTTTGAATCTCGGCATCCTCCCCCCCAACACGCGCACCGTCGCAATGATTCGGGATTGTACCACGGCTGACTCGTAGTGCCTGCGATTTTTAAGGCCGGCATCTCTCTTTATCGGACAACGTAGTTAACTGTAGCAGCGGCTCTCGTTGGGGTGGTAAGATTGGCACCCACAAATGACGGCCCTGCTCCAAGCTAACTCAGAATAGCCGGGAAATGAGCGCATCGCCTTGAGGGAACTCGCAACAATTCTTCAGTCGTCTTCTTCGTTGCAGGTTTCCGCTTTAACTCGCATTTTTGGTACACGGGTAACGCAGAAGTCTTTGAGGCCCGGTTTAAGTCCACATCGCCAAATTCGAGAGATACTGCGAATTGCTACGCTCATCTGCTTCACTGTTATGGTTTAGTAGTGTCGATTGGTGTCCCGAGTACATTCGCCAGACGCGCAAGCAGTAAGTGATAGTGCCCTGGTTGAGCGCTTTGTCCAACCTTTATTTGCCAACTGGAACGCCTATCTAATCGGGGAGGCTGCTCCGCGTGCAGGCGCTCGTCGCCAATCGCCGGCCGCTACTGCGCGCGGCTAAGTGATATTCAACGCGATCGGATTTGCCTTATCTCTGACTTCCAGCAATTCGACGATATTGCCGTCAGGGTCGCGCCCGTAAGTCGCGCTAACACCTCCCATGTCTTGGGGTGGGCAATGGAACGCCACCCCAGCGGTTTTGAGCCGCTCGTACTCAGCCTGGATATCGCGGACGTCGAGACAAACGTGAGTGATTCCATGATATCGTAAACGAGACACTCGTGCTGGGTTTGGAGCCGCGCCTTCTGTATAGCCAACACCTCGTCGAGTCTGTGATTGGCGTTGGCATCAGTCAGTTGGTATGCACACTCACCGTATTATGAGGAATCGAACCGCAATTGTCCGGTCACTTGGCCTTTTGAAGTACATCGGAATTTGCTGGGTCGCCGAGCCGGGCGGAATTCATTGCGCTGCGCGCGGCGGTAAATCGCGCCGCAGCGGCGCGGGCCGGCAGATGACGGGATCTGCTGACCACGGTGGGGTGGGAGCGCGTGTATTTTTGCAGCAGCGTCGCCGTCGGAACGGTATGTCAAGTCCCAATTCACATGAAAGCTGACCCTTCGCAGATAATGCGAAGGGTCGCATGGGGCGTCACGGCTACGCAGGGCAGGATGCTAATGCATCTCTCTCACTGAGATCAGCGCGGGATTCGCGTCTAGTCATGAGCGCTGCTCCCAAGTTCTTTCCTCCCCACGTCCATAAGTGCCGAGGTTTGACACGTGCGCTAAACGAGAGCCTCAAACGCACTTCCGACGACCGGCTGAGCCGGGCACCACCAGTGTCCCTTTGCCTCAATATATAGTTCAGCGGTTCAGCCGGCACTCTAATGAAAAAGCAGGCTGTGGAGTTTATTTCACAGCCTGCCGGGTCATGCTTTTCAGGGATTACAGGTCGGCGGATGGGTCGAGCGATTGGGGCTGAGGCACAGCGGGCCGAGGCCAGTGCTCGCGTTTGGCAGACTGATCATTGCAAGAGGACCAGCATGGTGTTCACCGTTAAACGGCGTAAAGCCGGTGAATCCGCAGTTAGCGGCGTCGGCTGGGTTGTTGAACCAAAAGCCCACGTGAAAGGTGTTGGTCGGTGGCAACGAAACGGCTGGATCAAAGCCGAAAATCTGATTAACTAAGATGGTATGCAAAGTGCCAAAAATCTGGCCCGTGGGGTTCGCCTCGAGGTCCGTTTGATACCAGGCGAGTCCGAAATTCGTGAAGTTCGGATCCGGAGTTCCGTTGGAATTGAGGGAGCTTTTCTGGACCGTGAACAAGTCGAACGCCAGTCCCGGTTTGATGCCGGACCCGATGATGGTCAGGTCGTCAGCAAGCGCGCCTTGACCGACAGTGACGGTGGCCGACGGCGTAACCGTCGATCGGTATCGCAGGCAGGCAACCGTGGTGGGATTCGGCTTCAGAGCGAAGCTCCCCACTAGCTGGGCGTGGGCGGGGAGGTCTGCTGACATGATCGCTAACCCCAGCGCTATCGACGCCGCAATTACGCTTTGCTTCTTCATCCGATTTACCTCCATTGGTTTGTTGCCATTTCAGATTTAGTCGTTGAATATTCGTAGCGTCGGAGCTATCGGTGCCCCCTCTTCTGCAGTGTCAGCCTTGTTGGCCGGTCGAGTTTGATTCCACTGCTGCGCAAAATCAATCATCCTAGAGATGATGAGCGGACATTTAGCCCAAAAAACTCTTTTGTGATTCACGGGGGCAACATACGCGCCTTTCGGTGGAGTTTGTCAACAGGGCTATATATTGGCATGTCGAGCGACTAAAAGCACAGGTCGAGGGTGGAAAGAACGGGCGTCATCCATTTTCCAATTGGCTAGGCGCCAAAGATTGAGATAGTCTGCCTAACTGTTAGACAACCATTGTGAACCAGCTGTTAGTATTGACAGCGAGGTTTGGCTAAAACCAACGCCGCGTTGAGCGAAGTTGTACTTCGATGATGGGTTCAGGAATTTAAAGCGAGCCAAGGATCACTGCGGACGCTGTGCGCGGGGGAATGCCACGTCTCATTCAGTTTAATGACGAGCGGAATCGGGCGCATGGCGCGCCGCGCAACAGGCGGAGATCGCTTTCAGGATTTCGCGGGCAAGTTGCTCACGAGTTGGGGTAGTGCATTGCGATGCAAGGAGCACGATACAGGCCGCTACGGCGGCTAACGACCCAAGAACGCGCGGTCTTGAGCGGCGAACTTTCCCGGCCGCCAACAAGCTTCGGTTTTGTCGAAGAGGCGTGGAGCGGTCCTCTCCTGTCGCGTCATCTCCGGATCCGTTTCGGAATAGAGCTTGGCACTCGTCAATGTAGGAGAATGCTGGCCGCCTTGGCTTTGCCTCGAGGGCACGCCAGCCGAAAGCCGCGGCAGGTCGTTGATCCCGTTCCGACTGACCCACTACCGCGGGGAAGTGCTGCGCCTTTCCCGCTTCGGCAACGACCGTTCCCGAGCTCGCGGAGAAAAGAGAGCGTGCTGGGCCAGCTGCGACGCCTGGCGAGTTCGGGGCTGCCGCTGTATCCGTTTATCCAAACTCTCTTCGATTTGATTGGCGAAGCTATTCCCGCGGGCGATTTGCCCAGGGCATTGTGGACTGACGCCCGATCGTCCTCATCATGGGTGTTTGCGAATCTTGATGTCGCCAAATGGGTTCCCGTGCTAGCGAATTGCGGGGCGGTCGGCAACCCTGAGGCGTGGCCAGGTCTGCGGCCGCGGCGCGAACTCGACCATACCCGTGCCGTGCTGACCCTCGGCGAATTCACCGCGCCAGATTACCGGCGCTCCCTGCTTTACAAGGAATTTTTCCAGCCACTTAAGCTGGAGCAGGGGCTACTGGTGCAACTCAGGTGTCCTGATGAGCTGATGGGGTTTTATCCGATCTACCGCAGTGCAGGTATGCCGCCTTTTGCGCGCGACGAGATCGCCTTTCTGACCAAGGCGGCACCCCATATTGCGCACGGGCTTAAGACCGCAAAGCTGATCGACGCGCAAACACTTGCTGTAACTGCGTCCGCGCCGTTCGCGTGTCAACCCGGCGTCGTCGTAATGGATTCGACCGGCCGGCCGATAGCTCTTGATCCGCGGGCCCGATCTTTGTTTTTTCAGGCCGGGCTCTGCGACGGAGTCGCGATCCAGGCTTGTACCGAAGCTCAATGGCGACCGTTGCTTGAGTACATCGCGCGTTCGCTCCGCGCGATCTTTCAGCAGGCCATGAACTCGCACGGCGATATTTGCGCGCCCGCAGCTCAGATCGTATGTTACAGGGCAGGAATCATACTTAGACTCAGAGGCTACGTCGCCGCCGGCGCGTCCGCGCGTAGCGTGTTCGTAGTACTAGTCGAGCAGATCGAGTCCGAAGAGTTCTTCCACCAACGGATAATGTACCGCTACGGGGTCTCTCCGCGCGAAGCCGAAGTGCTGGCGTTCGTGCGGAACAATGTTCCTACCGGCAGGATCGCAGCGGAGCTTGGCATCTCTTTGGTAACGGTCAAAACCTATATCCGCCAGATAATTTCGAAGCTCGAAGTAGACAACCTCTCGGCGCTGCGCGCATTTGTCGGGCATCAGACACAGTTATGCTGCACCCGCAGTCGCTAGGGTCGAAGTCGTGTGGGAGTTGCTTGTCTTGTTCTTAATGACGGATCCGGCATTCGGGCTTCTTGGCCTCGCGGCGATAATGGGATAAGGAAATTCTCTTCCACTCATACATAGTGCGGGCGCTCGTCGCCATCGCCGGACCGCTACTTCGCGCGTTTAAGTGATATTCAACGCGATCGGATTTGCCTTATCTCTGACTTCCAGCAATTCGACGATATTGCCGTCAGGGTCGCGCCCGTAAGTCGCGCTAACACCTCCCATGTCTTGGGGTGGGCAATGGAACGCCACCCCAGCGGTTTTGAGCCGCTCGTACTCAGCCTGGATATCGCGGACGTCGAGACAAAGGTGGGTGATTCCATGATCGCAAGCCGGCCGATTAGGATCAACCGGCCTGGCTTGAGGGCTTGAATACTGAAAAATCTCGATACACGCGTTACCGGCTTTAAGCATCACCAGCCTGGCCGACGAATCCTTGAGGCCGGTAATCTGGTCCGCTCTATCAGCACCCCGTTCCCATCCAGAGGTGAAGATCTCCTCGAAGCCAAGCAAATCCCGATAGAATCGCACTGAGCGTTCGAGGTCTGCGGTGGAAATTGCCATGTGATGAATCCCGCGAATCATGACGTGTCTCCTTTGCGATTACGATAAACGAGCATAACCCCACTTGAGGTGCTCGGCGCAATGATGACGGCGCGGCGGAGGTGGCCATGGACCGCATCGAATCCAGTTTTCGAGCGATGACGGCCTGACGCCGCACCGTGCGAAAATCAAGGCGAAAATCAAGGGCTGTCTGGCAGCGTCTCTGGCGCGGGTGATGGCGGTTGTGCGAGCGGGACCATCTGGGCGATATTACACTGGACCAAAGCACGCATCTTGTTATCGATCTGAAAGAATCGGGTGACGGCAACGCCTGGCAGCACTGCACGGAATTTAGGGACATAATCGTGCTGGGTTTGGAGCCGCGCCTGCTGTATAGCCAACACCTCGTCGAGTTTGTGATTGGCGTTGGCATCGGTCAGAGTTTTGTAGCTGGCGACGTAATTCTTGATTTCGCGAATATGGCGATCTTCGATTTTGTCCATCCGCCTTTCATAGGCGTCGTACAATGGCCAGAAGACCTTGGCCTGCGCATCGGTCAGATACATATTCTCGCCGACCACGGCCTTTCGCTGAGCCCTGGCCGCGGCAATATCCAGGTGCTGCTGCGAACTCGACGGCTGGGAGGCAGTATCGTTTGCTCGGGCGACGCTGACGACCAAGCCGGATGCCATGAGCAGTAGAAGAGCGAGTCGACGCATTGTGAGTTCTCCGGAGCGTCTTCGGGGATGATTGCGCGCGGATGCTGGCGCATCGCTTGCGCCGAGTCAAGAAATTATTCACCAAGACGATGCGACAGTGCGCCGCAGAGAGGAACTTCTGGTCCATATGCCAAAGAATGACGATGACGTCGCTGGGGGCCGTGACGATAAGGGTGCGCACGGTGTATAAGTTAACTTCCGGCGCAGGCACTTCGAGGCCTGACCCGGAGATGCGGGTATAGGGAGCGGTGGCAGCCATCGAACAACGCTGGACGATTCGTCCCGGTGGCTCTATAAAAGGCGCGGCTCCCATCGAAAGCTCAGATAGAGGTGCCGAAATGACTCAACTTGAGGCTGCACGTAAAGGCGTTATCACTTCGCAAATGGATGAGGTCGCAGCCGACGAAGGCCTCAGCCCCGACGAAGTTCGTGCGCTGGTGGCGACTGGCGAAGTCGTCATTCCGCATAACACCCATCACGAGTTCCGGGCGATAGGTATCGGGCGCAATCTGCGAACCAAGGTCAACGCGAACATCGGCGCATCGAACTTCCATCAACTCGTCCACGAGGAAGTCGAGAAGCTTTATACCGCGGTTCGCTTTGGCGCCGATTCGGTGATGGATCTGTCGACCGGCACCGACCTTGATCGGATTCGGGTCGAAATTTTGTCGCGATGTTCGGTCATCCTCGGAACCGTGCCGATTTATCAGGTCGCGTCGGAACGCTCGATCATGGAACTCGAAGCACCGTTTTTCCTCGAGGTAATCGAGCGCCAGGCGCGCCAGGGGGTCGACTACATGACCCTCCATTGCGGCGTTACCCGCGAAACGGTGCGGAAATTGCGCGGCCATCAGCGCATCGAGGGTATCGTCTCGCGTGGCGGCGCCTTGTTGGCTGCATGGATCGAGAGAACGGGCAACGAAAATCCGCTGTATGAACATTTCGATGAGATGTGCGCGATTCTGCGCGAGCACGATGTTACGATATCACTCGGCGACGGACTTCGCCCTGGTGCCACCGGTGATGCTACTGACCGCGGACAGTTGGCCGAATTGCTGGTGCTCGGCGAATTGACGGAGCGCGCACGCGCCAACGGCGTGCAAGTGATGATCGAAGGTCCCGGGCATGTGCCCCTGGATCAGATCGAAGCCAACGTTAAATTAGAGAAGCGGGTCTGCGCCGGCGCTCCCTTCTACGTGCTGGGGCCGCTGACCTGCGACGTTGCTCCAGGATATGATCACATTACCGGCGCCATCGGGGGCGCGATTGCTTCTGCGGCCGGCACAGACTTTCTTTGTTATGTAACGCCTGCCGAGCATCTGCGGTTGCCTGATATCGGCGATGTACGGGAAGGCGTGATCGCGACCCGGATCGCGGCGCATTCGGGCGACCTGGTTAAGGGCGTCCGCGCGGCCAAGGTCTGGAATGACCAGATGTCGCGTTACCGCAAGGCACTCAACTGGGATGGCATGTACGCAATGGCGATGGATCCGGACAAAGCCCGCAGTTACAAAGAGGAAAGCGAAGCTGCCGGTTCAAACGTGTGCAGCATGTGCGGCTCCCTCTGCTCGATCAATATCGACAATGCGGCCATCAAGTTCAGCAAGCGGCGTGCGGTCGCCGCAGAGGCGCAGGTTCGTGCCGCGGCGAGCTGAAGAAATCCGCAATGCCGGGCTGGGCGACGCGCTGGCACTTGAACTGCTCGATCAGGGCGGACAGCTGCGGCGGCTGGCCGATTACCGGGGCACCAACGTTGTGCTCTACTTCTACCCGAGGGATGACACCCCGGGATGCACGGTCGAGGGCAAGGAATTCCGCGAACTGTACGAGCAGTTCATCGGGCTGGATTGCGCCGTGATCGGGGTCAGTACCGACTCAGTCGAGTCACATCGTGGCTTCGCTGAAAAGCACGGGCTGCCTTTCCCATTGCTCGCTGATACGAGCGGCGAGTTAGCGAGTGCGTTTGGTGTGCTTGAACACGGGATGGCGCAGCGCGCCACTTTCGTCTTGGATCGCGACGGGCGGGTGGCGCGCTCCTTTCTGGAAGTTACACCGCGAGGTCACGCGCAACGGGTGTTGAACTTTGTCCGCACCCTGCTCGAATCGCATCGAATGCTGGGTGGATAGTCAGACGCTGACCGAGGGGCTACGATGAAAGCCGGACGGGCGACCGATGATGGTTATATTAGCGTGAACAGCACTGATGCGCCCTGTGCCTTGTTGTTTTCCCGGCGGGAGCGCCGGATAAGCGTGCAGTAAATCAGGGCGAAGCGGCTCGGTATTCAATATGGCCAAAACTTCGAAAAACATCCTCGACGAAGCGCGCTCGACAATCAAGCAGGTCGATATCGACGAAGCGCGCCGAATGCTGGCGCAGCCCGACACCGTGTTAATCGACGTGCGCGAAAGCGACGAATGGCGGCAGGGGCACATTCCGCAAGCGGTCGGGATCCCGCGCGGCTTCCTCGAACTGCGCATCGAGGAAAAAGTGCCGGATCACAAGAGCCCGGTTATCCTGCAATGTGCCTCGGGTACCCGTTCATTGTTGGCGGCGCGTTCGCTGCGCGAACTCGGCTACGAAAACGTTTACAACCTCAATGGCGGCTTCAACGCCTGGAAAGACCGAGGGCTGCCGTTCACTGCTGAGCGCGCCTTTAGCGCCGACGAAGTCACGCGCTATTCACGCCATTTCGTCATTCCGGAGGTGGGCGAGAAAGGTCAAGCGAAGCTGCTCGACTCCAAAGTGCTGATTCTCGGAACGGGGGCGCTCGGCTCGCCTTCATCGCTTTATCTTGCGGCTGCGGGTGTCGGTACCATCGGTTTGGTCGATTTCGATGTTGTCGACCTTTCCAATCTGCAGCGGCAAATAATCCACACGGTCGATCGTATCGGCACACCGAAAACCGAATCTGCGCAAAAGCAGATTAATGCGATCAATCCCGGTATCAAGGTGATACGGCACGATCTCCGGCTCAGCTCTGAGAATGCGCTGGAGGTAATCAAGGATTACGACGTGGTCGTAAACTGCGGCGATAACTTCCCGACCCGCTATCTGATCAACGACGCCTGCGTGTTCGCAAAGAAGCCGCTAGTCGATGGTGCAATCTTCCGCTTCGAAGGAAATGCCACGGTCTTCTATCCAGCCGCTGGCGGTCCTTGCTATCGATGCCTTTACCCCGAGCCGGCGCCGCCCGACATGGCCCCGTCATGCGCCGAAGCGGGAGTGCTTGGTGCGCTTCCCGGCATAATAGGATCAATTGAAGCCCTGGAGGCAATTAAGCTCCTGCTTGGTGCCGGTAAGCCGCTGGTCGGCAGGATGGTCTACTTTGATACGCTCTCGGCCGACTACGTGCGGGTTCTCAAGGTTCGCCGCAATCCTGATTGCCCCGTGTGCAGTGACCATCCAACGCAAACCAGCCTGATTGACTATGAGGCCTTCTGCGGTCTCGCCACACCCTCGGATGGGGCGGGAGCAACGGTCAACAGTCATGCCGCCCCCGCGGGTCGTTGAAACTGCGCCGCCACAACCTTGCCGCTCGAAGCGGCAACGGGTACCGACTTCGGTTCCCGTTGTCATCTCGTTCTGAAGGCGCCGTGGTTTGACCGATTTCCTGAGATGATCGTTTCTGTTCTTCGAGTGGCACGGGCTGTTAGCCTGGGTGCTTTTCGGAGTTGCTGAAGACTGCGCCGTTCAAAAGTAGATATGAGATTGGTGAAAAGATGGCATTGGGGCCCTTTTACGTGGCGCAAAAACTCAGTGAAGCCAACATTGTGCGCGGTACCGTTATCCTGATGAGACACGGTGAGACTCCCTGGAACCGCGAAGGACGTGTGATGGGCCGAAATCCGGTCGAGCTGAGTGAAAGCGGGCGCGCCCAGGTCGAAGCCGCGGCAGCCCCTGCCCGTTCACTGAAGCTCGATCTAATTGTGACCAGTCCTCTAATACGTGCCCGTCAGACCGCGGAGATAATTGCCGGCCGGCTCGGCGGCCTCGAAATTACCGAAGACCCGACTATCGCAGAGGTCTCCTATGGCCGATGGGAGGGGATGACCTATCATGAACTGATCGATGACCCGCATTACGCGGTATATCGCGAATCGCCGGTCGATTATCCCACCCCAGGCGGAGAGACGATTCCGCACGTGCAAGCGCGGGGGGTTGCTGCCATTCACCGTGCTGTGGAAGCAAACCCCGGGCGCCGGATACTGTTCGTCTCGCACGGCGATATCATTCGCACCGTACTCTGCTACTTCCTTGGGCTTGAGCTGAAATTCTTTAACCGTGTGCGGGTCGACAACGCGGCCCTTTCGGCAATTCAGATCGCGGGAAATTTTGCCGAAGTTAAATTCATGAATTGGCTGCCGGAACCTTCACGCGCGTTTATCTCGCCGTTTTCCAGGGCTAAACCCCAACCCGATCCGAACACGAGCAAGACGAACGAATAAGCTCGAAACGGCGACGCGAGCCCAGTCAGCAGCCGCCCCGCCTCCGCGCGCAGAGCGCTTATACAACTGATTATTTCAAGGAGTGAGCCAATGGCATTGCTACCGTATGTAGACGAAAGCAAAATCTCCGACAAGACCCGTGAAATCCTGGGCAACACGCCGCGCAAGCTCAACGTCGCCCGGATGATCGCGAATGCGTCTGATGCGGTTTTTCAGAACTTCTCGCGGCTTGGCAACTCGCTGATGACGCGCGGCAAGCTCGACCAGAAGTTGCGCGAGATCGCGATTCTGCGCAACGCCCGGGTTTGCAACTCGATGTACGAGTACACCCAGCATGTACCCATCGCAAAGGCGGCAGGGCTAAGCGGCGAGCAGATTGCAGGAATCGACCGCTGGGAGAGCGCGCAGTGTTTCAATGAGATCGAGCGGCTGGTTGATTTTGACAATCCGGTCTGGCCCTTTTTGATACTCACATTTGGCCCACCCGTCAGCCGTTGTGAGTTCTACGGTCTAAACGCAATCCATGCGGCTAAAATCCTTTAATCCTCCTTTTTTCTCGCC